>Ga0210059_1015790_pt1 | contig 10968 bp, 7 predicted proteins | sample Ectturendosymbi2_FD_188042 | JGI IMG/M metagenome (GOLD analysis project Ga0210059, IMG submission 188042) | Ecteinascidia turbinata endosymbiont from Florida, USA - Sample 2 (SPAdes) (version 2) | ecosystem: Host-associated > Tunicates > Ascidians > Unclassified | place: Key West, Florida... | reverse complement strand
GGTTAAGCTAAAAATTCAACTAATTTGTTTTACTTTCTTTCTTGGTTGGTAGTTCGTGGATTTTCACCTGTAGCCTATAAGAGCTTACTTGTAACATGTTCATTTGGCCATCTAAGGAAAAAGATAGCAACACATGTGCGTTCAGCAGAGCTGAAGCTTGGCAGCGTTCGACCGCAAAAATGTTGTGTCAATGAAATCATTTGAGATAGTATGCCCAAGCGCGTTTTTCAACCGCGTTGCGCAATATGTGCACTTGCACACCGGTGGGATGCACGCATTTTTTCATTTTACTTGTTTACTGATATCGTTTGCAAAGTATCTGTTTTTATCAAATTATCAGCGTTCTCTGATAATTTGAATCGTGGCAGTTTAGTCGAGTATTTCTTTCTTGCAAAAATAAAAGACTAACCCCTGTTTGATCATATTTTGCAAAAGTGAGAGATGAACGTGCATGCAGGCCTACATAGTTTTAAAATAAGTTCCCGTATTCTTAAAAGGTGCAAGTAGGATTTATGAACTTATCTGAAAAAAATAATCACTTTAAGTAACTAATACAGCTGAAGGTCGGAGTCAGTCCGGAGTCGGAGTCGGATAATCGAAATTACCCGGAGTCGGAGTCGGAGTTGGAGTCGGATGATGAGACTTCCGACTCCACAGCCCTGGGTCCAAGGCCAATTAGATCCACGTTTAGAAGTAAAAAAGAAACCACAAACTAACCAGTGTTTTTCACCAACTGACCAACCTATTTTAGAGCAAATATAAAAATTCAGAAAATAAGAGCACAGATACAAAATTTTGTTTCGTGCTTAAAGCGAAATGCAAATAATTTTTAATTTTTTCTGGTGCTTGAATATCAAAGGTGCTGTTTTCTATAAATTTCTGATATAAACCATGCAGTCTTTTTCTATTTACGATAAAGCATTAAAAATTCATCATGAAGAAGGTGGGTCAATGTTTTAATAAAATAGGAATCGTACTTTTTGGTAAAGATTTTGACTCATGACACTTTCGGAACTTTCAATATTTTGTTAAAACTAGGATTTAAAAATCCCGGTTTTTATCCATTTTTACTTAATGCACATTTTGTTGATTGCTGAAACATTTGGTACCGCACATAGCTGGAAAATACTTCGTAATCCAACGGGTTATATTACATCAACATGTTTCAGATACGTAGGCATGTCCCCTCAAAAATATCCAAAAAAGAGTAATTTGAAAGAGCAGTGTTTCGCTACTCTTGTCTTGAGCTGAAAAACTTTTAGCTGTAAAGGCAACCGTGTCTATTATCAAAGATCAAAATGTGATTTAAGTCATTAAGTTTGCCCATGGTGTGAATATTAAATAATTTTACGGCATTGTAGTCAAAAACACGAAGTTTTTCGGAGTGTGTTAAATAAAGGAGTTCGATGCTCAATACGTTTATCACACTGACAATTTTAAGGTGAGTTTTAAATCTGGACTAAAATGGACATTTTCTATATGTACAACTTATAAAAACTCTAACAAAAAAATGACACAAATCCCCAAAATTTGACATTGGATTTCGTCTATGTAACAATTCAATATAAGTTTGCTTTTAACATTTTAACATGCAACGTTTTAACAGATAATGGTCTATATGATGTAATACAGTACGGGTGCCTTAAAACGGCATCCTTATTTTTTCTTTCTAACTGTCGCATATCATTAATTCCTGAAGATGGCTTACGTATTAGGCGTAACGTCGAACAAAAATAATGTTTTCGATTATTGTGGCTCTTTTTTGCAATAAGGAACAATTCAACAGTTTCACCAGTCAAGCTTCCTAAATAGTTTCAAAACATTTTCAGGATTCAGAATGGAAAGTGTCATTGCTGCGTTCCATAGGCTGTCAAAATATAACCAGTACCACAGAAAAACATTGAAACTAAAGCACATACTGTACGTCAGGTAAGGTGGCTTACCTGCGTCAATACTTTAATCCGAAAAGCAATAAAACTAATTTTGTTAAACTTCGAAATGGTTTCCCTACTCCAGAGATTGTTCGATAGCATTTGACTAACTTCAGTGGCGTGTGTGTACAGTGTCCATTCGAACATAGCAAGCAGTATCAATTGTGATTTTGCGCATTTGGTACGTGCGTGTTTCCACGGTGAAATTATTGCAAAGACTGCATCAAATGGTTCGAACAAAGTGAGCATTTCGCCTACAAGAACACTGGATCTTCCTGTTTCACTGTAGGCTTTTGGCCAGCAGTGCGAATCTGCGTGTCACTAACACATCTGTGAGGTCGTAGCCATGTTTTGACGTAGTCGTGTGGATTCCACATCTTCAAGTAACGTTACTTGTGCAAAAAGGTGTGGGAACGCCGTTCCCACTACACTACACCCCTGCCTGCACGTTGAAGAGAGTTTAGATTTTGCTCTCTGGTCATTCGCATCGTTGAGGCTGGAAAAAAACATCAATGAACTGTATGTGCTACAGTTTTGTTTCGTAATATGTAACCAGACCAACAAAAGCATGTTGTCGATTCACATTTACATTGAAACGCATACAGGTAACAAGCAAACACAGACGCATTTATTTCGGCTAGCCCTATCAAACAGCTGCCACACACGCCGTGCAGCAATCAAAACTTTTCCGTGGTTTGTATCCCGTGCTTTGACCTTGCATTATTGACGAGCCAGACGAGGTGGCTTAAATTCAAATGTAGCAAAGTGGAAAGATGTGATTTGGACACAAAAAATCCACGACGCAACTGGTTGACAAAAAATATCGAATTTTTTCTTTCTTGTTTAACTTGATTCGTTATGCACAAATACAATTGTACACAAATGTTATTCCCATGGACGTCCGCAGAAATTTTTCCACGGGGGGGCAAAGTGGACATTGTGCTTATCTTTTTCTGTTTGTTGCCGATGCAAAGCAAATTGACGTGTACAAAAAAGAAAATCTCCAATGTTACGGTAACAGTTGCATACAGTGTTTTCCTTGTATGAAAACTTTACATTGAGCAAATGTTTGTTTTAATGAGCATGGATATTTTAAGACTGAGTTAGCAGAGTTCTAAATGAATTACAAACTTCGTGAATTTTTAGAATAGTGTAAAATCTTATAAAAATACGAACAAACTGCACGTTTAAGTCAAATAGCTTCTTGTTTTCGTGCTTTTCCAATGTTTTGTAATGTTGCAAGTGCGCGAGATAAGATTTCACTGCGCAAATGGTCTGGTGGTTCTGCGCATTTGCGCACCTTCAGAGGAAGCATTGGTTGCACTGTTGCAGAAAATGCACTTTGTTGGCAGCAATGCTTCTTTTTCACTCATGCTTCTTTGCACATAGTCTTAACCAGGGATGGGCAAACTTGTTCAATGGAAGAGTCATTTGCGGAAGATAAAAAACACCAGCGAGCCGCAAAATCAGCTTGTTGTGTCAATACATATACGGTAAAGAGTGCAGTCTTACATTAAATATTGTATAGTAATTGTCAGTATGATTTTTTTTTCTAGTTCCCGAAAACCTGGACAGTATGTTGTTAAAGCTGTGCGAATAAATTCTCTCAAGTGTTCGTTTTCCAGGGTTGTTTGATTTTACGAACTTCATTACAGAGAAAAAAATTTAACAACAATGTGTTGTGCTTTATGCTACACATAAATGAGCTATACATTAGTATTTTAAACCCTGGGTATTTACTTTCTGGAACCTGTCGCCAAAAATTGAGTGTAGAGTTGCATTGACTAAAGTTTTTTTTGACCCAGATTTTCTTGCATTTCGGTCAGTTTTATTTCTACAGCAGACAATTTTGTAACAAACGGTTAGACAGCTGAACACCCATCACTGATACATTAACATTGGATGGATTTACAAGGAACGCAAAGCAACTCTTGGAAATGGTCAAATCTGGCTTGGAACTCCTCCAGTAGTCTTACAATTTATTTTAGTATTCTTCCTACTTTGTGGTCTGCAATCGCCTCTTCGCGAAACACCTTGGTTCTCACTCCGACATTGGGAAACTGAAACAACCCACGGGCATGTCAGTTAATACACCGATGAACATGTGAGCATACAGGAACAAAAATAACAATTACAATAAAGACACTTTAACCATTGATCCCTTGCAAGCATTCTACAGAAAGTGTTGCATCATGGATAACTTGCGATGTATTCCATGTTGAGATTTTAGACTTTTACACAGGTAAAGATTGAAAATCTTGCTATTTATGCCTCAAGCTACGCGAGCAGGAAAGTACTGAAATGTCAAAGCGAGTTCTGTTGTTACAACGAAGAAATTGAACCAAGTTTTCCCGGCATTTGAGTGGCAAAACCTCAAAAGACGCAGTTATAGGAGATTATCCCAACGTGTTTGTTACGTGTGGTGCAAAAAATCTCGGGAAAACACTAGCTATCCGACTCGTTTTGTAACATTCCTTTGAATGTTATCATGCATAAAGATCTGTTTGTTGCTGGTTCGAATAAAAGACAGCTAATCCAATAGAAGATTCTCCGCAACGATCAAAATTAAATCAGTCCATTCTCTGGGCTGCAAATTACAGTACTTCCAAAGTTTGTTTTAGGCTACAGTGACGCAACAGACAGAAAATTCTTCCTGAAATTTCGAAGTTTTATAAATCCTAAAAGTCGATTCGACAGATTGTCCATTACATTTACCCCGTAGCAGAGTCGAACACGCGCCTGGAAAGTACACGGTCCCGGGAAGATGGAAATACGCACGCAACTTTTTTCTGTAAAATCAAGCCCACAAATATTAGTTCAAGTCTGTTGTCAGTACAGCAATTAATATGTTTCTAAATCGCAGAATGGTAACTGTTTTATCTATATTCTGATCAATATACAAACAATCTCTACAAGATTTGATGAGGGCCCCAGCAACTAAGGGGACTCGGTATCGGTTTCCGTACCCCTGGTAATACATCTCTCAGAGGCCCTGCCACAAAGCCAAAAAACAAAAAATTTTGTTTGATATGGTGGTTTGTTGTTGGCGCTTTATAACTACCATGGTCTTGTAGCGCCACGACAGAGTTTGTACAATTTCTGAGTTCATTTTTACTCGGCTTGTTTTTGTGTTCTGGGTTTTTTTCCCTACAGCTCTACCCCCACACGGTGTGCCTGGTCAGAAGGCCACAGTACCAATTTACAAGGTCTTGGTTAGACCCAGCCGAGAGGCGAACTCTCGACCTACTTTGCAGACTGCTGTGAAATGGGTACGAAATCATTTGGATTTCGTGTTTGCCGAAAGCGTGAAATTAGCGCCGATTGCAACCTTGTCGTCATTGCGTTGCGCCCGTCACGCGCTGCTCGTGATTCGACGTTTCGAGATCACGTGGGTTCTGATGACCATGTCAGACGTGCGTCGTATGAACTGTTCAGGTTTTAATTGCAATGTTTTTCGTAACTTTATGCTTTGCTTGGTAGTTTGTAGCAGCGTTGTAAGTTTCTTAAAGCCAAATAAAATTGGCCGATACCTGTACTATAATATGGATATTTTCAAAGATTGACAAATCAACAAAGACGATTTTCGAAGCATAAAGTGTTTCCGATTCTTGGCTGAACAACACAATGACCTTGATAAAAGACTCTTGCAGCAAAAACGAATATAATTCATGTTATTGTTCAGTAGGCAAGTTTTGACCTCAACTAATCGAAGTAAGATTTCAATATTTACAACTAAAATTCAGTGAAAGCGCTGGAAAACACAAACCGGAGAAATGCTAGAAACATCAACATTTTTACACTTTGCGATCAAAACACAGATATGAAAAATAATTTGAAAGCTTATAACGAATTATTCCAGCAATCACATTTCATCAAGGACTCCCGCTATTTTTCTACAAATATAGATTTTATTTGCGAACGTTATGTAAAAGTTTGCCCAATATTCACCTTGATCAACAATGATCGTTTTTTTCGTCATCGGTTTAGTAAATATTTCGTTGAATTAAAGCACGAAAAAAGCAAAACATGAAGCGGAGATCGATAAATTTTCATTGCAGCAATGGCAACTACAAAACAAGTGTCATTCAGCTGAAAACCTGCTACAATTAAAAAAACAACAAAGTTTTGAGACTTTTCTTTACCGATTGTAAATGTGTTCATGACATCAAACGAAATATTAGTTTAGTTAATAAAGATCACCTCCACCTACAAGAAATATCCATAGCGCTCAAGATTTTGAATTCCATTTTTTATCAGCGAAGCCGTTGAAAATCTTTTGCCATTTACATTTCACCTTCAAGCAAAATTATTGATATAACACAGATCAACGTAAAGTGCTTAAATGGAAATTTCACACGCAGTAAAAATTACATCTAACTTGTGAATGAACCCAGCACATCATGTCAGCAATCTTTGATCGTTTGAAAACTGAAAACATCATTTTCGTAATGGCTTCAACACTTCCATGTGAAATTTGTACAGAATAAGTTTGCTTGATGCTTAGCTCTTCATCAAATCCTGAAATGAGCATATGAATGTGGACAGACGAAGTAATGGCATATGAAACATCCGCGTTGGTCTGAAAAAAATTAAGCGGAGATTTTCGGCAACTTTGTCATATTTTGTTAAAATGTTTTTGTCAAAATATCGGAGAAAACATAACGTGTTATTGTTATGAAACATGCTAGAATTGTATTTTCTTTCGATCATTTTTATTCACCTTCAAATATACAATGCAAAATAAAGTGGAAAAAGCACAAAAATACGTTAAACATGCCCGTGGGGTTCTAGGGTTTTTGTTCGGTGGCGGCAGTGGTGTGTTTAAGGGGAGGCGAGCGAGGCACTTGCCTCGGGCTCCCCCTTTTTGGGGCCCGCCCTTGAGGTGTTACGCGCATAAATTTTTCTTATTTTTGGTGAGAACGCATTATTCACTTGTATAATGTGCTACAAAGCAGGTCATAAGCAAGTACTCTGCTTCCAAAGGGGCCCCCATCAGAAATTGCAATGTGCAGGTATTTTGCTTTCAAAGGGGCTCCCAAACGCCACTGAAATGTGTAAGTACTCTGCTTTCAAACTTCACTGCAGGGCCCCTAAAAGAAACTGTAGTGTGTAAGTACTCTGCTTTCAAAGGGGCCCCTGACAGCAATTGTAATGTGTAAGTATCTTGATTTCAAAGGGGCCACAACAGTAACCGTAATGCAAAATTCTTTGCATTCAAAGGGGCCCCAAACAGCAGTTGTAATGTTTAAGTACCATGCTTTCAAAGGGGGCCTCAACAGCAATTGTAATGTGTATGTACCTTGCTTTCAAAGAGCCCACAACAACAACTGTAATGTGTAAGTACTATGCTTTCAGAGGGGCCACCAGCAGCAACTGTAATGTAAAATTCCTTGCTTTCAAAGAGGCTGCCAACAGCAATTGTAACATGTAAGTAGCTTGCTTTCAAAGGGGCCCCCAACAGCAATTGTAGTGTGTAGGTACTATGCTTTCAAAGGGGCCCCCAAAAGCAAATGTAATATATACGTACCTTGTTTCAAAGGGTCATCAACAGCAACTGTTATATGCAAGTACCATTCTTTGAAGGGGCCCCCAACAGCAATTGTTGTGTGTAAGTACTATACTTTCAAAGGAGTCCCACTACCATCTCCAATGTGCAAATAAGGAAAAGCTTCAAACCAATTTCTATACCTAAAAAATTGTGGGTGAAAATTTCTTCCAAAAAGTTCTGAAAAGACCCTATCAAGTAAGAGCAAACATTTATACCAAATGATAACTTTTTTACCAAATGATAATTTTTACACCGAATGATGATTGTTAGAGATTGGAGTGTTTGGTGTATTGATAATTTTATGAAAATGCCACATTTGAACCGAAAGTATCCAAGAGGAGCTGCAGAAAGAAGGATGAAATTTAAAGCAAATTTAGTGTTTTAAATCTTCTTGGTTGTTGTTTATGATTTCATGCATTCCCATAAAGATGTGAATGTGAACAAATTTCGTTTACCAACTACCAAGCATTTTATCAAAGGGGAAGTGTGAAACTTTGACAGGGGTAAGCTTTGTAGTTTATTAATGGTGAATGCAGAGAAATGGGGCGTGAAAATAAAAGGTGGAGGCGATGTAAACTTGCCATTGCCCAACTTTTGTATGTTGCGAGCCTTGTCTTCCCCCTTTCAGTGTTTTCAAAGTTGTGTATCATGAACACCCCTTTGCATTTTCTCCTTCTGCTATGTCAGTCATGCCGTAGTCTCAGGAACGTATTCTTCGGTGGCCATATCTTAGGCTTGATCAAAAGTGCTTATCACGGTTGGCTGAGTATGCTGACTTCATCAGAGGGCCCCCTTTTTAGTCTTGCCTCGGGCCCCCCAACCTTAAACCCACCACTGGGTGGCGGTCTGTGAGTATTCAAAACAGCTGAAATATTTAAAAGACCGAAATACTGGAAAATTCTGACATAACCCATGTAAGAGCGAACCGTAGTTCGCAGTGGAAAATTTCCCAAGATCATGAAAAAAGAATCCAGTTTTAACATAACTTACGCAGTCGCGAACTGAAGTTATTTTTTTTCAAGTACAAAACCAAAGAAAATTTTGGCAGAGCCCAGATAAGCGTGAATATTACTTCGCAATTGTCTTCGAAAGGGTGGAGCGGTTCTCATGACGTCAATGCACCTACCGAGCGTTTCGTCTTAGCGGAACACCGAGCACTATTGTGATAAGCTGCACTGTTCTTACCGTTTCGCGGAATTGCTTTAGCTTCCAACTTAACTCCCATATCTGGTAAACCGCTACTGCATTTCGACCAGACATCCTTGTCCGTGAGAAACGCGCTGTACAATCAACAGAGCTTCTCCGCCTGACTTGAATCACGCTTCAGTTGACAGAGCTTCGCCCTCTGTTAAAATTCGCTCAGACTTCAACAGAGCTTTGCCCTCTGTTGAAAGTCTTCATCACAGTCGGCCTGCCAGGCATTTCAGCCAGCAAATCTCAACTGTGATCATCAATGTAGATTGTAGGTGGCTAAGTTAGGATCTATCGGTTTAGCCGCATCACCCCAGTTTGATTAACTCGATTTGTGACCTTATATACTAGTTGCGCTGTCAATCAGGTTCTTTCCATTGGTTTCGGTTGGTCCCTTGATTGACAGTTTGTTTTCTACAAAAGGTAATTCAGACTCCCGACCGTGCTCATTTCAAACGACACCCCCACAAGAAGGGCATCTCCTGTCAACGCAACAACGCCGTACAATTAAGAATTAATATGTCTGTTTTGTTTGGTTTGCAACCAGCGGGCATGTCAGTGAATACAGCAATAACTTTTTATTGCATGTGAGCATACAGGAACAAAAACAACAATTGCAATAAAGACACTTTAACCATAGACCCCAGGCAAGCACTCTAAATGGTGTTCTGTACAAAACTTGCGATGTATTCCATATGTAGGTTTTAGACCTCTACACAGGTAAAGGTTGAAAATCTTGCTGTTTATGCCTCGAGCTACGAGAGCAAGAAATATTAAAATGTCAAAGAGAGTGCAGTTGTTACAAAGATATTGAATCAGATTTACTTGGACTTGTGTGGCAAAACCTCCCAAGACACAATTAAAGGAGATGATCCCGACGTGTTTATGTGCGGTGCGAAAGGTCTCGCGAAACGTTGTGAAGCATTCCTTTGAACTTGTTCCCGCATTAAAGATGTGTTTGTTTCTGCCTCGATTAAAAGACAGCGAATCCAATAAGAGATTCTCCGCAACGATTAAAATTAAATCAGTCCATTTTCTAGGATGCAAATTATTTTCAAGGTTTTTTTCTTAATACGCCACATTGACACAACAAACCGAAATCTTTTCCTGAAATTTCCACGTTTGTAAATTCTAAAAGTTGATGCATTGAGTTATCCATTTCATTATAGTTGAACGATAGGGTTGCACCCACGCCCTGAAGGCACAGAGCATAGATGAGCATTGAAATAGACTTGGGTTGGACTGGATCCGGACTATAACTGCTTTTTCAGATTTGGATTGGATCCCGACTGCAAATTGCGTAAAAATTTAAGATTAAGACTAGATTTGGACTGAATTAATAGAAAATAATTGAGGCATTTTGTTGTTGAAAACCTTGTTTTGCAAATTTTTTACTTAATTTGGACTAAGACTTAACACGTCCATCGTATGAACTGTTCAAGTTTTCATTGTAATGCTTTTCGCAATTTCATGCTTTGGTTGGTAGATTGTTTATATCGTTTTGAGTTTTTTAAGGCCAAATAAAATTGGTCGATGCTTCTAGCATAACACGGATGCTTCCAAGGATTGACAAATCAAAAAACACAATTTTCGAAGTATATGATAAACTTGTCTGGCAAGAAACAAACTTCTCATGCACGCTGGTAAACATGTCTTTCAACAAAAACGAATGTATTACATGTTGAGGAAGCATATTTTGACCTCAACAATTAAGGTAAGATTTCACTATTTACAACTGAAAGTCAGTGACAGCGTTGCAAAGCAAAAACCAGAAAACTTCAGAGAAGCAAACGGAGAGAGTTCAAAATTGTTACACTTTGTAATCAAAACACAGATATTGAAAAAGAACTTGAAATTTAAGACGATTATTCCAGCCATTAGATTGCTTCAAGGACTCCCGCTAAATTATAAATCTTATTTGTCGAGATTACGAGAAGATTTTCCCAAACAGTCTGCGCGATCAACAATGATCGTTTTTTTTCTGACATCAGTTTAGTAAACATTTTGTTGAAATAAAGCACGAAAAATGCAAAACATGAAGCGTACTTCAAACAATTTTTTTAACAGCAGTGGCAAAAACAAAAACAGGGTATTCAATTGAAACCTGTTACAAATAAAAATCACAGCAAAGTTTTGAGACTTTTCTTTACCGATTGTAAATGTGTTCATAACATTAAACGAAACATTAATTTGATTAATAAAAATCGCCTCCATCTACAAGAAATATCCATAGCACTCAAGTTTTAATTCAAACTTCTTATCATCGAAGCCGTTAAAAGTCGTCTGCCATTTACATTT
>Ga0210059_1015789_pt1 | contig 10968 bp, 8 predicted proteins | sample Ectturendosymbi2_FD_188042 | JGI IMG/M metagenome (GOLD analysis project Ga0210059, IMG submission 188042) | Ecteinascidia turbinata endosymbiont from Florida, USA - Sample 2 (SPAdes) (version 2) | ecosystem: Host-associated > Tunicates > Ascidians > Unclassified | place: Key West, Florida... | reverse complement strand
CACGATTTGTTTTCTACAAAAAAAGACAAGAATTCATTAAAAACAGAAAGAAACTGAAAGGTACAAAAATCAGTATCTGTGAAGACTTGACACCAACTAGATATAAACTCTACAGTTTAATCAGAAAGCATGAAAATGTCGAATCTGTCTACGTAACAAATGGTCTCCTGAAAGTTTCATACAAAAATGAATGGTTCACTGTTAAATCATCAAACGACCTCTTTAAGCTTGATATTGATGTTAACTGGCATGAACTTGGTGTACCGTTTCTTGCTGGTGTACATGCTGAATTAGTTGATGCGGCAGAATCTTTTGGAGCATTTTCAGGTGGTGATGATCAAAGATAAGTGAGTTGCACTTTTTCACTGTTATTATAAGGTGATGCAAAAAATGCCGGTTAAATTCCCCTGCTCTGCATGTGGCAAACCATGTAAAAGTAACCAAAAATGTATTGCATGTGACATATGCAATTCTTGGCTCCACTTCAGGTGCATAGATATGTGCATTTCAACTTCTGAAAAGTTAGCATCTAATCTCGAGCCATACTATTGCCAGAGCTGTCTGCGACAACATTTGCCCTTTTCTTATATTCTCAACACAGACTCTGACATATTTGATTTGGAAAATGCTAATGAAAGTCAGGCCTCAATACCACCTAGTCTCATTAATGATGTTATGGCAGAAAATGATGTCAATGACACTATTTCCTGTCAGTATTACAACTCCGGCCACTTCATTGAATACATTAAACAACTGACTACGAAAGATTAGTTTATGGTGCATTGTAATGTAAGAAGTCTAGATAAAAATTTATGCGATTTACAGCAACACTTATCTGAACTATATCATGAACCTGATATCATTGCTATCTCTGAAACTAGAATAAATAGCACAAACTCCCATCTACCTGATCATTAAATGCATGGATACACTTTTTTCCACTGTGACTCAACAACAAAAGCAGGTGGAGTGGGCGCTTATATTAAAAACACAATAGACGCTAAACACACTCATGACTTATCAAAATCTTTTGAAGGTTGTGAATCTCTTTGGATTGAAGTTGGCCTCAACAAAGAAAATGCCATTGTTGGTGTTGTCTATAGACACCCCCATAATGACATGAGTGTCTTCCAAGAAATCATTATGCAAACCCTTCATAAATTGACTGTTAATAAAAAAATATATATATGTTATGGGAGATTTTAACATTGATCTGTTGAAGTCATCTAACAGTCCCATTTTAGATTTTGTAAATCTTACAAACTGTTTTGGATTAAGAAACCTTATAAATAAACCAACTAGAGTAACAAAAGAAACTCACATTTTATTAGATCATATATATACAAATGACTCCAAGCATAGAATGAACTCAGGCATGTGCCTCTGGGATATAAGTAATCATTACCCCATATTTTGAGTTGTTTCTCTGTCTAAATCTTTCCACAGGGTAGCTAAGGTGACTTTTAGAGATACGCAACAATTTAGTATTGAAAATTTTCTTAGTGAACTTCAAATAACCCTTAACAATATGCCAAGTAGGGAAGATGTTAATTCTAGCTTAAGTACGTTGCTAACTTCATTTGAATATGTACTAAATAAACATGACCCTCTAAAAACTCTTTCAAAACGACAGGAATGTATTAAAAGCAAACCATGGCTAACAAAAGGATTACTTCGATCAATTAGGACAAAAAACAAACTGTATACAAATTTACACAAAAAGTCTGCTCAAGACGACCACAAATGGGCTGAATTTTGAAAATATAGAAATACGTTAAATCACCTAATTGAAAAGTCACAGGTAAATTATTATATGCAGCAGATTGCAACTAGTAGTAACAATTCGTCCTTAATGTGGAAAACAATAAAAAACATATTGAATAAAGGGCATAAAAAACAAATACACCTACAGGATCTTCAAAATGAAGATGGTACACTGACAAAGAGTAGTAAAGAAAGTGCAGACAAAATCAATACTTATTTTTCTGTAGTTGGAAAGACACTAGCTAGTAAAATCCCTCAACCAACAGTAATTCCCCCATCTTTCCAGTGTAATTTGAATAATTCCTTCTTCTTGCAGCCTACATGTCCAAGTGAAATTGAACATGTCATCAAGAATCTCAATAGTAAGAAAGCTATTCCGCTTGACCATGTTCCTATAAAATTTATTAAAATGTCTAGTTCTATTATTTCTATATATTTGTCTGATATTTTCAATAACTGCATTTCAAGTGGAGTGTACCCTGACATATTAAAGACTGCTCAGATTACTCCCATTCATAAAACTGGTTCCTATGAAAAGTGCTCAAACTACAGACCAATATCTTTGCTTCCTCCAATTAATAAAGTGTTTGAAAAACTTCTTTATGATAGATTATACAATTACCTAGAACACAATAAACTTTTGACAGACTGCCAATATGGTTTCAGGAAAGGGTTGTCCACAGAATTGGCCATTAATGATTTACATAATTTTCTTACGCAAAATATAGACAAAGGATTAGTAACTTGTTCTATATTTTTGGATCTTGCCAAAGCTTTTGATACAGTCAATCATGATATACTTCTTCATAAACTAGATATTCAGTATGGGATAAAGGGTTTACCTCTATCATTACTAAAAAACTATTTAGAAAACCGTTCACACTATGTAGTAATTAATGATAGTAGATCTGCAATGGCAAAATTTACTTGTGGCGTGCCACAGGGCTCTACATTAGGGCCTCTCCTGTTCCTGTTGTATGTAAATGATTTACCACTAGTCTCAAATTTTAAAACCATTCTTTTTGCAGATGATACGGTTCTTTCACTATCAGCAAACTCAATGCATGAATTAACAACAAAAATAAATCAAGAACTTGAAAGTGTGGACAACTGGCTGAAGCACAATAAATTGTCTTTAAATAAAACCCAGTACATGCTATTTACAAAACAAAACGAATACATAGGCACAAATTTCAATGTTCAAATTAACAACCACCTGCTTTCAAGAACTGAATGTGTCAAGTACCTTGGAGTTATAATTGATGATAAATGAATTTGGAAACCTCATATAACTCTGGTTAAAAAACAAGTTTCTAAAGCGTCAGGTATAATTTGCAAACTCGGGCACTATATTCCATTCAGATCCTTAAAAACAGTGTATTAAAGCATAGTGTATTCACATCTTCGATACGCCATCATCAGCTGGGGTTCATCATCTTTTCTACACTCAATACCTTGAATATTATTCACAATAAATTAAGAATTATGGCATTTAGCAAATTCAACTCTAACGCATGTTAATTGTACAAAGATACCCAAATACTTACTATAGACCGAATCTTCAAACTAGAAATCAGTAAATTAATGTATAAAATTAAATTTAGATTAGTTCCCAAACAATTTACAGGACTTTTTACAAAAATTGAAGATATTCATTCGTATCATACAAGACAACGATCAAGTTTTGAATATGCCATTCCTCGGACTAGATTAAAAATAGCTCAAAAGTCACTTACATATACAGGAATAGGAATATGGTCTTCCATAGATCCAACAATTCGTTCAATACCAAATTATCACCTAGTTGTTACTAAATTAAAACATAAACACCAAGAAGAGCAATCATATCATCACTGAAAATCTGAAAAACAAATATAAGATTACTTCCAAAACACTACCAATAAATTATTTTGTATTATAAAAGGGCAGATGTTGTCTTCCAGACATGCTCTGGCAATGCATGACATGCTACACTTAATAATTAAATAACATTATCTAGCTTGGATGTCCTTATTGAAATGCACTATTAAGTCTGGACTTGCTTCCCTCTTTTTTCTTTTTGTCCCTGTTACTTATCAGGGCATCTGACTAGAAAACCCTATGGCTGTTTCAGATGTCCTGGGAACAAAACAAAACGCTGTTCTAATGTGGTTTGTTTTCTGTGGCATGATTTGTTGTTTGTTTATGGTTGTTCCCAAATAAACTGATACTGATTGATGTCCAGCTGTTGTTTTTCAACACTTGTCAAAAAGTGATAAACGGGTTTGGTTGACTAGATGACCGCCACGGTCTTCCGCCAATCCTATATCACACAGCGCCCCTCTTTGTTTACACTGCTCAGCTATTGTGCCATTGTGTTTTCATTTGCTCTAATGTTCGCTAATGGTTAGTTTACTGCATGCGATGGCTTTTATGGTGTGTTGCAGTTGACTGTATCGCCTTCAACTACTGAGGGAAGCACAAGCAAAAGATGGCAATTCGGGGCATGAACTAACAGGAAAGCAACCAACAGCTATAGAGCTCCCTCGACGAGTTCATTCTTCTACTGCTAGGTTGCACTATCATTATATAGGGATAAATGAACTACGATAATTCGCTTGTGGTGACTATCACAGTGACTTGTAACTTATGTGCAGCATCTAGCGACGACCATTTATTTATATGTGGCGCCATCTACCTGCCGCCACAGGTGCTTCTGCTTGTTGGCTGAGTCATATGAAACAATAAACCATTGCCGTTACAAGTCTAGCTCAACCTTACTGCATGGTATACACCTCCTTGTCTTTCGCATGCCCAATAAATGAAAATAACCAGAGACGAACATGCAACATGTACTTGCATATGCATTTGGATTTAAATCTTGCAGCATTCTAGCATTTTTATAATTTGAATGTTATCATTTTTGCTTAACCAGATTTGGATTGGTATTTATGATATTCCTTTCAACTTCTTCGCAATTTTTGATTCATATTGGGGAGTGTAGGCTAAGCTACTGCATTGATAAGAATTTCTCAAATTCGTTGCAATTGTTTATTGTGTTTTTTAAATGTTAAGACCTGACAATGACCAGCAAAAAAGTCAGCTCTGTTGTGCATCCTCATCATGTCATCAGAGTTACAGAATTGCGTGAACAGTCATTGGTCCAATCCCTATTATTGACTCATCATTGTTATAGTCTACCATTTGTATACATTTCAACATTTGCCACGGTTATCATGTCGCAACATGGGCTTAGGCTAATAACTGTGACAGGAATTTGGATATGCATTATATTGAGCTGTATATTTTTGCATTGGATTTGTATTCAAATAGCTCAAATCACTTCATCTGGAAAAGACTCAAAGTAACAGTATGTGGCCGACTGCCATTATCACGATATGCAGCTACCTGATTGGATCATGATGATGTCACAATAGGTCGATATTGTGCCCTTCTGGACCCTCAGTGAAAAGTAAATCTCAGGTCTACCTCTGTGCAAGTTATGAATACTTGACACTTGGGATATAGTATAACACGACTTGAAAGTCAAAACAGAAATTTGCGCCAATTTTGATCATTACTGGACCAAAAAATGATCATATCTTTGTATGCAAAAAAACTGGGTTTGTTGATCAGAGGCTCTGAGATTTTACAAAAATGACTCTGACTCGAGTGTCGAATCATTGATTGTGCCTCGAGTGGAGTCGAGCCATTCTGTAAAAATGTTACCCGAGTCGAGTCACCATCTTTCTCAACGTTACTCGAGTCGAGTCAGAGTCACCAAAAATCGTGACTCGAGTCGAGTCATCGACTCGAGTCACGCTATCACTGGTAATCTATGAACAGTAGGTACGCTACTGCAATTCACCAAATAGCAACTGTAACCTGTTCCACAAACTTTATGTCACATTTTATGCTCCTCCATGTGGTTCATTATGAACTGAGGAAATCATAGCCACATAACTGGGATACAAAGTTCAAAGTGTAGCCTATACTGAAGTCATCCACTTCCAATATTAAGCTACATATTTTGCACAGAGGTCGAATCACTCTACTATACCAAGGTGTAGCCTAATGAAAACCTATTAATCAGTATTGGGGTAATAGTCCTTCAGCCCAATATCTGATGTATTGCAACCTGCCGAATAATCTTCCAGTTTGCTCAACCGATTCAATTTTGCTGATTGTTTCCCTAACTAGGTGTAGTTAGCCTACAGGCAAAACTATTAAATAAATTAATCCGTCATTTTTGCTACAGATTACCTTGAATCGGCTAATCTGTTCCACGGTAATGGTTTTAGCATCAAACAGGTACAGAAAAGGTTGCACAAGACAATACAAACCACCCAACCTCTTTTCCGCTCGAATCCCTTATGATCGGATTCCCAACCTACCCCTCTTAGTTGGATTCGCTGAATCGGGTATGCTGGAAAAAATGCGCGCTCAAGCAGCTCGGTGAGACACTCACCGTCGTGCTTGAGCGATATATGGTATTCCCAACCCAACGCGAATCCGATAACAGTGCAAAGAGGGTAAGTGATGGCTTCTTTGCCGAAAACATATTGGTGAAAAATTTCCACTGAGAAAACGATAAAAAGCATGTCTTTCTGAATTTGTGCGTAATTCACCTCAGCAGCTGACGTGGACCGGGATGCATAAGCAATAGGACGAAACGGCAAGCACCCAGACCAGATCACAAGGAATTTGACTGTATTGTTGGGGAGATTTCTCCCCAACACGATGTTAAACCTTTCAGTCCCGCAAAAGCCCCAAATCTTGCAAAGTTTGCAATCCTATAACTCGTCAGGCGATTGAGCTAGAGAGGTATCCAAATCATCCACGGATTCAGCAAGTCTTGTAGTCAAAATCGAAGAAAACGTTTTTCATTTTCGGTGGGGGTGTTTCTGGAGGTGACGTCACAAAGAAGGCATGTTTTGGAAATTTTGGCCTCCTTTGGCCGGCCCTGGGCCCCAACACTTTGACCCACTCTTTTGGCTCAAAGTTTTGTTGAAAACTAGGTCACAATCCGCGTCTATAGAGCCCTGGATTGACTTGCTAGCATATCTGTAGCGAAATTTATGGGTCAAAAACCCAGTTTTTGGCCTAATTCAAAACTTTTCAGAAAAGGCATAATTTGCCCTTTCAGGGCAAACTTTGGCCAGCCATAACTCGGCAGCAGATTGAGCTAGAGAACTGTTCAAACCCTGACTAGTGGCATTGTGTAGTTTAGAATAAAAAAAAATTATTTTTTAATTTGATTGAGGGGTTTTGGGCCAATGGGATCATGACAGGGCATGTTTTTTGGTTAATTTTATGAGGTCATCATTTGATCCCACGCGTCAATATTTTGTCTCGCAGTATTTTTGGATGCTAGGGCAGAATACGCATTTTTAGAGCCTTTGATTGAGTTTCTAAAGTTTCTGGTTGAAACGTTAGGCCAAAAAACAGCTAATTGGTAAAGGGCTTTTCTCAATACTTTTGGGGGATTTCCCAAATTAAATTTAAGTTTTTTTTAGCCCTAATCTTGGAACCAGGAACGCTAAAAACCCATTCGGACCCTTCGAAGTCCCGAATAGTAACCAAAAAAAATTTGTGTCATTTAAATGGCTCTTGCGGGTCTTAAAGGAAGGTCGAGCAAAAATTCTGACGTCAGCAAAAAATAACACAAACATCGTATCATTATATAAGCACTTAAAAAAACCAGACATCCAAAACTGAAACGTTTTTTTTGTTGCAAACTACATACCTGCACAAGTCTTTAGAGTGTTTGAGCAGCTCTCTAGCTCAATCTGACGGCGAGTTATTGCTTGCGGTGAAATGCCTCCCAGAGTGACTTTTGAGGGAGCAAAATTTTAGTCAATTTTTGGTATATGAGCCATAATTTTCGATCCCGATATACTAGAAAGTCAATCAAAGGCTCTATAGACGCGGATTTTGACCTAGTTTTCCACTAAACTTTGAGTCCAAAAATGGCCCATTTGGACGGCGCCCAGGGTCAGGCAAAGATGGCCAAAATAACCCAAAAACGCCCCTACTTGTGACGTACCCCAAGAAAAGCTCAAACCCAAAACAAAATTTTTTTTTCGATTTTGACTACAAGATTTGCTGAATCCGTAGAGGGTTTGAACAGCTCTCTAGCTCAATTGCCTGGCGAGTTATAGGATTGCAAAGGTCTGCAAAAAAAGTTGCGCAGGCGGGACTGAAAGGGTATACATCGCACATAACTTTGCATCGCAAAAGAAGTCTCACTTTGTAAAATACAAATGTGAGGTAGCAAACAGCATTTTCTTGGAAGCAAAAATTATGATGAAGAATCCTCATTGCAAACGTAGCAATCCTTGCTGCAAACACTTGCAAACGTGACCAGCCAATTTAAAAGAACAAACCAGAAAAGCAAACAACTGGCAACATCTGCTAACAAGAAAGTTATGACTAAGGAAAAACACGACCCTAACACCAAGAGTCACACGCCTTTCTTGAACACATCCCTGACAACAGGTGAATGAGAAGAAATAAGTAATTAACCTACTCTCCTAGTCACAAGATCTTCTAGTAAAAAAAGGACCTTTAATGTCAACACAAAAGAATTTTCCAAAGAAAAACCCGCACCAAAATCATGGGACAGGAAAACAGTCATACCCTGCGATGCTCTGACGAAGATGAATTAAAGAAACTAACCTTTTTTCTATAAAATGGGCAAAACCACACCCTAGGACAGATCAGAATTTGTTATACAGATTAAAGAAGAAGACTAAGTTTTATGCTAAACTTACATCAGTATTTTAGACTGCAACTAATGACTGATGATCAGCGAGGTAGTCCAGACCGTAACCTTCAAAACCGAGAGCGAGACCTGGTTAAAATTTCGAGACGAGACCGAGACTTCATCAAAAACTCCGAGACCCGAGACTTGAAGTTCGATACCGAGACCGAGACTCGAGACTTCAAAATTTGTGCATTTTGCCGAAGTTTTTCAAAAAAATGTCGTCATCACTTCTGACCGTGGGCGTCGGCAGGGGGGCAAACGGGCATTTCCCCCCTTGAGATTGAAACTAAACTCCAAGATTACCTAGAAAGCATGTAGTTAGCAGCTCAATTCCCAGCAATTGATTTAACTTTTGTAATGCCACTGTATTTTCTGGTATGACACTCACACTGCACAACAGCCAAGTTCACTGTTCTGGTGTCATGCAGGGGTGAGCTTGCAGTTCACTCGTGTTCACTCCTTTGCGTGGCCAAACTTGGGAGCGAATTTTTCCTGGTGTTAGTGTTTATAGCGTAACAATATTACGGCAGCAAATCATCAAAGGTTCGCTTCAAGTTATGATCGAAGGCGTTTCACCGCTTGTTGCTTTTGAACACTGGTGCCACGCATAGTAATTTTTAGACTGGCCTAATGATCTAGTGATTTTTCAATGCAATCTAGTGAGTTTTTGTAAAGTATATTTTGAAGAAAATCTATTGTCTTTTTTCTAACTTTTCAACCGTTTTCAATTCGTAAACAATTAAGTACGTGAATGGTTGTTTGGAGATTTGCACCAACAGAACATACAATTGTTTTTAATTTGAGTTTCTAATCTTTTTCACTTTCGCACAGTTTATCACTGCGATATTGACCACGACGCAGTGGGGGAGCTAGGGGGGCCACTGCCCCCAAAATTTTGCCTGGCCCCCCAAAAATTTTTCAGGTCTCTTTCTGAAAGTCCTACACAGACCATTGACAGCTCCCTTTGTTGCGAAACTGGCCCCTCCAGTGGCCCCCTAAATGAAAATGTCTGGCTCCGCCCCTGCCATGACGGTATTTTCATTTCGTTGCAGGAACGCTGCAGAAGATATAATTAAATCAATGTTACGCAGGTTGGTCTAAAATACTCCGTACGTGGTGTAGTTTTCGGCTCCTGATGATTATTGGTACGACATTTTCCAGGCTTCAGCATGATCTATTTTAACAAACTTGTAAATGATGCAAAGGTTTTGTGGTGATAAAGTAAATAACTAAATCATTTCAAGTAAAACTGCAAAATTCGTCATAAAATTTTTGAATATAGTGAAGTTGTTTCAGATCTCGTGAATTTTTTTGTGAATCGACTGATTTTGTAGAGAAGCCTGTGGCAGCAGTGCTATTGAACGCAGACATCGTGGCGGGTAATGCAGCAAGACAGTGACTAGCTGGTGATAGCGGCATGCCACGCATTTTATGCTGTGCGAAAATAAACACAAGTGAATCTGTAACCATAGGCGTCAGCAAAGAGGGAAAACGAGCGTTTGCCCCCCTAGAAATTTGGTCTAAAGCAAAAACGCTTGGAAAATCTGGAAACAGCAGTTCAATTTCGATTAATGAGTTTAATTCCTGCAATAGCAGTTTATCTGTATGTATGACACACTGCACAAGAGGTAGGTTCGCTGTTTTGGTGTCATGAAGTGGTGAGCTTGCAGTTTACTCATGTTCGCTACTTCGCATGCAGATGCAGGTTGCAAAAGCTTTTGAGCGGATTGTTTGATCGTTACTCTTTATTGCGTAACAATAACATGACAACAAATCTTCCAAGGTGCAGTTACGGTCGTAGGCGTTTTTCCGGATGTGACTGTTGAACGCATACATCTTTGGCAGAAAACGCTGCCAGACAGTGACTGCTGTTAGTGGTGAGCTTTGTAGTTTTGTACTGTGCAGTGTGAAAAGAAGCATGAATGAAAAAGAAGCATTGCTGCGCAAACGAAGCGCGATTTTTGGTACTGCTGCCGCAGCAGCAGGGGCGTAACGAGGTTAGATGGGGCCGGGACAAGAAGCAGGTTTGGCGCCCCTATGCTTGCACCTGCGATCTTTCGAACATTGTTGGAGCTTTATGGCACCCCTAAAGTGATTCGGCGCCCTTCGAGACCGAGACTCGCAAAAATGGGTCTTGAGAGGAGTCTCGAGACCGAGTCTCAAGACTCCGTCACTGCTGATGATGTCTAAAGATGACTGAATTACAGTTGTAGGCTACTAATGCACTGTCAGAACTGGCTTATTGCAATGCGATTATCTTCAATTAATTTCTACTAAAGTATTTTGTGATGCTGTGTATTAATGTTCTGTATATATTAAAATAATTCTTGTAAACTGGTTACTAACCGAAAGATTGTGATAAACTTAGGTTGGTTAAACATGCTTTAGTTCATGCCAGAACCTACCTGGATTGTGCTAGTCGAATCCATTAGAAAAACTAGACAATCATAAAGGTTTCT
>Ga0210059_1015787_pt1 | contig 10969 bp, 7 predicted proteins | sample Ectturendosymbi2_FD_188042 | JGI IMG/M metagenome (GOLD analysis project Ga0210059, IMG submission 188042) | Ecteinascidia turbinata endosymbiont from Florida, USA - Sample 2 (SPAdes) (version 2) | ecosystem: Host-associated > Tunicates > Ascidians > Unclassified | place: Key West, Florida... | reverse complement strand
TGAAAACGTGCATTTCTGTACAGAATTGAGCAAAGTTGCTGCTTTGGTCGCAACCTCCACTTGCTTGTTTTCCTGCTGCAATTCCTCAAGTGTAGAAACAACTGCTGGCAATAGTGTCACGAAAATGTTGATCGAGTCATGTCTTTCTATCCAGCGTGTGGCGCAAATTGGTTTCAGCTACTGCCGCGAAGAATCCGAGCATGAAATCTCTCTTTTAACATTGTCTTGAAATATCGATACGCGCTGTGCAGAACGCGACAGAAAAACGCATATGTCCGATACAGTTGCCATCACTTTTCTAATAACTGGCAACTGCGATGGAGTACTAATGACCAAGTTAAGAACATGGCTGCAGCAATGAGTGTACATGGCCAAAGGGTACAATTCTTTTACTCTAGCCAGGACACCACGATATTTTCCTCTCATGTTACTTGCGCCATCATAACCTTGGCCACGCATATGTTCCAGATTAAGCCCAAGTTGAGATAGTTGGGTGAGAACCATAGATGCAAGATCTTTGCTTGTTGTTGAAGAAATTGGAACAAAGCACAAAAATTCCTCGTGCACTTGGGTGTCTTTGACAAACCGAACGGATAAACTAATTTGCTCTGTTTGGTTTACATCAGTCGTTTCATCCGCTAGTATCGAAAAGTATTTGCATTGGGAAATATCGGAAAGTATTTGCTTTTGTATGGCATCACCCATCAAAGATATAATTTGATTTTGCACTCTCCACCTTAAATATGAAGCGTTGCGGGGAGCCTTTAAAAAGAGGTCAGATGTTTGCTTGTCAGCAGCGTCCACTCGCAGTCTTAAGGCAGCTTTTAAAACTCCGTCATTGCAATCAGTTTCGTTAAGTGAAAATGCACTAGCGTCTCTGTGACCCCTCAATGGTATTTGATGGCGACCGCAAAATTCAGTTCTGATGATATGGGAAAGACGATTTCGATTTTCCTCGACAGCCTTCTGTCGACTGCTGTTTAAAGCATTTCGTGCATCTCTGGATTAGCCGGCATCTGTCTGCACAAAGTTATCGAATATGGCTGCAGATAATTTATGGTAGTGACAGTTTTGGTGATTATTGTAATTTTCCTTTGCCTTTTTATAATTGCAGTGTGGTCCCGAAACTAATGAGCCCGGAAGATTTGCGCTACGACTGACAGTCTGAGGAGCAAACACAACGCACCATTTGCAAAAAGCTCCATTGTAAATATTACTGTACGCTAACCATGTAAATTCGTTTAACCATTGCTTCTAGAAACTTCGATTTTGAGCACCAACTGCTACATATGGAAACGAGAAACCTGAAGGAGGGGACCAGCAATTAAACAATACCTTTCGTCGATCAGCATCAGTCAGGGGAACTCCAACGAAGTTACCAATATCATTTCCACTACTGAATACTTGACTGGCAGACTCTGAGCACGAGCTAGTGTTATTTCTATCTCTTTGGCAAAAGTCTCTTTCTCTTGACGAACTCCTTTTCCGCTTGCGTTGTACAACTACAAACTTATCCATTTTTCCTCGCACTCTTCTGACTATCACGGTATCCGAAATTCGAACTACAGGAGGAACAACTCCAATCGTAACGCATTGCGCAACACGTGCAGAGTTTCTACGTCATAGCATGTATGAAGCGGTTTCTCTCAATGCCATTATGACTCATGAATCGCAACGTCTTTATCGAAAAACGACATTCAGCGAGGGTTTCGTATAGTCTTAGCACGATTTGCTTATTGCAATTGAAGTAACACTCGCAACGTAACAAGGTAACAGATCACTACACCAGTAGTTATAATCGAAATCTTTATATAGCTGTGTATGCATGTGCGGAATTGTTTTGTGTTTTAACAAATGTCAGCATTAAATTTGTGTTTAGGCGATTTCCGTTAAAGGGGGCTCTTGCCCCCCTGCCCCCCTGCGTGCGCCCCTGGTGATAAACCACATTCGATTAACAACTTCTAAGCAAATAATGCCAAATAATTTTATCTAAATGTGGAGCTGCGCACCAAATAATTACAAATATGTATGAACAATGCCGTAGCAACCCAACTCTGAACAAAAAAAAACTACCATGAACAAAAACCTAAAGTACTAAAAATCAAACGAATACTAAATACCGAAATACAAGTTAACAGAGGGACCGTTTTTTACATTTAGCCTGCCAGAGTGGGCGGCGCAACCCCTGTCCCCGTCAGTTACGCCACTGATTGTAGCAAAAGACACATCAACGGCAAAAAAAACTTATTTGAATGCTACACTTCATATACACAAGTGCAGTTTCGATTTCATTAGATTTAAAATTCTGTGAATCGTGAAAACGTGAATTCGCGCTGCTTAAATGCTTCTCTGCCTCGATTGACAAAAAAAGCACCAATTTGGTTTATTAGAAAATGGCAGTAATGTCAGGACAAGACCTGAAATGATCCTTTAACTGGTTTCAACCATGGCAGAAAATAGAACTCAACAAAAAATAAGAGGAGACAAACACAACGTAAGCACAGATCAAATCAAGAAAAGTCAACACTGTAGTTACGAACAAAATGAGGAAAAAAATGAAAATAACAACGTATGCACGTGCACATACACGCTTGGAAGAAAGGCGATGGTAATATTCATGTAATATGGCAGGCGTTTCAAAGAGAAACAAACGAGTCTACTTTGTTGGAATTATAATGGACACATTAGTGCTTTAATGTTTTGTGCATTCTTATTGCGTAATTCCCAGTAATATTCCATTCATGATTCAACGCGATGTACGTGATTGAGAACAGTCCGACAGTTGATACGTTAGCCTGCAAACCTACGTAACCGCAGTCGATCGCTGTTTCGTGTGGCACATGCGAACGCCCAATGCCTCTTGTTCAACGTCATTCTAATGGAACCGTTTTAACGTTCCGTTGTTCTGACTTCACGCTCAAGTGTATCGGGAGGTTTTGTTGACTGGCAGACCTTGCTTTGCCAAAGCGCGAAAAGTAGCACTAAAACACGTTGGTCTCGCGCGACAGAATGATTTCGTTGCCTGCAATCCAATCTAACATTACTCAAACAAAGAAAAGAGTTAGTTGTCACGTTGTTCACCGAAAATAAAGCCGCGATTGTGGAAGCTGCTTTCGTTGACTTCAGCCGGATCTGACTTTTCAACAATGCAGCAAGAACCAGATGAAACCATCGCTAGTCAGGTGTAGCGAAAGTACAGGTCGCTGCAATGGGAAAGTTCAAGGCTGACTCAGAAAACGAATCAGACAGCCACAATTCAAATACGTGGCAAAGCGAAGGTTTTTTTGTCAGTGCCGTATCACAGCACACGCGATATCTTCGCATGTGACCCACAGCGTCAGCCTTCCTGCTAGGCACACCGCCCTTGAGTATTGATAAAAGACAAATGTCAGTGCACCTTCGCGAACAACCTTCAGATGTGAAATGCTTTTGCGACGCAGGCCTCATGCAACTGAACCGATCAGGAGCACCAGGTGTTCTTGTTGCCTTGCTTTGCTTTGGCGAAGAGGGTTCACTGAGAATGTGCTGCTGCACAGATCCTCTCGCCGTCCGCACGCCCCCCCCCAAAAAAAAAAAGCATCGAAAGAGTGGAGTAGGAGATGTTGCCTGTTAGCGGTTGGTTATAGATTGCTTTGGCACGTCCTGCCCTGGTGCTGAAGAGTGATGATCCAAGAAAGATACCAAGGAGGATGAGGCGGCGTCCTTCTACCCAAGATTGGATGGATGTGGTGAGCTGATCTTTCCATGACTTTGTTCGCATGAGCTTCAAGTCCGAAGGGAACAAGTCAAGTGGAGTGAAGTTGGAGCAGCTCGAGGCCAACATGTCAGCGGTCTCATTGCAGGTGACTCCAGACTGGTACAAAGACCCATATCGCGTTTATGGTTGGGTGAGCGTCACGGAGGCTGAACCATTCTCCTGGAAGGTATCCTCACTGAATCTTGCAAAGAATGGCCGTGGAGTCCGTGGCAACAATGATCGTAGGTGGAGCTTTCATATCCTTGACTGCTTTCAAGGCATTCCTGACAGCTTCCAACTCCATCGTGGTGCTGCTCGTAAACATCTGGTGTGCTCCAGCTCCCTGTTGGATAAGTTCACCATTGCTGAAAATGAAAAAACCCCACCCTGCTCTGTTGATGGAAGGGTCAAATGAGCCGTCAGTGGCTACAAGGATAGAGTCAGTACCACTGTTGATGTCAGAAAGAAGTTGGGAAAAAGCAGAATTGTCTTCGCCGGGAGGCCAGTCCCGGTAATCCCGATTGAAGTTGACGATGACAGTGGGCTCTTCATCATACAGCTCTGGTGGGATCCACGCTGGAGAGTGGGAGAGATAGTGGATGCCACTCAGTTCAAAAGCAGCGGATAAGGCATGCGAGGTCCAAGGCTTCCTCCTCAGTCTGCGGAGAAGCTCAGCCTTCCTATTCCTCGGTCTGGGATGAGGCAAAGCTGATTCATTTTGGTGAGCAGACTGTAGAGCAGTGAGCTCGTTGGAAATAACCCCACGTAGGCCTTGTCTGCTCTCTTGGAGAGCCTTGCACGTGATGGTAGCTTGTGCAAGCGTCTGTCGTGTATCGATGGAGGGGACTCTAACGAAATATTGGAGGACATGGACTGGAGCTGACCTAGGGCACCCAGTAATGATGCAGAGACACGTGTTTTGCAATCGTTCCAGTTTGCCCATGAGGTTCTGGCTGATGTTGATCATAGGCAGAGCGTAGTCGAGAACAGAGAGGACGAGGCTCTTGTACAACATTACAAGATGCCTCTCCTCTGCCTTCCTACCAGCTGCAACCTTCAGGATATTAGCTGCCTTCATACCACGATGGAGGACAGAGTTGACATGCTCAGAGAAGTTGAGCTGTCTGTCAAAGATGACACCAAGGTGACAAAGTGTGTCTGAAACTCTGATCTCTTGCCCATCATAGCGGATAGGAGAAAAGTTGGATGGCTGGAGACGATTGTTTAATGTGCACAGCTTTGCCTCGGCCTTCTTACCATTGCAGTGCATGCCACTGCATTCACAGTATGCCTCGATGTTGCGCAAAGTGGGGCTGATGAGGTCGATCATGTCTTGGGCTGATTTACCCCTGCAACTGACCAAGATGTCGTCAGCAAAGGTTCTCAGCCTGCAATGCGGTTGGTTGAGTCTGGCCAGAGGGAGAGTGTAGATATTGAAGAGGACTGGGGACAGAGGAGAGCCCTGAGGAAGTCCAGTGCTGATGGGAGTCCAGTCAGAGAGCCATGTCCGCTGCTTCATCATGCATCTTCTGGCGTTGAGTGCAGACATGACCCACCGGACCCAGAAGACTGAGATGCCAAGCTGCAGCATTCGATCAGCCAAGATGGTTAGCCGGACGTGGTTGTAGGCATCCTCCAAGTCAAGTGCGACCAACAAGGTGTTGTCCCTTTCCTCAAAGCTGTCCCAGATGTTTGCTGCCACAGTGGCTGGATTGATCCAGGTCTCTCTGTGAGGACGGTAGGCACCCATACCTGGTGGGAGGACACATTCAATACGGCGGGTGAATCTTCTGGCTGCTATCTTTTCCGGGTTTTGCCAATCACATTCTGCACCACAATGATCCTGTGGCCCTTAAGACATTTGTGGTCCTTAGCTGGCTTGGGTACAGGACCAATAAAGGCATCAGTCTACACTTCCAGTACTTTTCCCACAGTGGAGACTGTTGTTGTAGAGATCTGTCAGCTCGGCTATGGTGTTGTCTGGGAGATGCTTGTAGTCATCAACCTTGATAGAGTCAGGACCCGGCGAGCCATCTTTGCTTGACCCGATGGCCTCTGTAACCTCAGCGACAGTGATGGGTTGTGAAGCACTTGCCGTATGACATATGTCATTAAGTTGACCAAGTAGGTGCTGTCGTTCTTCCAAGTCACAGTGATTGGACTGCTGAATGAAGCGGTGCAAAAATGCTTCACCTTACTGCTGATCGGTGACAAGGGGAGTGCCGTTGTCATTACAGAGAACCAGTCTCGGTGAAGGAAGGCGTTTATCCAGACTATGATGGAAATGGAGAGATGTTGTGGAGAGATGTTGCCTTGCATTCCATACTTGTGCTTGCATGTTGCTACTGCTGAAAACGCTTGCCAGAAGTGCATCTGCCACCTTTGTGTGTCCTCACTAAGTCGAAATCAATCTCGTTTTGACGCAAATCTGACTTTCTCGAACTTTCAATCGACTTCGGGTGAAACAATAAAACCATTTGTGTCGATTAATTATCTGTTCGCCCAAATGGCCCTACGTGTTGATGGAGTAGATCTATTTTAGACTACCTGTCTCTTATAGACCAACAAAACCTTGGGAACTAAAATGGGAGGGTGAATCTCTGTCATTCTGAACTAAATTCAAGAACTTTGTTTCCTCTTACTATTTACGATGGTTCGTCTCTTTCAAGAAATCCTTTCTATTCTTATTCTCAGTGTAAATGCATGTTCAATCACAAGTTCGCTGTACAGACACAAATCGTTATTAAATCAAATGCGCGATGCAAGGAAAGGCCGCAAACGGGTAGTTGAAGTAAATGAGTATGGGATTGTTAAATGATCAGTATTTGCGGATGTGAAACTGAGAGGAATAGTACACGGGACGAATATTACACCGTAACGCTCTTAACCGATACCTTCATCTCCAAGTATTGTTTGAATCTTCGAAAAGAGGCGTTATCATGAGGTGTTGCTAGAATGGCATTAAAATAATATATGTTGCTCTGTCTTAACAGAATCCCATTGGCAAATTTCAATATGGTGCCCATCGATATTCAGATCATTGTGGCCCGAGCGAAGCTTGCACAAGATTTCATTTCCTGTTGTGTCTAAGAAGCAAGGACGGAATTGCCGAGAACTTAAAGCAAAAAAACGCAGTCAGCAATGAACTCCAACTTGTGGAGCATTTCCGATAAAAATGAATTATGAAAAGTGTGCGCTTTGCATGAGAGTAGCTGTAACATTAAGAGGAAAACGCGACAAATATTTACAAAGAAACATTTTTGAAACATTTGGGAGGAAGGCCATAACGTAATGAAGGGCATTGTGGGAAGAAAGTATTACGCAATGCAATAAACATGTTAGACTGACAACAGACGAGTAATGGCGTGAGACCTACTGTATGTCATTCAAGATATTTTCATGTTGGACCCCTTCTGAGACAACCAAGGACAAGCTTTGCAGAAAGTTTGACCTCTTTCTCAAGCTTTGGTGTCTGCAACACAACAAGAAGCATGAATAATTAAGCAAGGACAACCAAAACATTTTCACGATGAACCACCAGAAATGAATGTATGGGTGAAAAAGTGCTCCATTCTCTTCAACGCATTAATAAATTGATTTTGCTCTCTGAGGTGTGCAAGCGCAAGTCAGAGACCGATGAAAAATGAGACCCAGGTGATTATTTGTATCATCAAAAGTAACACTCCACAAATCAGGCCACAGCTCCAACAGACTCAGATCATTATAGATCAGAACTAAAACTACCTCGACCAGCTATGTCCAACCCGCGGGCCGAATAGATGGCCCACACGAAGGTGTTGTTCGGCTCACTTTAGATTTTCGCGGTAGTATAAGTAGCTTACACACTGACAACCTGTCCTTAATTTGATAATCTTAAATTTGACATTTTTGTTACAGGTGGTCCTCTGTGCCACTCACGTATGCACCACGTGCTGGAAAATTTCCACATGTCCACTGAGGCACTGACACCTTGGTACAAACGTTTTCTGATTTCTACCCTTGTTCCATTGGCACTTGAACTTGCCTATGAAATCGCACTTACGGAGTGGATAAAGGTGCCAAACAGTCGTTACCATTGCAGTCAGGATTCTAAAGCTTTCAGTGCATTAGCTTAAATTAAATTTAGTTTGCTACGATCAAAGTAAGTTATTCAATGTGCGGTCCTCATTAATATATCATTAAATGGGCGGCCCTGGTTGAGATAATGGCAAATATTTTTTGGCTCAGTAAGTCAATTTCGAGCAGTTTCGGTCGGTCGTAGCTATGGCCTAAAGGCACAAATCGCGACTCGCCTGATAGTCATGACCGCATGAGATTAGAGAGCCAGCGATGGCACCAAGTTGGCTCATGTTTAAAAAGAAGTGAATAGCTTTGCCAAAAGCCTTTGAAATTTTGAAAATACAAGCCGTGATGACCAGTCATTGTCTTTCGCAACAATAAGTTTATGAGTTAACTTGAACTTAGAGTTTACTAAATGATGTTTGGAAAATCCAAAATTGCGACTCTATCAAGTCTTGCTACCTTACCTTCAAATGGCAACAACAAATGGCAAATCTTACATGAAAAAGATACATAATTATGTATTTCACAAACATTTCACTTTGTGAGGAACAAAAGTCTGAATTTTATTCTCGTTTTAGTAATTTGGATAATGTAAGTTGTTGTTCTCTGCGTATCTTTACTTTTTTTGTTATTCATTCCAGTGCACATCCCATTTTCAAGCATAGAATTACACTACATAATTTTGTTTGTTTTTTCTGTTTGTACTTCAACCTTCTTTTTAGTTTTCATACTCATCTTTTTTGTTGACTCCAATTGTCTTCAATTGAACCAGATCCACTACTTTGTGTACATAGGCATGTTCTCTTCAATGTTCCTCACCATGTTCGATTTTTCTAAATGTGCTTATTTTATTGCCAACTGCTTTTTTCCAACACTTGTCAATAACTAATAAGTGGGGATGATTGATTGGATGACCGTCTTGGTCCTTCACCAATCCTATGTGACACAGTGACAGTGAACAGTGCCGTGAAAACGCCATTTCGTCTCTGACATCACTCATTAATGGTTTGTTCCTAGTACTGCGGTGCACTGACCAGCTCTAGGAATATGTGTTTACTCTTTATCCAACATCCTGTTGGTGGCGTATCACACAAGTCGTCACGTAAATGCTATAGTTTACACATGTCAGATTTTGTTTCATCGGGAAAGTTTTGTTTTTGGCATCATTTGTAATGCGGTTGGGAGCATGAATTTGTTGCGTTTTCCATCGCAAGCACAATGTGCACAAAAGGTGGTGTGGCATGCGTTTTATATAAAAGGCAAATATTGGCTAAACCTCTGGTAAATTTCCAGCGATTTTCTGCACCTTGCAGTTGCTGAGACATATTTGACTGATCTTAAAATCTGAAAACAATCAACAAAGGTACAACTGAAACATTTTGCTTTGAAACACAGAAATGCTTTGAAACACAGAATAGTGCGACGTTTTCAGAATAATATTTGCTTCACTTGCAGAGGAGCCTTCTGGTTCTGGACAATTTCCGTTATTAATTTTAAGGACTAAGGCACCTTCAGGTTGGCGCTGCCATCAACATACAATCTACTATTTCAAGAAATATTAAATCAGTGTTTTCTGCATAAAATTGTTGTGTATTTGTATTGTATCAACCAGGCTGCAATCAGCTGACATTATTTGGGAGGATAAATGATTGTAATATGTTGCTGCACCTGAAAACTTCGGGAGCAGTTAAATGCCCGGTGGCCCCGCCCCCCTGGTTGCGGGCCTGGTATCAACCCTTTAATTTTGTATTTATTCTGTATCAACCATTGATTTCTTTTGTGCGTAAAATTTTGTATTTGCACAGTATAAATAGTTATTTGAAGGTTTTGTATTTCTACCGTATCGACCATTCATTCACACTGTATCAACGAGATTCCATTTGAATAAGGTTGTAGGACTGAAGATGCTTAATTTTACGTGAAATCGATGCCCAATTAAAAATGTTGCTGATGAATTCATACCCTTCACCTGTGTGGAAACTACCTACAGTTAGTTGTACTGTATCAAATTACAAATTTATTAGAACTATGATACAAATTTAAATTTTCATTTATATTTATCGGAATGTTGTAATCGGTCACCAAGAAGTAGAAAATTTGTAGGTGATTCCTATCCAAGATGACAACATCTAGATGCAGGTGTTTTGAAAACGATAGTAGCTTGTTCCGTAATAACTGACTGCATCAAATTTACGAATATTTGTGTGAGGATTGTCTTAGTCAACCTAAAACCTTTGAAAAAATACTTTTATATTCTTACTGAATAATGCATGTATGTGCTGTGGCTCACCTATTTCAAAAGCATGAGCTGATGTTAAAACATATTTTGCAAAAAAAAGTTTTATCAGACCGTAATCGCACCTTTTGTTCAAAGTTGTATCACGCAGTTATGATACCTTTTACTTATTACAATATCTGTTGACGACAACATGTGATTAACGCATCGAGCGTTTGCAATTTTTACAGACACTAATAAAATATACAAATTTTCTTCCCCGGAACCAAACTTATCAAATATTTTAAAGTCTCGTTTGCCTAAATTAGCCTGCTTTGATGAAAACCTATAGCAGGAGAGCTCATAATATGCGCAAAAACCGTAAAATGCGCTTTCGTCATTTTTTGAATCAAAATGTACCAAACTGGAAACTCAATTAAGCTTATAACAAAAACACAAGTTCTGAATAATATTTATGTTTGTTAATAACAATGTGCCACATTGACCGGACCACAAGACGCACTTGGAATCCTTTAATTTTCTCAAAAATCAAAAGTGAGCCTTATAATGTGGTGCGCCTAATGTATGAATCTGGTTGTGCCTTCTCACCTAGAACCAATTGCATGTGGTAAAAGGTGCTATTTATTTTATTCTTATTGCTTTGTTTAAAAGGGCTTATAATCCAATGCGCCTTATGTATGAAAATAGAATAGTTCGCATTCAATCATTGATACTGCTCCTTGTGATCCAGTGCACCTTATGGCCCAAAATGCTGAAACAAGGTATTCTTACTTGTTTGAAACGTTGAAAGGCTAAAACAGGGTATTCCTACTTGTTTGAAACGTTGAAAGGCTAAAACAGGGTATTCCTACTTGTTTGAAACGTTGAAAGGCTAAAACAGGGTATTCCTACTTGTTTGAAACGTTGAAAGGCTAAAACAGGGTATTCCTACTTGT
>Ga0210059_1015785_pt1 | contig 10971 bp, 6 predicted proteins | sample Ectturendosymbi2_FD_188042 | JGI IMG/M metagenome (GOLD analysis project Ga0210059, IMG submission 188042) | Ecteinascidia turbinata endosymbiont from Florida, USA - Sample 2 (SPAdes) (version 2) | ecosystem: Host-associated > Tunicates > Ascidians > Unclassified | place: Key West, Florida... | reverse complement strand
GTGTGCTGTTTTGAGACAGTCAGTGTCGTGTTGTACAGTTTCTCTGCCGTTTTGTGTTACTTCTGATTAAAGAGGCTTTGTCCTCACTGCGTGTTGGCAGCTCAGAGTTAGTAAGTCTGTTTGTCGCACGGCTTGCTCAAGATAGTTACGGGACTGCAGATTAGCAGGGGTGCGTTCGCGGTGTGAGAACCATTAACCAAACCTTCCCGAACCCCAGCCCTCAAGGCCTTTGGCACCGTAGGGTTTCCTACAGGGACAAAAAACAGATCACACGCAGTATTTTCTGGAACAGACCTGTTTGCTTCCCTCATTACTTTTTGCAAGTTTGCATCTAGGTTCGTCTTGACTGGTATCTTCAGAGCTTCCACAGTGGTCCCTGCAAAACAAAACAAAGCACAATATCTGTAGAATGTGCCCTTGACCGATATAGGCAAACCGTACAAAATTAATTTTCAATCTAGCAAAAAGTTCGGTTACCTAAATAGCAAGCTCAAACAAATCCTAGCTAGAGAATAGCAAGTACAAGACTCGGTACACAAAAAAGGTTTGTGGTGAAAGGCTCATGAAGTGATACACAGTTCCACTGCTGCTGTTAACAATTGTTCTGCATAATTTTTGTGATTATGTTCTTAACCTTACTTGTTTAGAGCTTAATACTTCTTACAAGACATTATTTTTACCTTGCGTCTGATTCTTCATTATCCAGAACAAGGTCACCTACAACTGGCACGGTCTTGAACTCCGTGATTCTTCTACTGACAATTCTGTTCCAGACGTAACTTTGATAGCTGTGCACATATAACGTTCTGGTGTTCCTAGAAATAGTGTCTAGTGCTTGGACCAGCTGTTGAGTGCCTGGAAAAGCAGTTGAAAGTAATCAGCCATACTGCTGTTACTAGTTTTTCCGCGATTTGCCACTGTTCCAACGACAGAAGTCGACTCAAACATTTATTTCAGCATACCACGAACCGTTGCAAAGTTTATTGCGCAAACTGCTACGGTTTTAGTAAATACCAACGTTACACAAAAGCAAAACCAACTCCACAGCCACATACTTGGAAAATGCCCTTACTAGCTACAATCACAAAACACAATCACTTGTTTTCAAACGTTTCACTGGACCAAGCTTCATCCGCGGTGATAAGTTGGTACAACAATCAGAGGTATGGTAGTCGGACAAATATTTTTTCAAATGCTCAACTAACAGTTGATCAAACAAAAGAGCATTAAAATTTTTTCGGAGTCAAGCGAACTAAAATATTTTGCAGTTGTCTTTGACGATAATAAATTACTCGGCAAAAATTTCATTGCTAGAACAAACAAAGCGAGATTACCCGTGGGCTCCATTGCAAACTAAAATACTTTTCAGTCACGCAACACCAAAATACACCGTCAGATGTGTTCATTAAAAAAATTCCAGGTCATTCAATGAACACTACAACCTGTTTTGTCATCACATTTACTACATTTTTAACTGAAACCACGTAAGTGCGTTGCTTTCTGGATAAAATTTGAGATGAAATGTTGTAGAGCAGCACGGTGTGAAGTACGCTCAAATAAGCGCTAAATGATTTCTGATATCTCTTGACGTTGCCGAAAAAGGTTTGTACCTTACTGGGTTTCAAATACAATTTGCAAGCTTATCTTCTCTAAATGTCACTACGAAAAACACAACGCCAAAAAACAAAGATCTTGTTAACCAAAACAGTTAAAAGCTGTGAAAACATGAACCAACCCAAAAACGCAAGTAGCACTCATTTGCTGCATATTTTGCTCATAAAAAGAAGGAACGGATGATCATGAATAAAAAAATGGGCACATCAAGAAGACAAAACGTCAACTTTTAAATTATGTGTTTGTGAAGTTTACCTGCAACACCCCAGTTTTTCAGTGCTCTTTCATAAGCTAACAAACTAACAAAATATCAACCAGAATGGACACATTGCCTGAAACGCACCGTGTTTTTTGAGACCATGCAGCAATTGCCCAACACATGAAGTGTCGTTTTTGAGAACTTTCAATGCTTCTTCAGCATTTCCGTCAGTTTGCCATGAAGCAAGCAGCCGTTTGACGTCTTCATTGGACCCTATCAAAGAAAGAGTTTGTGTAGACACAGAAGTTGGTCCAGCGGGAGTAAGCCAAATACAACACGATGCTCCACCTTCAGCCGACACCACTATAGTTTTTTTTTTTTTTTTGATGACACGAAAGTGCAGTAAAACGTTGAGAATGTTGCAACAGCTCGAACAGCTGCCTTGAAAATTGTTTTTCGTGTGTATTCCTTAACACTGTGTGCACCGAAGTAACCGATCTGATCGGTTACTTCGGTGCACACAGTGTTAAGGAATGATGTTAAGTTTAAACACATTTTTTCTTAAATTATCACAATTTTTTTACTGATTGTAAATGTAACTAATTACTGCACAGCAGTCACGGTCTTTCGGTTTTTACAATTCACACATTATCAGTAATGAAACGAAATTCCGTTTATTTGCTCAATTTATGCGGAATATCGGTTTAAAAACAATCGACTAACCATAGCATACCTCGGACCGCATCAACAGAGGACAAGATGAGGGTTACCGCCTCTGACCAGTGAGACGCCAGCAAAGCTTTTCCAACCACGTATGTTGGCACAGTTGACGTTCCAAAGCGTTGCATGCCAAAATAATTTATGAATCCGCAACTTGAAAATGAACGCATCATTTTCTCGATTTCACTTTTGTCCGATTCTTCGACATCCCTGAAAGGAACGTGGTTTTAAAACAATGTCTGACTCACACACACATCAAGTTAGTCTCATTACCAGCTCTACTAATATCGACTTTGAAATAGATGGATTTATTTGTAGTAAATTAATTAGTTGCATAATTATGCAATGGCAAAGTTGCGTTTCAACGGCCACCATCTGCCAACAAGCACACGATACAAACTCTTCATAGAACACGTGTTTTCACTGCCCGCAAACTAACCTTAATGTTATAGAAAAGTGATTTCCCGACAGATCACCCAACTGCAACTGTTTCGCAGCAGGAGTGATATTTCCAATTTGAATATTTTTCATAACGCTGTTGACATTCCGCAGTCTTTCTGGCGCCAGTGACGTGGTAACTTCCTGGATTGATAGTGTAAGTTTTGCAGCATTTGCTCGCTAAAGCATTGTGGACATGATAAATATGCAGGAACTTTCGTTACTATGAAGAAGTTCATAGAAACTTGGAAAAAAAAGTTTTGATTGAGAACACAATACGCAACTTTCACTTCAATTTTCACTTAAACAGAAAAATCATGCTATTTCAGACACATTCGTTTATAGGTCAACTACAGTAAAAACCCGATCAGCTGAGAGTCTGTTGCACAGTCAAGTCATTTTCTTTTTTGGTAGAGAACAGTTTATCCTCGGATTGCGTTCACCATGCACAGTGCAAAAAGACGAAAGCAGTCGACTGATTCCTCGGAAGCATACAGAAACATTAGGGGGTTCTGCGTAACGTTTTGAAATAAACAACCGATAGGATTTTTAACTTTTGCAAACATCACGAACATCAGTGCACTTGTCATATTTTTTCAAGGAATTTGATTGCCGAAAATGAAGTACAAGACATGATGCCCAGAAAACACTTCCCATGTGAGATAACTTAACGCCTGCAGATTACCTGCTGAATTAGCTTTGGAATATCCATTCCCTCGGCGCAAATTATAAACGTTATAAACATAGGACCAGTACCTTTTCACATAAACATATAACCGGTACAAATAAGTTTGTTATTTACGACCAAAAAGCTTTACCATGCTGAAAATACAACTCAAGAGGCTTGTTGCAGAAAGGAGAGATTCATTTGGCAATGCATATAAAAAGTCGCGAATTCAAAATTTAAAAACTCCTAAGTTGTCCTAACAACTTTGTAGCATTTCTTTAGGTGCATTCCATATCATTTTTTTTCAGTATCAGTAATACATTGACAATTTCGGTTAGGACTATTCACATTGCCGATCGATCTCTTGCTAAAAACAGGTGTTCCTTTCATGCCTAGGCCATTAAAGTGTTGCACAGGTTGTAAATACTGCTTAGAACTGCAGTTTGAAGTCCGTGAAATATTGTAATGGATAACGATTTTTATGACATCAAAAGCAATTTTTAAAAACTTCGTTTACAATTATCATGTTCCCAAATTTTTTAACACGTGGTTTGTTTTCAAGCGTTGACTTGACGTGCGTGCTTCACCTTCACACACGCCACATATACAGTACTTCCAAAGCGTTGCAATTAACAGGTTTGAACCTTTGGTATTTACAAGCTGGAGATCTTTGCCTTACAGATCAAAATCTTAAAGTATAAATAGGTTTATTAGAGGTCGAACATTTTATGTAGTTAAATGTAGTGTGTTTCGCGAAAATTCTCGCTGCACTTGTTTCAGTTGCCCATTGGCCGTAGCCAACTGCATATAACGGCGCCAAGTTCAAAAGCCACGAAAGCGAACTTGCCTAGATATGGCAAATATACCTCCAGGACATTTAAACACTTTCATATTTTTCATTTGATGTCGACTAATTTGCACCCCGATTTTCAGAGTGTCACCACAGACTTAGGTCAGCTAATCGTTGAACCGAACTGCCACGAATTGTTGCGCCAGAAGCATTAACAGACAACCTAACAGTGTTTATTCGATTACAAACAATTTTATATAAACCACCAACAACGTTCATACAAACGTACAACAGTTCTATCAACCACAAAAAAGTTCGTTTCCTGTCATAGCATACGAAATTTTGGGTTTATTTTTTGGTGACAAGCAAAAATACTGCATGGGTTACACACACTTACTGCACAAAGGCTGCAGGTTAACACCAACACTTACAGTAAATGAATGTTTTGCGCATAATGGATATTATAAGGCACAAAAAACCTGAACTGTTATTCCTCTTTTATCCTTCGTACCAGCATAATGGAAAGCTTTGGCATTTTTCAGGTGAAGTTTTTTACATAGCAAGCTTATGGCATCTGCAGTGCCAATGTTCTTTTTGTATAGTACAAATCTCCAAATTTTACTCTTCGGATATCTTGATCTTCTGCGTTTGTTTCCTTCAGGAAAATTTGTAAGTGTTGAACGTGCAAACAAAGCTGTAATCTTTAAACATGTGGTAGCTGCAGAACAGGACTGTTGACAATAAGGTAAACAACGGCTAAGTGTCGTGTCATATACTACAAATTTACTCGCAAAAAACATTCTCAACCAGCGTCCAATTACCCAAGCAAAAGTACAAAATGAAACAAACCTTGTATTCTAGTGACTTTTATCAGTTTTTCACCAGTTTCCTTATCATCAATCGTGGAACTTTCTAGAAGAGGAAAACGTTTTCTGATGGCATTATGTATTTCAGTCCTTCTACTTTTGTCTATGCATGCCTAAAAAGTAACGGACCATGAGTGCAAACGTTCCATAGAAACATTTCAACATAATTGAATATATAGATGTAAATAATTTCATAGGTCGACCAGCTTGATAGGTGCATACTTCCTGTCTTTACATGATTGTGTAGCACGATAATTCACTGAGCATCAAGTTACTTTTAATCATGAACCAGACTAAAAGACAAACTGCATCCTAAATTTACTACAGTGGTAGAACAGATCTGCACCATCGCCTAGCACAGGGGTGGCCAAACTTTTTGACCCGTGGGCCGAATTCGTGACTGTCTGGCCAATGGAGGGCCGAATACAGTGTGATTTATGTAATCTATGCAAAAATAGGTTGTTAAAATGCATTGTAGTACAATAACAATCAACTCACACTATTTGTTTACACTTTTATAGCACTGCTTCCACCTAAGTGCTGGTGTGGCAGATAAGTCAACAAAAGACAGGCAGCAGCCAATGTTATTGCACTGCTATACACAGTCGCTAATGTGATGCTTGAAAAAAATGTGCAAGGTATTTGGTGGGCCAGATCAAAGTGGTCAGCGGGCTGTAGTTTGGCCATCCCTGTCCTAGCAGGTTAGAACAGAAAAAAATGTCTTACTTTAAGTAGGACAGGCTCTGCTTCTGCTGATTTGTTATCATCATTGGCAAGTTTCTGAAGTAGTTTCTGATCTTCTAGTGATAAAAACTCTTCAGAATCATCAGACCACAATTCTTGCTGAAATGATAGAGAAAGTTGTTTGCAAAGAAGCGATTTTACATTTCTTCAACAGTAGTCTTACAGTTATTGTATTGAGGACAACTAAAGACAGTAAAATATACCATACCTGAGATTCTTTCATGCTATTCAATACAGTACTCAAATCAGTTAAATGCACTTTTTCTTTTGCCTGGGTTATTTCATTCACAACAAAATCTTCAATTCGAAGCTTTATAATTCCTCCTAATCCTTTTTGAGTAGTAAGGTACTCAGTCATACCCACATCAAATTCTTTAAGATCAGACATATCTCAGACGCTGATTTTGCATGAGAACACTCAGCTAAAAAACATAGGATTTAGTGTTAAGGTGTATTTCTTTTCCCAATCAAATTTTCACCTGTGAGGAATGAAAGAAGAGCTGAAGTATTTTTATTAAAACACTGCAACAGGTTTACAGATGTGTGTTTAGTCACTTAACCCAGGGGTTCACATATGCTTTTTGGCATGACCCTAAAAAATAGTTCAAAATTCTTGTGACCCAAACATTCCCTGAGCATATAATTTTGTGGAAAATAAGTTATAGCTAAATATCAAATTAAGACTACTAGTGATAGTAGCAATTTTCTTGAGCAAAATTGTATGAAACTTAGCACACAAAACAGTAAATGATTTGCATTTACACAGTCTAATGAGAATGGCAAATTTAAAATGTAAATTTGAACTACTTTGTGACCCAGTGTGGAAGGTCTTGTGACCTTTGTGGAGCCCCGACTTACCTGATTAATTATTTTTTGAAAACGAAATAAAAAGTAGATTAGTTAACAAAATTTAAATGGCAGTTGGTCATTTAAGTCAAGTCTCTTGTGGAGTTGCATTACATTTGAAGCCTTAGTGTCTTCGGATGAAACAGCATTACGTTTACAGTTTGTTAATTTTTTCTGCCATTGTTTCACTGGAAAATTTCTATAATTGAATGAACACAACTTACTTAAAAATGCAAGTCTACCACATAAGAAGTAAAGCAATTGCAACAGCTGTTTACAACCAATGGACAGATCTGTGAATTGCATTCTATTCTATGTTGAAACAATCTAGCAGATTAACTGAATTGTGTGAGGAAGCATAAACCACATGTTTATGACAGACAGTTTGAAAAACAAACAAACACAAAACTAAACATTTTTGTGACAATTGCTGTATTTTTACAAAATATACAGCAATTGTCACAAAAATGTTTAGTTTTGTGTTTGTTACACTATATTTACAAAATACAGGAACACCACAAGCTGTGTAGTGTATTTAGATTATCATCCATAAGTCCTCTGTACAATCCACAGTATAGTAGTGTCCAGTGGCTGTAGCCTTGAGTATTGATAATAATGTCAGCATGTCATTTTGTTTGTCAACATGTGTTTTGCCAAGTACATCATGATCATACACCTAATAAAAAGTCGGTATCTCCAGCCAATTACTGCAGGTATCAAACTGTAAAACCTTTGCAAAACTTGCTTTCACTGGCATAGTTTTTTGTTATTAACTTATCAACAACTTATCATCATATTCTTTAAGGATAAGGATTGCAATGCAATATTCAATCTTCAGATAACACTGATCTCAGGAAACAGCATTTTAACAGTGGTCCAACCCTATTGTTTATACTGATAAATATTAGTAGGAGCCAACAGAACTGCTACAGTAGCTGGGAAGATGCTTAAATATGTTCAGACATAATGAGGTTGTTATCTGTCAGTGTCTCATGCCTGTAAGGGCGTTGTCAACCATTTACTTCCTTCTCTTAACCCGGAACTCCCTCATGGGGATGTGAAACAGTGCAAATGACGCTTGGTCTGAACACCATGATTTATCACCACTACAAAAGGGAATACAAGCAGCCTGGAATGATCTCGTCTGCAGAGATTCACGCAATATCCTGTTGAACACTAAAAGCCCTTGGAACTGCTGTTGGATATGTGCTGCACAAGAGAGCCACACTGTTGCCTAGTCAAAAGCGTTTCCAATTGCCAATGTTGGAAACCTGCTCAGCCCTGATGAGCTCTGTATTGCAACTGCCCTCCAAACCAGTGACAAAATTTTTGAAAGCACAGAATGCCACTGTGGAAAAATTGTTGATGAACTAGAGCTCCATGGCTTCTCCTGTACTAAAAACACAGGCTGCTCCCCATACATTCAGTCATCAACTCCATTCCCAAAAGGCCATTGATCCACAATAATCTCAACTCTGCCTTGGAGTATGTCAGCATGAAAAGGGACAGAGGAGGCCAGCTGGATTGACTTTGGACCCCTGGTACAGAGGCCTAAGCCTAGTATTGGATGCAACATTCGTGGACACTTTTGCTTAGGGCCACTACAACAAAGACAGTGCCAGGCAGGCTTTGCAGGAACAAGGGCTGAAGCTGCAAAATGCCAAAAATACCATGACCTCCAAAGCAATTACCACTGTCAAAGAGTTGCAATGGAGACAACTGGTGTGTATGCCAAGTCCACTGCCCCTTTTTTGAGCTGAGTTGATTTTATTCGGCAATAATTAATATTCAGCAAGAAAAAACACAAAATAGTGCAAGGATGCCAGGGCATTGAAGGAACTGGAAGGTTATCGAGTCGATGCCCCTCAACAGTTGAATTAGCTTTGTTACTGTCTAGTTTCAACCCGTGGGGTTGCATATACGTGGGAAAGAGCTGCTAGATGATCAACGCAGTTGTGCAGGGAGTGCTGGGTCCCAACCAGTCTTTCTCTATGGGTGAGATGCTCAGATTCGCAAGGATCTGGGCATTGCAGAGAAAGTATTAACCCTGCTAAAATGAAACTCTGCCTGGTTTGTCAGACCCATTTCACATCAAGCAAGCTCTACAAATTGTTTGCAGAAGTTTTTTGTGTGTAGATGATGGTTGGTTTGGCACTCTTCAAATCAAGTCTGCAGAGATGTAGCGTTTGAATTTCAACTTTCAACTGCCTTGCAAAAACCTGTTAACATGTTTGGTGATCCCAGGAGTGACAGTGGCTCCACCAGCACTTGTCCCTGGTTGTGGTCAAAGGGAACGCTGCCAGCATATTTGCCTGTGTGCAGGTTGTTTGATCAGATTTTAGCCATCCTCAGTTAACCAGTGTTGCTGCCTGCCACTTGCTTTTTTCGATGAATAGCTATTGTCTTCTGACTGTTTGCATTTTCTGTAAGCTTTGTTGCTTTGTTTTGCGGTTTATGTGCAGTATTGTTTCACTCCCATTTTTAGCTATCCTGACTACCGCATGGCCTATGATGAAAACACAGCGTGAGCGTTATGACGTATCTCAATTTGCTTGAAACTCTGGCCAAGACAATAAAAAATGTCTACATCGTGTGCTATTAAGTATAACCTCACTTGCTGCCATTTTGAGTGACATTGTAAAGCAGTTCGATCATGGCAATGTGTTTTGGTTATTGCACATTTGGTCATCACTAGGGCCATTTTTATGACCTAAAAAATTTGATAATACCGTATGACTTTATTTTTCAGAAAAGAAAAATATGACTTTATATGACCAAACAAAAATGACTGAGCTAGAACCAGGGATATCTAGAAACTCCTAGATATCCGTAGATAGAACGCACAACTACTGTACAAAAAAGCATTACTGGCAATAGTAGGCATGAGAGATGGTAGCCCCATGGTTTTTTGAAGCCCCACTAAAATAAATGGCTCAAAAGATGAACAAAGCATATAGTTTGATTTGAAGCAAATTGAAAACATGCATGGACATTGATTTATCTCTTTGGGGCAGCAAGAACATGCATTTTTGCGCCATGCATTACATTTCATCCAATTAACTTGGTTCACCTACATCTTGCCATCATTTGCAGGGTGCCCAAGTGGGTTCAATTTACAGGATGCAGCTTAGACTTAGTGATATACTAGTTTCACTTGGTATTTTGAGATTGTTTCAATGGTTTTCTGATTGAATTAGGCTGAAAATATGCACAATATGACTTTACAACCTAACATGGAAAATATAACTTGATTTTGTCATAGACTTGGTAGGGGCGCAATTTTTGTTCTAAAATTCGTTTCATAGCTTCCTGAAGCACAAAAAATATGACTTTAAATGGCCCTAGTCGTCACATTTGGTAAGTTCCTCAGGCTGATGTAATTGTGTGAGCCACCTCCTGCTAAACATTTGGTAGTTTCAGTATCTGTTGCTGTGATGCTGTTGGCTTTTTCCATTCACTTTTTTCTCCATTTGTACAATTTATTACATCATGTCACGATTAGAGTTCAGTAGAGGTAGTTTTGATGGTGGTAAGTACTGAGATCATGGCCTGTGAATGATTATCACAGAGAATTTCAGGGCATGGTGAAAGTGGTACTGGGTTGTACTAGCATACTTAGTTATTATGAAGGCACACTCATAGTTCGATAGCATTGTCATATACTAATTCAAATTCTTTCAACTAGACAGGCAATTCTACCCAAGACCCATCCATTTGACAACTGATGAAATTGGACACAAGTACACAGTAGCCAAATTGGGTTATTTATTTGTTCAGCACATAAAACAGCATTGGAATAAGGTAATAGCTTAAAGTGATTAAGGCTATTTGAATAAGTTATGTTTAGCATTTTCTTTCTTGATTGCTGAATAAGCCTTTGTCTTAAACACTGGTGTACTCACTATGGACCCATCAACACCAGTTGTGGATTATCCCTCCTTTGGAAGTATACTCATGTACTAAGCACTATCCCCAAATGGATTCATTTGTTGAGGAACAATATGAATAATTGGCTCAATTCTCTGCAATGCCTGGGACTAGTAGAAAATGCAGCCATTGTCAGAGACCCAAGGAAAAAGCAAAAATT
>Ga0210059_1015784_pt1 | contig 10971 bp, 6 predicted proteins | sample Ectturendosymbi2_FD_188042 | JGI IMG/M metagenome (GOLD analysis project Ga0210059, IMG submission 188042) | Ecteinascidia turbinata endosymbiont from Florida, USA - Sample 2 (SPAdes) (version 2) | ecosystem: Host-associated > Tunicates > Ascidians > Unclassified | place: Key West, Florida... | reverse complement strand
GACAGTGCGCGCGCGTGTGTGCGGGCGCGACGTGACGTACGGTGAGAAAGTTGCCCTTTTGTTCACGGCTGATCGGCTTTCAGTCAGCGGGCGATGCTTTGAGCGCGTGCCGCGCCGCCTATCTGCTTACAGCTCGCGGGAAAAGCCTTTGTAGTGGAGCTTGTTGGCGATCGCCCGGTCGCGCGTTGCTCGCTGTCGAAGGCGGATACTGGCATGAGACGAGCGAGGCCCACCCGGAGCAAATGCATATCCCTGTGGGGCTTGGGTGCATTTGGCCCGCCGCGCGATCAGAGCCCAGGAGATTGAATTTCAAGGGCATGCGCAAGAAGAGGGCAGATCAAATCAATCTTGGCTTTCTGCTGCCACGGCTTCGCGAGAGTAACCATAACCGCAACGCAAACTCGCCAAGATTGTGACCTCCAACGAAGTAAACAAAGGGACTGAACCTTGCGACTGGCAAACCAACAACACTAGACACTTACGAGAATCTTCTGTTCGAACATGAGCTAAGTATCATGCTTTTTTGCGGCAATTGATACGAGATCCAGTGTGAATCATCTGGTCGAATTCAATTATTTTCCTCTGAAGCAGCTTTCGGTTGAAAGCATAAACCACCAGTTTATCAGTCAACATGTAGCTTCATAACGCGACTGTGGTTTTGAAACTGAAACCCATCTCGTTCCAGTGAAGCACCAAATCAATTAGCCACTTAATGTCCCACTTGCCTCGGCTATCTCCATGCAAATGCAGTCATTGCGTTTAACTGGCGCCGAGGCTCCTCTTGCGTGAGTGAAACAACGCTTTGAACAAAGACAAGGCAAACAAACACACGTTCACCTTTTCATTGTTTGTGAAAAGTGCAGCGTCCGGAGACAAAATAATAACATCGTTTCATCTCGTTTAGTTTGTCTCAGCAGTGTTCGCTTTGGATTTGACCATCGCTTTGATCCAACAACCAGTGCATGAAAAGGTTTTAACAGTTTACCGCCGAAACTGGTTTGAACAAGACAGAACCAGAACATGATCTCGCGCGCGAAGTAGGAAAGCATGCAGTATCGTCAGAACGCTGAGTGAAACGTGAAAGTCTTATAAATCCGGTCAAGAAGCAACCATACAAACCCAATGATTTAAATGAAAACTAATTGGACGTTTCAAAAAAGGCTTGTTTTCACTGAATATTTGTTGTTGAAAAACATTGTTTGTAAACGTCTAAATAAAATGACTGCATTTAAATTTTTTGCGCACTGATGTCAAGCATAAACGGAAGTAAACCTTTATAAGTTACTTGCTGGAATCGTTCAGCAGCACGTGCCCGCTTGTTTAATTGTTTCTCGCAACCGCAGATTGATTCCCATGTTGTATTTGTGCGCCTGTTAATGTCTTGTACGAAGATGTCGATAGCAATCTGAACAATGAGCGCAAACAGTCACTGGTGTTTCGCACATTGCCTCATCGCAGTTTCCTCAGGTTTTTGTGACGTTGGCCTTACATAAAAAGCAAGCCCTTGTCCATTCTACCGAGAAGCAGGAAAGAAATTTAGCACAGAAGGATTCAGGACAGGTTTTAGCTCGAACAGTTGGCAAAGGCTGATATATGCGCTCTGTGATTGCCAAACATAGTCTTGGGAAGAAATAGAAAATGTTAAAATCTGCTTAATAATTCAGTAGTTATTGCTGTACTTGCAGCAAAACCAAAACAATAGTAGCTATCTCAAAATCTATTCAGGAATTTCTGCTTTGTGTTTTTAATTTTCTTGTAGCGGTAAACCACTCTTTTGTTTAATCAAGAATATTACAAAGGATCTTCCTTCTGTACTCCACATCACGTGAGTTTACCAACAAAAATTTCTTAAGGCCTTTAACTACAGCACCTTTTCTGTGCTTACCAATTTTCAACCGTTAGGCGTATTGACAATGCAACTGCGCTGGTTTCATTGCTAAATGCTGGATACTGAAAATCAAGATGCAAGCCTGACTTGGAACAACTGAGAACTTCAGAGCTGAGAGTTAATTATGCTTGCTGTATTAACTTGTTGCGACTTGTCGGTTATTATTAAACTTCCACAAGCTATTGTTTCGTTAAAATGCTTTGTGTCTCGTACGTGAAAAAAATTGAAACAAAACAAGTCATTTCTGCTCTTGAAAGACACTTAATAAAAGGTCATTATAGGCGAAAACTGTAGAACCGGAATTACTGCAGTTGGGCTAAACTTGTAAGCGCCAAGTACTACAAGTTCAGAAGTTTGCGACGTGAAACAAGAAACGTCATGGATACGCCGTCATCGCGTCTGTTACACTTTAAGTGGTGTTTCAGTTGCAATAGAAACATTTTCTTGTAGAACGTGTTTGTGCTTTTGCGGGCGGAACCGAACCGTGAACGTAAACACAAAACGGGCTATCGTCAAATCACCATAATGTCAAACCGCATTTGCGCCGGAGCATCAGAAAAGCTTTCCATGCACGCACACAACTGGTAACACAAACTGCTTTAAAACGTCAGACGTGCGCGATTTCCCAACTGCTGGCAACCAGCATATACGAAAAAAGTGTTTGAATTATGTTCACCGGTTCGCGGGTAGCCAGTGCTGTCATATTTACCTGAACGAACATGAAACGTTGTGAAGAGGGTAAAGAAGCCAAATGACCCTGCGCAAAGCGCACGCTGAACATATTCAGCGCGCGGAACTCCTGTAAGCCTGCGAGACCTTTGATGAAAAATGCACCATGTGAATTTTCACAAAAGATCTATGACAAAATATACCGGGAGAACATTGTGATGTATGTATATTACATCAGACCAGGCGCGGATTTACCATTAGTACAAAAAAGGCTTACGTCTAGGGCCCCCGATTTCGGGGGACCCCTAAATTTTGGCAGTAAGGACAATTTCCAGCATTTCTGTAAGAAATTATATTTGTATTTTTGTTTTGTTTCAACGCACGTTTTTTTACTATGCCGCTAACAAAAGATCTCTATAGAAGAATGAGCGCGAACGATTGAAGTGAATGACGATGAGCATTCTATTTTTTGTGACGTTAATTTGGTTATTGCTGCGTATAATATGTGGAACAAAACGCCTGAATCCATTTTTCCTATTACACGATGCCAATGAGGCACTCAATAAATATGTAACATGAGCGTGATCAGATGACTTCACCGTTGCCTATTTCGTTAGTTTCTTTGTGGTTGTTTTTGTTCCCGATATCGAGGGAATTCAGAATAAAGCAACATGTTTATGAATTGGAACAGCTTGTTCAGTGAATGTAACGAGCACATGTAGTACTAATTTGTGTGACATCAGTCGTCGCAAACGTTCCAGTAGGGCCCCCAATTAGAAATAGCTTAGGGCCCAGAAAATGAAAATTCGCCTCTGCGTCAGACACATGTTGCGTATAACAAAATTTCTTTATTCATTGTCGCCAACGCATGTTGTAGATGCCGAATTGAATGGTGGTGAGAATCAACAAGTGGTAGTAAGCGAATACAGTTCGAAAGTTAATTGCGTAAAAATGATAAGGCGACTGACACGTGTCAGGTACAGAAACGTACGTCTTAGTAGTAAAAGAGTTCGACCCAGTTCAGAATGACGTCATCGATGATTAAGTGTGTCGTTGCGGATTTGTATATTTCTCTAAGCCTTGCGCCAAACGCCAGGAATGTTCGTTGTAGCATGTCCAGACTTGTCGAGTTCAGTTAAATAATGACAATATTATGCAGGAGAACGTTTTGCGCGATCATGGCCAGATAGCTTGGTTAAATGCATGATACGAGCATTAGCGTTTATCTTTTCTAGGAGGCCTTGGTTTAACAGAGCGACACACGTGATTTCTGTCTTCGCATGTGATTTGTGCCGTCATGCATCGTCTTACTCCGTTGAACGTGTTTAACGTTCACGACCCAACCATAAAGCATAGCTGCGGGTTTAGTTTTGAATTTTTACGTCTCTAGTTGCACGTTTATGTATCCACTAGGTTAACAGAATCCGCAAGTAACAAGCAGGTCTGTTTTTTACAAGGAACCTATACCCATTGTCTGTAATGGCACATCTTTATCAGCAAGATATAAGCACACAAGCAGTTTTTTTATGTTTGGCAAAATCACATTGTGCAGTTAAATTGCTGGTACAAATGCGAGTTGGTTGAGATACGCATGATTTGGCTTCCTTGGCACATTCATTAGCTGTATTAAAAAATCATTGATACAATAGATTATACCGAATTCGCTGACCGTCATCACCCTCTATTCCAGAGATTTCCTAACCTGAACGCGTGAACCCCTTGGGCGTTCGTGAGCCATCCCAGGGTGTTCGTGACGCATTTATCGGGTCGTGTTTGTGACGCGTTTGTGGAGACACTGGGCTTTGTGAGTCGATATCAGGGTCTTCGTGACACACTTATGAAAGTCAAAAGTATAGTATGTTTGTTGAAACAGAAATATAAGTCGTATTCGAACCTCAAACTTCGTTCACTAAGTTTGTCGAAAAGAAGGCGATGGGACGAACGTCCGGAAATGCGTGCTGGGTCACATCAGGACTGGGGAGGCGCGTAGCCAGAGATTTTGATAGGGGGGGGGGGGGCAAACAACAACCAAGTCTCAATATTTAAATATATAATGCCCCTTGTTTTCAAAGCATCATCAATAAAATGTGCCTTTTTCTGGCGCTTCTTTTTCTGTATAATTCTATTCCGATTTAAGCCGGCAAATAGAAAGTCTGTTTTCCTTGAATTGACAAAGTTTTAAAATATTTTTTTAGTAAATTTCTAAGTTTCTACTTTGAATGAAAGCCACCATTTTCTCGTAAGACTGTCTTGCGAAAGTGTTTGTGAAGATCTTGATGCTATATTCATAAGTGCAAGATCAGCAGTATGCTTTTTTCAGCCAATATTGCAGTTGAGCAAGGAGTCATCGTGGCTGTCATTGTGATTGCATTTTTTATGTTTACACGCTTCTGATGTACACCAACACACGTTCAATCGAAGTCGAATAGCGACGTTGACTCCCGAAGTAGGTCTACAAAACTTGTGCGTATGTAGACGTGGATCTTGTTCAATTCTTGAGCGACTGGTTGACTTGCGCAATTGATAATGTAAACGTTAGAATCACTCAACGCGTTTGAAAATTTTTTGGATTTTATGTCATTAAACGCTATGAAATGCGACTGCGGTAGCATTTTTGTACGCTACTTGCACTAAGCCTTCTTCCCATAAACGGTATTTATCTAACTTCTCAGAGTTCACAATAAAATTCACGAATGTTATAAACACAATTATTTAAATTGGAGACGTTTTGCATGCGCCCTAAACAAATCTGCATATGTTTGACCCACTCTACGAAAAGTGTGAAAACGTTTGTGTATTTGCGAAAAAGAAGCCACAATCGATTTTTACCACGGCTCTGCAATCTGCAATAAGTTAAGAAATAGGCCTACTTGTCGCCGCAGCTTAACACAACGGTTGTTTAGTTGATCTAGCCCAGTGGTTTCCAAAGTATGAATCAAAACCAAAGAAAGGGTGGATAAGGGTCAAAAAATAGGTCGCGCAGAGGCGATCCAAACAGGAGTTATACATTTTCAACTTTACCACTGCTTGTCTGTGTCTGTCTGTAGCGTAGATACTTGAGAAAAGAGTAGATTGCTGACATTAAAAACGAACTTAGCAACTTGCTGCCAAAAATCATCCACACTTACAGTATTTTTTTCATACGTTGGTTGAGGCTTGGGTCGCCAGGTGTTCACCAAACTCAGATTTGGGTCGTGCTCAAAAAAGTTTGGTAAGTAAGCGGTTGAAGTCTTTCTTTAAATCCATGAGTGTTTAAATAACAAAATCCAACCGACTAGGAAAAAATTCAATTTAGTTACATATTGGTCACATGCGCTTTATCGAGAAAACAGATTGCAAGCAATCTGTAAGTAAATGGCAGTGTCAATGCCCTTACAAAATAAAAATCATCTTTCTGCTTTCGTTAGATTTTACTGCTGACTCTTCGCGTTGCAGCTGAATGCTTTCAAATTTACTGTAGGCTAGGGTGGCAATTAGCATCAAGTGAATGTTGAAACACTTTCAGACTACGTACAGATGGGATTCTGATTGCTTGACAAAACTGTTTTTTTACTCGCCGGCGAGGTAATGGGAGATCACTGATGAAACCGTTAAGGCTCCACATATTTGTGATTGAACAGTCACAGTAGGTCTATATGCCATCACAAATAAATATTTAGAATAATTGCTATTGTTGCTAAACAGTGTCCATGGCCTAATTGCGCAGTAAAAAAGACCTTGAAACTGAATTGCTTCTTAGCCAATGCTTGAGCTTCAAGGCACACTAAATATCACCACCATATTCATGCATTTAGTTGTAAAATTGAACAAAAATCTACGATGTTCATTTAAAGCAGGGTTTGGCAACCTACGGCCAAGCACAATTATCCACCCCGCAGCCCCTTTACAAAAATTATATGGCCCGCCTAGTGGTATTATATCTTGAGTCTTCCCTCCTTGGAACATCTTGTGTTGCATACTTATGAGAAACCGCACTGGACTATCAATGTACTTCATGTCGTTTTTTCCTACTTTCGTCACGAACAGTGAAAATCAGGAGTTAATGTGATTAAAATTGCATAATTTGCCAAGTATTAGCAACTTCATCAACAGCGAAGGGAATGGAATTGTTGGTAGAAAATTAGTAAGGCCCGCCAGACCTTGCAGAGTTATATACAGCATTTTTAGCATGCCAGAGTTTTTATCGACGAATTTTTGCGATGGTCTTGAAATGAAATTTGCATCACCATCAGTTGGGATACAGCAAGCCGGTGCGCCAGAAACTGCTGCGAAAAGCGCTACACCTTGTTTTACTTTCGGCTAGTGATTACAAGCAAGTTTGTATTTCATTATCACCACTTCCACACGGAGCCTAAGCCTCATGTAAAAGTCAGCCATGGCATGAATTCTCCAGCATTTACACTATACACAATGTTTGATTAATCATGGAGAATTGATAAACCATACTGCTTTGATCAGTTTCGACCAAAAGTTGAAGTAGAATAGTTTTTTTAAGCAGTTGCGTTGATTTGCACTGACGCATTTCTTTGGCTTACACATCAAAAGCTTGATTAATCTGAAAATTGCTAGTGCTACTTTCGGAATTGGGGGGGCAATTGCCTCTCCCCCTGGCTATGCGCCTGGGACAGGGGGCCCCAAACTACGGCCTGCTAAGCCATCTTGTCAATTAAGAAAAAGCAATATGCTTATGAAAATTTTGTTGAATTGGAATAATGTAATATATTCCGGAATAATCACATTGCGTAAGATGTCCGGCGCTCGAAGTTGTTGAGTAATAGCTTATGTGGCCCTCGGACTAAATGTTTGGAAGCTCGCGCACTGGGACCTTGATCTTTCGCAAATCCCTGATACGCAGGCAACGAAGCACAGTATAATTCGGGATCAGATCGCGGCCAGAAAGTTAGAGTTTCGTGGAGGCAGTTGCGTAACTGGCGGGAGGCAGAGGGACTAATCGTCCCCTCTGGCAAGCTAAATGTAAAAACCGGAACCACACTTATTTCGGTTTTAGTGTTCTATTGATTTTCAGTAGGTTGTTTTTTTTTGCATTTTCGGAGTTTTTTTCCGGTGATTTAGGAATTTAGCATAGCCATCCTTTTTTTCTAAGTGTTGCCTAGTGGGCTCCCTACAGCGGCCAGCGGGCCCCTTTCAGCTAAGTTTCACCCCTGCCTCAAATCTCTAGTTACGCCACTGCGTGGACACATTTGACAGTTACAAGGGGTTCGTGAGTTGATACGGTTAGGGAGCCAGATCTTTAGTTTATTGTTCAGTCCAAGTATTATGTTACTTCCTGCTGAGGTAAAATCCTACGTGGGTTATGCACAGGCCTGCGTACGCAATAGAAACGCCCTACACAGCTCAATGAAAACGTGTGTTGAAACCGCAGTTGCTTTGCAAAGAAAAAGTGGATTGCAAATCCTTGACAAGAGCAAAAACTGTCCAAAACCATAGACGTTTTGAATTAGGGGCTCATTGTAAAGAAAAGCGAATGTCGTTAGGTGTTACGCGATTCCGGTAATGTGTTTGAAAAAACACAGTTGCAAGCTGTTGAAGTTAAGGGCAAAATCACTGCAAATCCTCCCTGTGTTACGCATCAGGTTTGAATGATTTATTGTTTCATATGTCTCAGCTGATAAACAGAAACAATACAAAAAGCCATTATGCAAAGAAGTAACCAATTGTCAGTGTAAAATGAAAACACAATGGCAAGATAATTGATCAATGTAAACAAATATTGTCACAGGTATCACGTAGGATTGGTGAAAGACCATGGCGGTCATCTCGTCTTGCAGTTTTCTGGCACACAGCAGGACGCACGTTGCTTTGAGCGGTTGACGTTTTACCTCCTTGTAAAAACACAGATGTTAGGTGGTTGTTGCTCGATTTTCTTTCGCAATCATTTACAAATAAGCAACTGTACTTCATCATCACCACCTGCACTGTAGTCGATCACCAACAGCAATTTACTTGACTCTGCTTTAATACTTTCCAAAGGTTCGACGGCGCAAAGTGCATTCGTGAAAACGGGTAACTTATGTGCGATGTACGGGAGACCTAAGATGGATCTGCGCATAGCCTATTTAAACATTTTACTTCGTTGCATTCGTTATGTCAGTTAGTAGTTGTTTCTTGAAGTGGGTGCATGTTGTCCTGCATGTACTGAAAGCTGAGAACAATTTGGAGCTGCTCTGCAGGCAACGCGTTCACGAAAAACACAAGTCGATCTCGACTTCGAACTCTCAGGTTAACCTACGGAGGTCAAAGACAAAGTGTTGAAAGCAGCCCTTGTTTGCAACAAAAAGATTGCAACTCAAAGCCACCGACCACACTCATACCCTCAATTTTTTCCGTGCCCTTGGCGGCAAAGTCAGTGATGCAAACGTACATGTGTTATACCACCGTAAGTAAGAAGAAAACCTGACTTAATGCAAAATTTTCTAGATAATATTCCAAGTAGTCAGCAACTGCGAACGGTGTATAGGTCACGTGAAACCGCTGTCTTCAGCTCTGTGCAGAGTGACCTGGTAACTTGTGGTCTGTACGCAACGCACCGGAGCGGAGCGGGAGCTGTTTCAAGGTAACGACCCGAGATCTAATCCAGAGCCAGGTTCAAAAATCTCATTATGCTTGCGTTAAATCGGCCTGTTTGCATGCGGCCGTGTGCCAAGCAAAAACGTTTGAAATTGGCCGCTTCAGAAAGCCAACACCTTTGGATGGCAGGAACAAATTAGGGTCTGTGACAGTCGATGCCACAGTTGGCACTTAGTGGTATTAAGTGGCGAAAGGCGACCTCGCTCGCTCGTGCACGCGCCAAGCCAAACACGTGTTACCTGTCCTGGTACCGGAAACTCTCACGCTCCTGTCAAATCACCCGTGCGGTCGCCACCGTCGCTTAATTTCCAGCGAAACTCGCCACTGCCCTGCCTTCCTAAGGTTTATGAGAGTCCACTGCAGTTTGCGAAATCTTGGTCCGTTGTTGTATGCCAATATTGTAGTAGAGGCCTACACTTACCGGGCACGTTGATCTATATTTGCCGAGAACATTAACAACTGTTTGTCTCCACGCTGGTTATTGCGCTCTTTGTATCGTGATATCGACACGTCGTCATTTTAGACACACTGCGAATGAAAACAAGTTTGTTTTTTTTAATCAGCATAAAATTGTGTTACTGGGGTTACTCTGGAAAAGTTGCAAATGAAACAGGCATTTTCCACTCAGAATCGAATGTTTTTATTTGCTGTGGCCATCAGGGTTGTGGTTATATAAACGGTATCGAGGGCTACCATCGACCTTGAACCAAAAATATGAACAGCTGAGGAAAACTTTATTTTATTACCTAACATGAAACAATTGTTTCTGTTTGCACGACTAACGTCAGATCATGTATTTGCTTATTTGTCTCCTGGAATCATTTCCTTCAGCCTTCAACAACCTCTTATTCTTGACTTTCTTCTCGGAATCGTCACAGAAAGCGTTTTTTTTCGCTTGCTTATTTCTTGAATCAATTAAATGTTGAACCTTTGACACAAAATAAGCTTTCCTAAGAATCCTAACCAGAGTAGACAAGTTACAGTGCTACAAAAGTCTGATAGTGCGTTACGTTTCTGTGCTGCACGATTTACTACTTACAGTATACCACGTCAAAAAGCCTTGATTACGAAATGTTTACGATGGGATAGAAATCGCCTGTATATCTATCAGATATTGCTCATTTAAAAATATTACAGTACAGAAAATAAGAAAAAATAAGGATGCAAGTCCCAAATGAGGACATTTCTTAGAAATAAGGACAGCAATATTTTCTAAGACGTAGTACTTCAGAATAAGGACAAATCGTAGAAATAAGGGCGGTATAGTAGCCCTGGCGGTATCCCTTATGCATGACCTGTGGTCACACAAGACCTGATGACACATTCTTCCATTAAAAAATATTCTGCAAATTTTGAAACAGGTAGACAACCGGTCACAGGCGAGCTCTGTTTTTCGCTTAAGCGTTCTGCATCAACAATCCAATTACACATTACATCTGTTTTTCCAACTTTATGATAAGCAAAAACCAGTGTTTTACATTGTAGCAGCATATGTGAAAGCACTTTACCCAAACTTGTATAGAGACACTGTGACAAAAGCTCTTGAATGTGCATTGGAGAAGCATTCCGACAACAGCGCCGAGGCCCGTAAAATCATCGTCGAACTGAACAAAATTTGCCTGAACAATGTGGTCACTCAATATGGAAACCAATTGTACATAAAAAAAACGGAATCATAACCGGTGATAACCACTCAGTCTCATTGGCCAACATTGCTGTGCATTACATCCTACAGCCGATTGCGGATGTGCTAAATGAGGCAGAACTTTTCCGTAGATTTATCGATGACATAATTTGGATTTCTGCATCAGAAATATCAAATGAAC
>Ga0210059_1015783_pt1 | contig 10976 bp, 5 predicted proteins | sample Ectturendosymbi2_FD_188042 | JGI IMG/M metagenome (GOLD analysis project Ga0210059, IMG submission 188042) | Ecteinascidia turbinata endosymbiont from Florida, USA - Sample 2 (SPAdes) (version 2) | ecosystem: Host-associated > Tunicates > Ascidians > Unclassified | place: Key West, Florida... | reverse complement strand
CGTAAACCAGCCCGCGGCCTGGTGGCAACTGCTCCCGCTTCGGTGCTGGTAGGTGGGGTTCGCCTCTCGTCCGGGCCTTACCAAGACCGCGTAAATTGGTACTGCATCCTTTTTACAGGCGCACGGTGTGCAGAAATGCTGCAGGGAACACAACCAGAGACATAAAAAAAACGAAACAAATGATACCAGACATTACACAAACTCAGTTGTGGCGCCATAAGCCCCCTATAGAGATAAGCGCCGTTAAAACAGCCAGGGCCGGACTTAAGCCGATGCAACCGATGCGGTTGCATTGGGCCCCGCGCCTCAGGGGGCCCCGCGCCTTGTGTGTGGATAGTAGTTTATTTTTGCCAAGTACTCCTTGCACTCAAATTGAGTACAAACGGCTGATAAAATCTCATTGTTAGCAAACAATTCTCTCATTAGAACGAACATTCATACAAAAGGTGAAAGGTGAAGCTCGCAGACGCAGACCTTCTATTCGAGTCCGACGACTCCAACAGTTGGCCATTCAACCAGTGATTTTTTCTAGTAATCACTGATTCAACCATAGCAGCAAAGGGTATAATATTTTGCAATTTTTGCTTGGTCTGTACTGGACACTGAACCCTGTCAGTCTGTCTGGGCAGTCGCCCAAAAGATGTTCAGTAGCATGAAACGCTAGTTATGCCAAAAAGCTTGCTGATCGTTGTTCTGAAAAAAATTGCACGCTGGGGCCTTCGCGTTGGGAAAAATGTCTAGTGCGCCAAACTTTATTTTCACTGTGCCCCCAAACTTTTTCATTTGTGATGGCCCTAATGTGGGATCCTGCGTCTTGATCCACTTTCAGCAGCTAAGCGAGATTTTCCAATCGCTGAAAGCCCAGATAAGTTATAGTTGAATTATGAATTTCCCTAAGATGTAGCAGGCAGGGCTTTTTCAAGTTGTTGTTTACAGCGTAAATTATCCAATGGAGAGGTGATGCAACTGAAATGGCTGGTGCACTCAGCTGGAAAAATAGGATATTTTGCTTTTTTGTAAACTTTTTTCAAGGTTTATTTCGCGCTGTCCATTCAGTGGTGTAGAGCTGAGGGGGCAAGTGCACCCCCAAAAGATTTGTTTTGTCGAAAATTCGGGTGAAATTCCTGAAAATTCGGGTACAGAGGTTTCGACACGTTTGTTTACTGTTGAGTTATCTGACTTTTCTCTCCAAAAAACAACATTTTTGGTCCAGTGGAAGTGTACGCATAGCTGAGCATGAAGAATCCAATTGTCACTTACAGGCAAGTGTTCAATGGTTTGAAGCTGAGCAAAGACTAACCAAGGGTTGCTCGTTGGATTCAAGTCATCACATTTATCAATTGTAGCTCCACCAAAATTTCATTGTTTGGCTGTTTGCGAGTGTAAATAGGTAAAAGAAACACTACTTCAAAGTCCAGGTATATCAACGTCAAAGACACCCCCAGTCCCTACAACACTGAATGAAAGCTTCAGTGCGTCTTAACTAGGCAAGGAAAAAATTGTGAATGTCATCCAACACACTTGTTCCTGCTCATCAAATTGGGCAGCTACAGTATATGCTTCTATTTGATCAATCAACCATGCGCATTATTTATTGCGTTTGGTACGTTTTTTCTACGTGATAGTTGTGAAATATTTCTAATTCATGAAGAACAGTTTGCGTTGGTATCCAAGTCCATGTACTAAGAATGACTATAAAATTGGGCTTTTGGGGAACTTTGGGCGAATGTATGGTTTGCTCACAAGTGAAGCGTGGTTTTTTTGTGTATTACGTCATACAGGGTACAGTTGATCGTGCGCCCAGACCTTATCTTTTTCAAGAATGCGTCTGCGCTTGTGGTTGCCGAAAGTGAGAAAGGTTAATCAGTTTATGTTAGCAACTCTCTCCACGTCGCTCATTTTTCGCAGGCACGTAGTCAGGTTTTAAAGTTTGGGATGAAAATACATTTTTAGGAGACAATATTTTTGTTTATATTATATGTTTAAGACAAATTTTTTTGGACACAACAAAATTAAGGAGGTGCACAAAAATCTTGGGGGCCCTGCCCGCGAATGCCTCGCCCCGTGGCTAGGGGCCTGGTCCTTCGCACGAAAGTGGCGTTCACTCTTACAAGAGTGCAGTATATTGCATTGTAAGTTCAATCCGCTTGTTCGGTTTGATTGAGGTAATACGTAACTTTCCACTTGTGCTCGCCGCTCAAATCTCCATGGCAGAGCTTCCTTTAGAATTTTCGGCTTAATTGCGATTCGTAGTGGTACACTGTCTAATGTCCACCACAGCATGACGTAGTTCGGGGACACATTAGCTATGCCCACACCCCTCCAATTGAAAAGAATACTTTGTGTCTACATATCATCTACATACAGATCAATTCCAATAATTCGCCGTGTTTCGTTATATTCATATAGGCCAAATTTGCAATGATAACAAGAGTTATCGAAACGTTTGCAATATGTCGTTTGTATCATATAGGCAGGGCTACCATACCGTCCTCATTTCTAAGATTTGTCCTTATGTTGCACTACTACGTCTTGGAAAATATTAATGTCCTTATTTCTAAGAAATGTCCTTATTTGCGACTTACGTCCTTATTTCTTATATTCTGTAGCAGCGTAGCAATTTTTAACTAAGGAACATCTGACAAACATACAGACCATTACTATCTCATCGTAAACATTTTGTAAACAAGGTTTTGTGACGTTGTAAAAGTAGTAAAATCTTCTTGTACCACAGAGACGCAACGCACTATCAGGCATTGTTAGCACTTTAAGCTCTCTACTTTGGTTAGGATTCTTAGGAGACTGGTTTTGTACCGAAGGTTTAGCACAGTGCTATTCAATTATTTTAAGAAAGGGTGCAATTACAAATGTCAAAAATTTTCGATGTCCGGTGATTCCCGTAAAATCATGCAAATGTGGCATGTCTTGGATTTTTCTAACGAACAACACAATATGAGAATTTAATGCGATTATATATAGATATACAAAGCCCGGTAAATGGATACAGATATTAACAAAAGTTGTCAGCGTTGTTTATTGTTCTGCTGGTGGGAGTAATGGCATTTTGTGCTTCTTGGCAGTTACCTAAATTTTTGTTCCAAGGTAGTGACAGTGAGTAGAAGGTAATGCTGAAGGTTTTATTCGTGATGCAGATGCGAAACTTGTTCTTTATGAAATTCTTTTCAGAAAGCGCGGACTGTCAGCAGGCAGTGGCGTAACTAGAAGTTTTAGCCAGCAGGGAAAACGTTGCTGAAAGGGGTCCACTGGCCACTGCAAGGGAGTCACTAACAACACTCAGAAAAAAGTGAGAAATGATGGTGAATCCGGATGTGGATGGCTGTACTACTAAAACCCTATTTCACCGAAAAATACTTCAAAAAACGCAACAAATATACTGAAAACCAAAAGAATAATAAAACTGAAGTATAAGCTAAGTGGGGGCCCGAGTTTTGCATTTATTGTAGCTTGCAGGAGGAGACAATTCAGCTCTCTGTCAGCAGCAGGTAGACCAAAACATAGTAAGAATTTCCATTGAGAAATTGCGAGGAGTGGAAAAAATTTTGGAGATACCTTCCTTTGACAAGACGTTTCGGGTGTGCCATCAAAAAATATTTCTTTCGCTTCTACATTCTATTGGAATTCAATTAATTCCACTTTAATTTTGGCTGCATCTACACCGGTGCTGTCAAGCTGCCGGAGCTCCGCTCCGCCACCTTCATCAGTGAATGACGAGTCGTTGCCTACAAATATAAGCGAACATGTCCAGCACAGCTCCGGCACCTACAAAATTTCCACTACATCTTTGGTCCACACATGTGCATGTGCCTTTTGCTTCAGTCGAGAATTCAGTAATGTCTGTCACTGAAAAAGGTTTTGAGGAAAGAACAGCAACTGTTTTCGAAAAAAAACGCCAAACTATGGCAATGTTAATAACCAACTTTCCAATAAATTGAATATATCTGGAATTGTCTTGCTTTTACTTTCCCCAAATGCCTCGGAAAATGACTAAGTTCTGTTTAAATGACATGTTTAAAAATATGAAACTTCTTCCGAAAAGGGCGAGCAGTAGTGATCAAATCAAGAGTAGTATGTTTTTCTCCTTGCAGTTTTACATTCAAGTCGTTGAGGTGTTACACTATGTCGCCAAAAATCCACCAGTTTCCCTTTATCGCTCTCTAGAAAAGGTCCGGATTCAGACCGCAGTCCGCCATTTGAGTAGCCCTGGTTTAGCATTTACTTGATTCAAGAAATAAGCAAGCGAAAAAAACGTTTTCCGTGACGATTGCAAGGAGAAATTCGAGAATAAGGTATTGCTGAAGCAAATGGTTCCTGGAGATAAATAGGCAAATATATGAACTGACATAAGTCGTGCAAACAAAAACATTCGTTATCCTTTTAGGTAATAAAATCAAACTTTTTTCAGCCGTCCTTATTTTGGGTTCTAGATCGATGGTAGCCCTGCATGTAGGCGATTTTCTCAAAAAGGTCGTAGCACGGTTGACTGAGCATGATGACGTCATAAAGCACTGGTCAGAGGGGCCCCGCGCCAAAGTCTTGCATTGGGCCCCGCCAACCCTGCGTACTGCTATTTGTTTCCACTCCCGTGATTTTTGAATGTTGTTATCATTAACTTCAACACATTTTAATGCAAACAGACACGCTTTCTTTTTGTTCAATGAGTACATTAATTTTGATAAGAATGGTCCTTCAAACCTTTAAACCTCTTCTCTGGTAAAACAGACACTTGCACAAAATATAGCCTACTTTATTTTTACCTTACCTTAAACAATAAATTTAAAAAAGTGAAATTTAGTTGTCTAAATTGCGACCACAGACTTCCTTGAAATCGTCTCCCCATTACTCTGTGTAAGAGTATTAGGTTTTAGATCGGCTGTAAAGATGTTGAGTGACCAGTGGAATATTCATTGTTTGCCACCTGTCTCAAGTTCAATGTATTTCATTTTTGGAAATCATCAAACACCTAATTTCGGTTGTTCGCAGTAAATAAACCTCTGTTGGTGTTTCTTTTGTGCAATAAACTTTTGCAAAAACAAGGAAACACGAATTGAGGGACCAATGGAACACCTGCGTTCCATGGGTCCCATCAACACCCATTTTTTAAAAAGTGCATGATTTGACACTGCATCCCAAACCTATCATCACATTTTTCTCTGAGATATTTTTTTAACTCCCAACCTATCTTGGGAAACGTTTGGAACTTTCTGCACTGAAATTTTGACAGACAAAGAAATCGCTAAACGATTGCAAAATATTTTACTTCGCTGCCACAAAAATGAAAAAAGTGCTTAAATTTTTTAAAGATCGACACAGATTCTTCCTGTTAACGAACAACACTGTTGTCCATAAATACAATATCCATAACCACATAGCAAGAGAATATGGTCACCAGCTGGGGAGTAATTTAAATATTTCTTCGGTCCCAGTCTTCCATGGGTCCCGCACTTCCCCTACCTGACCAGAGAGGAGGTGTTGTGTTTAGTAGCTCATGGATTTATTGGGCGTTAGGAAATGCCCATGGAACGGACATGAAAAGCCTCTGCTGGAGAGGTTAAACTGGGTTGCATGTCCTCAGAAACCCCTAGATTGGCATGGCCTCTTCGGGCCCCATTTCACATCACTCATATTTTCTGCCAGTATGACTTGATGACCCTCCTCAAAATTTCTGCACACGCCACTGAATGGGGCCGCGCAAAAGTGCTTCCAATCGGGCCCCGCACTTGCTGAGGCCGGCCCTGGCTGTGTCGTATTTCGCAAGCGGCACAGGGAAATCAGAGAGACAATCAGTATTGTTAAGAAGCCACAATTAATTTGCCCGTATTTTGGCTGGCTCATTACATTTCGGTGTGTTTGACGTGACGATCGTACCAAGGATTGCATCAACAGCAGCAAATAATTTCCCTGAAGGAATTGTCCTGACAAGATTCACTACCAGATTCATTGTAGTTTGAGAAATTCGGCGTTTGTTCTTTTCAAAGTTACGACAAATTATTTATTTTCAAAATACCGGCTTGGGGCACTGATTTTATTATCAACATACCGGTTTTTTACCGGCGTCTGCTAAATTAGCAGTAAAATAACGGCCAGGCCGGTGAAATACCAGCTATTTGGTAACCCTATTTCCGGCACTCCCGATCCATGAGCATCTCTGCTAGAAAATGCAATCATCCACTTTGCGCGCCAAAAATCATGAATATTTCATGATACGTGCCTGTAACAAGTTGACATTGCTGTGTTACAAGCGAAATGTCTAATGAATGGAACTCTGTGTAAAAAAAGTGTTGCTAAGGGCAGGATAATTGCAACTAAGATACCTTTGTTAAAGTGAATAAATATGTGGTGGTTCATAGAAGCCGGATCTTGTGTTGCCCATAGCCAGGCATCTAGAGTTGCGCTCGATCGGTTGTCTTTTGCAATTTAGACTACCATGACGGGTTTTTTGGTACTTCCCTATTTTACTTTCATCTTATACATACAAATGTCACGGTCCCCGGAAAATCTGTCTGTGGCCCCCTTGGGATCCATGGACAGAGGTGGGCAACCGCTACTTTGAAAATAGCGTCGCTACCGCTATCGCTATTTGCTGAAAATAATAGCGGCGCTACTCCTTCCGTAACGGAACAAAAATACGAGCGAGCTATCGCTACCGCTACTTTTGGTGAACTTTTAAAATTTGTGCTGTTTGCAGAAGTAGGGTTTATTTTTCAGTCTCACCTTCAAGTGTTTTTCAAGCTATCAATTTTGTTGGGTGTCCCTTTTTTGAACAACCATGATCTGTAAATAATAGTCATTGAGCCGTTATGATTAGGAATTGTTCCTTTTACAGCAAATGCACATAGAAATGAAACTTAGACTGCAGACACACATAGGGTGCATTTACTTTTGTAAGTGGATTGCTGTAGGTTTATCAATTGCCTTTATTGCTGCTTTCTCGCTGGAGTCGAATATAGAACTCAAGATAATAATCAAGCAATAAAAAGGTCAAAAATTCTTTTTGACAAGGTTTTACGCGCGTGTAAGTTGAATCAGGCCCAAAACCAGGGTGGGGCAAAACCGGGCATTTGCATCCGTTCCGAAGTTTTCAGACATCATTTTAGATTTGATAAAAACGGTGATGCTGATCTTTGGTTTTAGTGAAAGCCCCTAAACAAACTATTGACAGGGCCGGCCCAGACAGGTGTGGGGACCAATGCAAGACATAGGCGCGGGGCCCCTCTGAGCAGTGGTTTTATGACATCATCGTGTTCAGTCAACTGTGCTATACGACCATGGTAGAGCGCAGATATGAAGCTTTTCCAAGAGAATTCAGCACGTTTGCTAACGTTCGATAATATAAGAGGAAATTCATCGCTGGTTCTACCAAGAACGTTGTTTGCAAACAATGATATTTATAAGCCGTTTCTACTGAATCCTCGAGCGCAAGGAGTATCTGGAAAAAGTGAACAATCTACCTAAACAGTAACACCATGGCGCGAGGCCCAATGCAGCTGCATCGGTTGCATCGGCTTAAGGCCGGCCCTGACTATTGACTACATGTATTGCAAACTGAGCTCCTTGTTTCTCCATGTTTCGGCTTATTCACAACAAAAGCTTTGAATAGGATGTAGTTTGTATAGCCAGCATATAAAGATAGCCTATTTAGATATCGAGAGCAAATTGGACAACTACCGCTTTGTTAACATTCTACCTTTTGAAAGTGCAATCCAAGTGTTGAATGGATTTGGCTGCAAACGTGCGTAATCCCGCACCAACTGTAAAAATAATCCGTGTACGATGTGTCACACACGAAACTAGTTTCCTTAACGCAATAAATTGCGATTGATTGGCTTGGTGTGGGTCACTGTTGTGATTTAACTATTACTGCTGAGTGATGAGCGCAAGCTTGAATCATTGCAAGAAGATGGGAGCAGAACCAGGCAGGAAATTCCGCATGCAGCCTGCTGCATAGCTAAAGCCTGTAATTGTTGTATATGTTTATTGGCAGGCTAAGCATATTTTATCATCTTCCTCAGCTGTTTTGTCATAAGAAATTTTAGATCAGTGGTTCTCAAAGTGGGCGGAATCACCCCCTTGGGGGCGATTTTGAGGGGCAAAGGGGCGATAAAACCAAAGGGGGAGATAGGTGGAAAACAACACAAAGGGGGCAAAAACGCTCAACCACTAACCACTAATCGTTGAGTTAACTTCAATAGCCTACTGTTACGACATGTTAATTTCTTACAAATTTTTATTTGCTGTAATATTCGTTGGAGCTTGTTGTTAAAGCAATTTATCCCTTATATTTTTACTCTGGATCGTCTGTGTCCAGCTGCAGTATGGATTATTTTCACAAGAATTCTGAATGTAATATCAGCGTCGTAATACAATTGCTTAGTTAAGCTATTTAATATCTTGGTTCAGCTATTTAATACTTCCGTTAAATAAAATTCTTTAAATTTACTACCTTGTGTGTGTTTTATCAGGCTTGGGGGGCGCAAACGACGTGTCGAGAGTGTAAGGGAGACGATGGAATAAAAAGTTTGAGAAACACTGTATTAGAGGTACACGCTCCTCTATCGAAATGCTTAAGGGGTACATGGCCAGAGAAAGTTTGGGAACCCTCAGCTTAGCCAAACTTACGTTTTTTATTCAACGTTGCTGTGAGCCTGTGCACGTCACTATCTGTTCAGCGAAAACTTTACTTTTTCACCGGTGCAAAGTTTTTGTTGCTGGGCTTGTGACCGTGCAAGTACCTACGAAAAATACCAGTGATAGAGTCTCGAGACTTGGTCTCGGTCTCGAGACGCGTCTCGAGACCCGTTTTGTGAAATCTCGGTCTCGAAGGTCTCAGGTCTCGTCTCGGTCTCGAAGGATTTCGGTCTCTGTCTCGAGCTCTTCGTCTCGAGACTTTACATAGGTTATTTTTTATGAAGTTTTGCAAGGAGTTCCTTAAAAAACGGTTTTAAAAAATGATTATTCAAAATTTAGCCGTTCAAAGAAGTCAGGGGGTAAGCTTTCTTTGTTGTTATGTTGTTTGCGAGATGGAGAAAACAATTTGCCCTCTACCCCGTTTAAAATTTATACTGAATTCAATAAAAAATGTGCATGCACCAATGAAACCGCAGCGCGTAATCTTTGCAACGAGAGGCTGGGAGTACTTTGCTAAGGATCATCTTTGAACTGTTTTCCCAAGAGTTTTGTTATGAAACCCATAGGCTTATTCAAAAGAGGTAGGAGAGTACCAAAAAGTTTCTTTTTTGAGAAGCCAAATGAAAGCATGTCTTTTTTTCGAAGTGCTTTTCAAAGCACTCTGCTAAAACACGCTGGTGAAGTTTTTTTTGTTCTGTGTGATGCAGACTTTTTTCAAGTTCAAAAATGCCTCGGAACTCTCTTGAGGGAAAGTTTGCTCATAAGAGTTTCATACAGAGAGCAAATAATGCGTCACAGCTGATCAGTCACTTTGACGTAGCCTACTGCTACAGACTTTACGGCCTTTCTGCTTTTTCTAACCGACATGCGATGTTGCGAAAAATTCTAAATGTGTCAGCAAAAACGGAAATTTGGAACAGTTGTGAATAACAGTTTTAACGAAAAAATATGGAAATTATAAAAAACTTGAAAATACAAAAACTTGACAATAAAAAATAGCAAATCCAGGAATTATACATAAAGCCATAAAATCAGCGGGAAGGCGCTACACCATTTCACTGCTAGTCAACTACACCGGTAATCCCGAACTTCGCTCATTCTGCTGCAGCATGCTGCATCCCAACAATGCCTGTCGAAAAGATCTGCCGCAGTTAAAAACTGACAAACTACGAGCACCTTGCTCTACAGTAAGTCAGACACAAAAGCAAACCCCAGTTTCTTCAGGGCTTCATTATCCCTGTGCAGTTTGTTGTTGCCATGGAAAACACATCGAATCCACGGTGCCAACTGATTCGATTCACAAGTAATGACAAAAAATAAAACTTTCCCGCTGAACCACAGCCTAGCATGTGCCAGCTATGCTATCTATTTAGCCATACATACATGCAAATGTAAAGAAGGCAAAAAAATAGTAAAAGTAATTACGAGAAGGGTTGCTAACAAGTAGAGAAAGCAAGATCCATAATCGAGAATTAAAAAACAAGACCCCTTTCAGTTTCCGAGTATTTGATCGTGATGTTCAAGATGCTTTATTATTTCTTATTGTTACAACAAGCATGATACATGATTTTCTCTCATTTTATATTGTTGCAAGCAAATGTGAGGAGTGGAAAGACAAAGCATTTTTATGGTCGGCCCCGAACGACATTAACATCGCTACGCCACTGCAGTAGAGCATGCGGTGGGATATGACCTCGCTGGTTCAAAGTGTAAACCTAATTTGTGCCAAAAAAAGTCTATTACTCTAATAGGCCTAAATATTTTCTTTGCGTCAACAGCAGAATCACGAGCAACATTTTTAAAACTTGTTTTGGACAGAGTGAGCAAGTTTGGATGGATGAAAAATTAGCTACAATTTTGCGTTTTGAAATTCAAAGTAGTGCTTTCGGTATTTTAAATCTCTAAATTTATCACCTCTTAATTCTAAATCTTTGGAGAATTCTTACTCAATTACTTGTTGTGTGAGGAGAAAAGTAATTAGGAAAGGTGTAGGTAACGTTACAAAAAATGGCAAAGTTTTGTTAGCCAAAATACACGAAATATGTGACGAATAAATTTGAGTGTCAGTGCAGATGCCCAGTGTTAAAATAAAAAGAATGTAGTGAAGCAGGTAAGTGGTAGATAGTTAAAAACTTTAAAAGTTTGCTATTTCATTGGCAAACGATATGAACGACGAAACACCATGGCAAAAAATTGAATGATGATAAGCAACCTTACCTGTGGAGTTACCACTTTACTGTGCTGTTTTGACCAGTGCTGTTGGGGCTGTATACACTCGCCTACATCGACTGTGCTTGTTTTAAAATAAAAAGTAATGATTCGCCTCTTCT
>Ga0210059_1015782_pt1 | contig 10977 bp, 5 predicted proteins | sample Ectturendosymbi2_FD_188042 | JGI IMG/M metagenome (GOLD analysis project Ga0210059, IMG submission 188042) | Ecteinascidia turbinata endosymbiont from Florida, USA - Sample 2 (SPAdes) (version 2) | ecosystem: Host-associated > Tunicates > Ascidians > Unclassified | place: Key West, Florida... | reverse complement strand
GACTTTCTAGCGTTTCTGGTTCAAAACTTATGATTTAAAATAAACAAACTAATTAATTATCTAATTAGCTAATTAGTCAAATATTTTTACTAACTTACATCACAACTTTTGAACCCGAAACCCCAGCAGGTCATCCAAAGTATCAAAAGACTCGGATTGTAGACTAGTTGCCAGTAAAAACTTCAGCGAAATACTGCCACTTATTGGTTGGCGCCCACGGCCAGGCAAAGTGGGCCAAGGTGGCCAAAAAGTCCTACACTTATGACGTCACTCACAAAAAAACCTGCACCCCCAAGCAAAAAAATTGTTTTTCGAGTGCAATCTACTAGACTGGCCGATCCGTTTGAGCCGTGGAACAGCTCTCTAGTGCAATAGGTGGAGGAGCTAGGGCGTTGGTAAGGCAACCGAAAACTGCTGGTTTTTTTTGCGAAAATCGCCGAAACCAGGCAGCTCTAAAAGTGTTAAAAAATTCTGTGTGCTGAAATAACCTGGTCACCATTTGGGTGTTTAGATGATGTAACTAGGGCTGCTATCTAAACAGCTAGTTTGTGCAAGGGTAATAGCCGAGTTTGATTGTGTCTTAGGACAGTAGAACACCAAACCCATAAAATGGCTTTAATCTGAAGAGATAATAGATGTGGTTTCATGACATACCCTTTTTTTCAGGCTAGATGCACTGCTGAGGTGAAACTTAGTGTACTTGTGTATCATTAAGTGTTGTCACCAAAAACTGTTTTACATCATTTCTATCAAAAGCATCCTAAATATTTGGTCTCCTTGTAGGATTACTTAATGCCAACGTTCACAAATTATGGGTTCATACAAATAAGTACTTACCTGTGCATAAGCAACGAAAATTTTCACATGTTATTGGGCAATTATCAGCAAAGAGTTCAATTGTAATTCTTCCCACTGCAATAAAAAATAACTGGTAAGATGACATATGCTGAAATACAGCAGACATAAGCATAAAGGAAAAACTACTAACATGATCATCAAACGGCATTCAACTTCCTTCAATTGTAACATAGTTGACACGGGTGCGATGCTGTGCCATCGTGTCTAATACCTTACAGTGCGAGTCGTTGGCGCACTCGCTGGTCGCAAATTACTTGCGTAGCGCGAGAAGCACTGTCTGGCTTTAAATTGTTTTTCAATATATCTTGTGGCCATAACTTATAAACCAGAGGAGCTACGAAAAAAAACTGAGATATGAGAAAACTTATTTCGTACCAACTGCAATGATGTCATTTTTTATTTCTTTGACGTCTTTGTGACATATTAGGCCCACAGCACGGCAACCACAGCTCCCTAGTTGGTGCATACCATTCGAAATACATGTTACCAAACCAATTGCAAATGACGTTGCTGAAAGCCGGGTACTGTAATCAATAAAGTTTTTCCTATGATTTTTTGCATCTACTGTTTTTCCCTGGAGCATGAGTGCAAAATGCAATGAATTGCAATGCTCCAATAAAAAAATGAATTGTAATTGCCAAAAAAAACAAGGAATGGTGGTACGACACATAAAGGCAAATTACACATGTTTCAAGATGATATTTTCGTGGAAGTATTTTGTGATGGAGTGTCACAATAGAAGCAAGGTATCATGCACTGTGAAACCCAATATACAATACAACATTGTGTCTTAGCATTTGCCATACTTCCTACACAGTTTGCACTTTTGATGAGCCCTTTTGAGGGCTGTTGCTAAAATATTGCATTTTCAACACTGAAACAATTCATTTTTATACCTAGAAATACTTACCTGATGTGTACAATTGTTAAACATTTAGCAGCAGTAAACTAACTGCAAACCAACAACGTTGATTTCAATGTGAAACGTCTTCATCAGAGCATGTAATTGTGGTGAAAACTCTTGTGTTCTGGCAAACTGCTCCTCCACTTATCGCTTCATTCTTTTAGTTGTGTGAACCCAATCGACCAAGAAAAAAGCTTTGTAAGTAAGTACCACAGACTTGCCACGAATGGCCTGCATGATTGATTCGGTAGTAGATGAACGTTTGAGGTCGCACCTTTAAAGTGCATTTCATAACACTGGATCACGCCATGTCGCACAACACCAGCGTCATGACGTGAAATGTAGCCGTGTTGCACCCAACCTGCTAACGCTACTTGCAACATCCTAGTAAATTTCTAAAGCATAGATAAAATCAGTCCAGTGGATCTTATCCATATAAAATTTTCATTCACTCACTTTCAAACCTACAAAACTTCTTGAGATGATCACACAAGTGGCCATAGGTCTAGTTAGACACTTTATAGTTTTCAGCAACCACTGAAAGTTCTGCATGTCCCACATGAAGGCTTGAGAATGTCATGTCAGATTTGTAGGTACACCACCTGCTTCTTGGTCAGCATCTGGGGCCTAACAGGATTTGCCTCACCAGTTTGCCTGGGAAATTCTAGTATTGTGATCATAAAGTCCGTGCAGCAAATGAATGAAAAACTGGACAAGCTAACTAATACCCAAAATTAAAAACTGGACAAGCTTACTAATATCACACAAAAACATGAAAACAAGCTAAATGGAATACAAAAAAGATGGTTGAACAACTTGAATCAGCTTGAAGAAGAAAAAGTACAGCTACGCAATGAGATGTTTCAGAAAACAAATCTGATTGTTTTTCAACTTGACAGACAAGAACAATACATAAGAGAAAATATTGTTATTTATGGAGTAGAAGATAAAGAAAACAGTGATGATGGGGCAAAGGTCTTGATTAAACTAGCAGATGAGCTCGAAATCAATCTCCAAATTAACAATATACAGAGAGTGCATTGGCTAGGACAAAAAAGAAGAAACAATGAGAATCCACACCCAATCATTGTAAGATTTGCATCATACAAAAAATGAAACGTGTTTCTTACCAACACATGGGATCTCAAAAATATTGAAGGAAGACAGCACGTCTTTGTTTAGGATGTCGCACCTCTATGGTACAAGCTACTGAAGTACATGCAAAAATCCTGTTCTGATACTTTTCACCTGATGATCTCTTCAAACATGAAATTAATTTTGATTATCAACAGATGGACTGGGCAAAATACTTAACATCCAACTCTACCACAAAGATATTACCTTCCGTGAATTCTGAATCAAACATTCAATGCAAGCAACTACTTGCATTTGAACAACAAACTGCCAGAGCAAAATGCATACTAAGTGCGTTAATTTTATATGTTGGAATCCTTTTTCCATTCTGAATACATTGGTACTGGCGCAGCAATGCAAATAATGTGCTTCCTACCTAAATCTAAATGAATGACTGTAAATATTGCAATGTACAATTGTTTGCTGACTGTGAATGCTTAACAAGTAGCAACATCCATTCTGATAGCGATCTATCACTACCTCTCTCAAAATATGCTACACATACTGACTTTGTAAGCCATGTTGATAAGTTGATATCAAAAGATCTCTCCTTGTTACATATCAACGTAAGATCTTTGTATAAAAATTACAATCTTAAAGTGAGAAAATTAATGTACAAACATATTAACTCTCAGGTAACTGTTGCGTTTAAAAATTATTTTGAACTCATTACATGTTCATCTGTACAAAACAAGACAAATCAAAACTCGACAATTAGGTTTACCACAAGCATGTTCAAACTCAGGTGTTACAATGATAAAATATAGTGTTTAGATCAAACTTTATTTTAGATCATAACTTTTGAACCAGAAAAGCTAGAAAGTCGATAAAAGGCTCAAAAGACTCGGACTCGAGTCTAGTTTCCAATGAGAACTTCAGCAAAACACTTTGGCCTAGCGGTTGGGCCCTAGGCCAGGCAACATGAGCCAAAATGACCCCAAAACTACTTCACTTATAACGTCACTCACAAAAAATCTGCATCCCCCAACCCCAAAATTTTTTTGGAGTACAATCTACTAGACTGGCCGATCCGTTTGAGCCCTTGAACAGCTCTCTAGCGCAATCAGCGGAGGAGCTAGGGCATTGGTAAGGCAACCGAAAACTTTGCCTTACCAAAACTAGTGCTAATGATGTGATTGTCAAAACGTAAGTGTCTGCTTGGTAGATGCTGGAAGTAAAGCACGATAACTGCATCTGCATTGCTTCAACCAAGACACTTCAACAACTGATAAAAAATGAACCAATGTGCAGCTTAAGAGAAGTACCACTACAATATTTTCAGGATTGATTTAGAAACAAAAAAGAAAAGATTATCAAAAGACTCAATTGTTTATTAGCAAGATAGCACATATACAAGGGAACAAGTATGGTTTATGCAACCTGCGGCAACACAATGATAGAACATTCCTGTCCATATGTACACTGTGACATGTTGCAAACAAGACCTAAGTTCATTTAAAAAAGCACAAATCATCATGCTCACTTGTTACTAACACATACTCATGTCATGAACATCACTGCAAATACAATTCATTTGAAAAAAATACTAACTACTGAATTACTGTACCTGGTTCTTGATCAATTTCAACATCCACAAAAACATGAGAACACCGTCTTTGTTTCATATTGACAAAATTGATCACAATTTTTAGCCACACATCAGCCAAATTTTTACTGCAAATAAACAAAAAAATTAAAATTTTCAGCTTCAGCATTTGAAATAGTATATATATAAGGTATGCCTATCCACTGATTTGAAGGGATGTGCATTATGGAACATTTTAGAGGTTCTGGAACATTCCGGAATCTTTATTTTTAATCCAGAATATCGAATCTTATTCCAGAATAAGTTGTTAGAAACAAAATGAGCTGATTGTGCAGAGGTTTAGAAAACCAGCCAGGGATTGCCACACAACCTGTTAATTAGCTCGTTATGTCACTATGCAGTGCCATGAACTTGTTGAGTGTTCTTTCTCTTACTCAGGAATGCAAAGAATGCCTCCGAAGTATTTATTGCTGTTGCAAAACTTGTTGAAATTACTTGTTTTGCCGATTTTGCAATTTTCACATTGATTTAATCCACATTAATTTTGAATTTATATGATTGAAAAAACTCTTGAATTTTGTATTCCTATACTGAAGGACTCGATCCATATGATTCGATATTCCAGTATATACATACCTACTGATTTGTACACTTATTCAGTAGAAATCACATGTGCTGTTTTGATAAAAATAAGTTTATCACCATTGTGAATCTTCATCCAATCCCAAGAATAAAGGGTAATTCATGTTTGTTTCATTCACATTAATTGTTTAAAGCTTGTTACAAGTATTCTTTTTCACCCATTACCGGGGTTTTCTGAAAGTCTACCCTGGGCCATTAATTGGAAAAAAGACAAATAGGGAAAATAATATGTGAACCAAATAACCACCTGGGCTGTTATACGACAGCTTCATATTGCCTGTGTCTGAACAACTACACATGCATACAAAACCCACACATTTGAAGTTGTTATGGTAATAAATAATAACGTTGCAATCCATATTTATTTCAAAATTTTAGTCAAGGTTATATAATTACAAGCCATAAAATCCATCAATTGTAGGCCATCATAAAGACTACTAGTTGCAACCCATTTTGTTATGCAAGCAATTGATGTTGTTGAATTGCTTAACAATCATTTGTTTTGTTCTAGTGGTTTCAAATGCAGTGGGGCTTCAATAGCTATTGAAAACATGATCTGGGCCACAATAAAAAAAGTTTGCCAACCACTGGTGTAAGGTGACAACTACAAATAGTATTCAAACTCAGTACGGTATAATGTTGGATGTACCGTGTAAGGTGACAGGTACAAATACCAGTCAGTGTTGCCAACTCTTCATACAACAAATATACCAAATCTATCTAGTCCAAAAATATACCAAATTTATCTATAATAATAACTCAAAAATTTTTGCTGCTTTTTCCATGCTTTTTCATGACTTCGCTTAGATGATTTGACAGTTGCGCACGCCACAAGTTTTGATTTGTCAAAAATTTGGACAAAATCTCAAAAAACTTGGGCAAAAAAGATTCGACATTTCTTTACAATATCAATTAAATTAAAGTTTTTTGTTATTGAGTGTATGAATTAAACTTGATTGTCATCAACGAACTGTTTCTAGTAGCTTCGTGTTTTAGTTCATGAGAGTTGATGAGTAACTGACTGACTTGAAACAAGCGCAAAAACGGCATTTCTTTCATGTGTTTCATTAATTGTGCACTGACTGAGGGAATCCAGCATACTGCAGGACACCTATTTCATAAATAGTAGAGTCCATGCCAAGCAAGTACAGAAAAGTTTTTATTTTAATTTTACTGTTAAGTACAATGTTTGGATGAACACATTTTGCCTGTCAGTGTGTTGCATGTTGCAAAAATGTCCTCATCTGGGCTGCATTTTCTTGTTGACAGCAACCATGCTGGAATGTGAATGGAACGCTAACCCTCAGAGCTGTGAGGCAGATGCTCAGAGTATTGACTGAGCCAGGAGATAGCTTCTATTCTGACAAAGTTCTTACACATCCTAGCATACTTTTTTCAGTTGGTTTATTACGAACTAAAATTCAAGTTACAAATTGTCTATTTTGTGTCTAATTGTTAACATGGTAAAGAATAGACTGTACCAGCAGCTATTGAAAATTTGTAGGAAGAAAGCTTGTCGCATTAAATTTTTTCAGGCAAATTAGTGGAAATTTGTGCAAAATATCATTTTCACCCCAAAACATTACCTGCTGCTACACCTATGTGCTGCATTATAGAGCAGCTGCAACTGCAAGCTCAATTTCTACTTTCCTAACTTGACAGTTTTATTAACCACTGGAAAATTCAATCTTCCTACACCTACAACTGCATTTTCATTTCTTTTATAGTGCACAGCATTATTATGATGTATAATAGCTGCTTTGCGGTTTTTAATTTTCTTTTAGCAGTTTAGCACAAGAGGTACATACCACTAGCAAAATCCTGCTTTGCAACCATGCAAACTCTATCAGTCACACTTGTCTAAATCTTGGGCCATACTCATATGCAGCTTTCTAACCATTGGATGCGTTGGATGACTAAAAACACATACCTAGAACTAAGGTCACTTTGTTCAGAACTTCTCAGCTCTCCTCCAGTCTTGCTTTCCGCTTACCCAAAGCGCAAGCTTACTCACATGTTAAATAAAATCACTATGTTTTAGCTTTAAAACCACTAAAGGTTTTCTCTGTTAGAAATATACAAACACAAAAACCAATCAGACAAAAATATGTACACAAACAATCCAAAATGGAGTCACGAACAAATGCAGCATATAGCAAAAATAAAAATAACGCAATGGATATCAACATATTTTCTCTGTTAGTGTTTACGTTTTGCAATATAACAAATAATTTGGTTTAAAGTCTCAAATAAACCCTTCGACAAAAATATGCCAAATATATACCAAATGTTTCATATATACCAACCAAAAATTTATATACCAAACACTTATAAAATATTTGGGTATAGATACATATATATATATAGATATATATACCAGTTGGCAACACTGATACCAGTAGTATTCAACTCAAATATTAGCACCATATAAAAGCTCACATAAAATAAGCGCCCTTGAGCGGACTTAACAGTGGGCGGCTTTCCTGAAAACCCCTGTAAACCGTATTTACTCGATTGTAAGCCGCGGCTTATAAAGTTTTTTTTTTCATCATGTTTGCGGCTTAAATTCAAGGGCGGCTTGCATTTTTCTTTTTTACATTTTTTTTATTTTTTCAGCTTCGTCTGGTTTTTGTGATAAGCTAAGGATACGGTGTAGAATTTATCGCAAGTGCTGCATCATACGGCATTCGCAACCGGCGAATGCCGTATGCCGTTTAACGCGAATACCGTTATACGCGAATTCAAGAACATTTACCAGTAACCATCCTTTAATTTTCGTGCCCACCCAGATACCTAAAACCCATATAGACACCGGTACAGTATATGCGGCTTACATTCAAGGGCGGTTTACATTAAATTTTTAAATCTATCTCATGCGGCTTACAATCAAGGGCAGCTTACAATCAAGGGCGGCTTACAATCAAGGGCAGCTAACAATCGAGTAAATACGGTATATGTAAAAAAAATTTCATCATGATGCAGAAATAATACATTTTCACATTCAACTTCGACGCATTTATTGCTAAAATACCATTGCCATTTTTTATTCCTAGCCTACAATCGAACAACTACAACACTGACAAGCAAATTTTATACTGCAAAAGGGTCAGAGGTATGAGTTTAGTGACATTTCTTACATGACTCTAGTCTTATTCTTTGTTTAAGACTTTCAGTCTCGCACGGTTTTTCTTTAATCCACATTTTTGCAGAGCTTTGCAACATCAGCTGATTGAGCTAGACAGCTGAAGCGTGTGCGACCCGGTTGTGTTCGCACACCTTCAGTGTAGGATTGATCCTTCTACCTTGGGAAGGATGGGGATTGTGACTTCATAGATGTTAACTCCGCCCTAGACGAATCGGCCAAAGAGAGCTCTTACTTCCATGTGCATGGAAGTCACTTATAAGTGTCGCTTGCTTGGTCTTTCCCTTCTTGTTTTGGCCAACTTTACTCACATGTAGCAGTCGCGCTAGCGTGACTGCTACACAGCTGTTCAAACAACAGATTCGAGAAGCCTTCTAGTTAAGATTGAAAAAATTATTTTTTCGTTTTGGGTTTTCTGTGGGTGACGTCATACTAGGGACATGTTTTCGCCTTTTTGGCCAATTTTGCCTGGTCCTGGGCATCAACCCAATGGGCCATTTTTTGGCTCCATTTGTTTGGAATCTGGGCAATCATCACAAGTCACTTTCATTGGTTTGCTAACACATCTGGAACCCAAATTAAGGCACAAACAAATTGGATAAAATTCAAGTCCAACAAAAAGTAACCCTGGGCATATTTGGCTAAATGCCAGAACTCGCCAGCAGATTGAGTTGGAGAGCTGTTCAAACCCTTTAAAGTAGGTGTGTCAAACTCGTTTCAGTACAGGGGCAACTTCAGGCAAATTTAATCTCAAGCGGGCCAGACCAATGTAATCTATGTAAAACACCCTGGTTATAAGTAATGACAACTTCCAACTGTTTTCATAACTTTATTGCAAAACGTTCAAGCTTATCTGAAAATTATTATTAGCACATTTAAGAAGCAACCTTTACGAAACACCCGATATTCTTTCAGCACTGAAACCTGCGGTGAACACACCAAACATACAGGTAAACCATATCATTCACCTCCGTAAAAAAGTAGTAAATGGACCAAATGTCTTCGAAAACTCTGCACATTCTTTGTCAACTTTTCTCTTTTTCGATAAAGACATTTTGGGTAACGAGGCCGCCACAGAATTGAGAATAAAAGCTAAACTGAGCAATTTAAGGCAAAAGCCCGAGTCTGAGCATGGAGTAGTTCTACATCTAACAATACGTCCTTATTACACCACAATGGAATTTCCTTGGCTCTTACTGCATTTTCACGAAAAACAACAAAGATGTCCTCGGAGTTTTCACTCCATACATATTTGAAACAGGAAGTTGCTTGTTTGAGTGGGTGATTTTAGTCAACATTTCTGTGTATTTTTTAACACTAGAACTCCGGCAATGTCGATTTCGACATTTTTTTTAATCAATGCGCTATTTTTTGCAGCCACTGCTTTTTACAGATTCTCAAATTTTAACCTGTCGAACAGATTTCTGTGCAGTTTATTTTTCGGTCAATAATTGGAATAGAAGCTTTACGTAGCAAATTTTAGTTTCTACTCTAAGGTTTGTTAAATCGACATCTCCGGAGATCAAGGTATATTGTTTTCCCGGATTTCTAGTGTTGAACTTTATCCACAGTAGTTGAACTTTTGCATGTTCACACCTGTTTCAAAGTTCAAACCGGTGCGAACATGCAAAAGGAAATATGCAGAAAACGGGAAATTTTCACGTGAGAAAAGCAATAAAATATAAACAATTGCGTTAAGGTTTCAAGTAATTGAAATCAAGTCACCAGTTATCGGAGTATAACTGGATAAACTTCTCAAGCAAACAAAGAAGTTTTTACTTTAAAAAATCATCCCTCGGGCCGCATTCAACCTCGCAACGGGCCGGTTTTGGCCCGCGGGCCGTATGTTTGACACCCCTGCTCTAAAGACTCAAAAACTCACGTAGTTTCGAATTAAAAAAAATGAAAGTTTTGGATATCTTCATTTTTGTTGATGTGGAAATGATAGGAGTATGTTTATGCATATTTGTTTACATTTGGATGACGTCATCAAACACTTGATGCCAATCCAAGAGCCATTTTATAACTTGTTTGTATTGGAAACTAGGTTATAATATGAGTCTTTAAAGGGTATCATTAACTTTCTAGTATATCTGGTTCCAAAATTATGGCTAAAAAAGCAAAAATTGGTTAGGGGAATCCTCACTAATCTTCTAGAAAATTCCTAAAAAATTTTTGATTTTTTCGCTATAATTTTGGAACCAGAAATGCTAGAGAGTCAATCAAGGGTTGTATTATAGCCTAGTTTCCAATAAAATTTTGAGTCATGAAATCCGCTTGTTGGATCGGTCAGTGACATCATAAAAAATGTTAAACCCTCCCAATCATGACATCATCGACCAAAAACCGCAAACGCCTTTTTTTATTCCCAACTGCAAGACTTTATGAGTCTTTAAAGGATTTGAACAGCTCTCTAGATCAATCAGCTGGTGAGTTATTGTCATTTCACTAGATCAGCTGCCAACCAAAATTACTTTGTCCCCAGAGTTTGCTCTTCTCTGGGACAAAGAAATCTAACATATCAAGGAGCAGTGACATGGTCCAGCATACCACAAGAGTTTAAAAATTTTTCATATAGTAGATTCTCCAAAAATTATAAAATGTTTCTTATCGCACTCTACAACACCTAACAAGCTTGACTATTTGTAATAAACCGCATTTTGTATTTGACTAGAATAATTTAATTTACTTTCTCATCGTTGTCAATTACATGATACTTGTTTATTTCAAATCAACTACTCATTATTTGTC
>Ga0210059_1015781_pt1 | contig 10979 bp, 5 predicted proteins | sample Ectturendosymbi2_FD_188042 | JGI IMG/M metagenome (GOLD analysis project Ga0210059, IMG submission 188042) | Ecteinascidia turbinata endosymbiont from Florida, USA - Sample 2 (SPAdes) (version 2) | ecosystem: Host-associated > Tunicates > Ascidians > Unclassified | place: Key West, Florida... | reverse complement strand
TTGAATTAACAACTTAGTGAAGTGGGAGCGTGGGTAGTGTCACAAATATGCGAAGCAAGCCCGCGTTCTCCGATATAAATCGTAATCGAAGACTCGGACGAAGCCCGAGGAGCCCGTATACCGGGGTCGCCACTGGGCTGTTAAAAACACCATAAGAAAACAGCTTCAAAATATGGCAAAACTGACACAGCATTGATACCTGTCTTAAAGACATTCAAAATCACAACTTTTCCACATCTTGAACAAAGAAGTAACATGACTGAATACAACTGCATTAGGTACCGGAATGCAAAGACAAGACAAAGCATATGCAGCAACTAGCAAGTTGTCTGCTGTAAAGATGCCAAATGTGTTGCCAATGCAGAAATAAATATAGCTTATTAGTGTTGCCAATGCAAAAAAAAAACACAATTGAAATTGATCTGTCAAATGTTTCATTTTGCGTATAAGGTCCAGCAAAATTTTGCTATTTAGACTGGTGTTAAAACGTTTGAAATTCCACCAATTTTTTAATGTTGTAGCACGAGATTTTTCCTGCACACAAGCATGGGTGGCAAAAAAAGCTGTTATCGTAGTTGCAAGTGGTAAAAAACAAATTTCCTCACTTTTGGCCATCCCCTAGAACAGTGTTTCTCAACCTTTTTTAGAAACGGACAATTTTCGGACCAGTATAAACTTTCGCCCACTCAAGACAGGCCAAAACTACGAGAATAATACAAACACTAGTTTTAGCAAATTTGGTTTAAATAGGGTCCGTGGTCGTCAATGTACACTTGATGTCGTCTCCTGGTTGAAGTTGGCTTCGGTGCTTGGTTTTAAAAATAGTTAGAGTTTTGTAAACAGCTTCACAGCAGTATGTAGTTGGAAAAAACAAAAGAGCTTTCGTTGCCTGCTGCACATATCAGAAAGATTTGGTTCCGATTACTGGCAGACTAGATATCCACTAAAAATTGAGTCAGAGACTACACGGCTGTCCACTTTGCGGCTCAATCAGCTGTTCAGCATTGCAATCACTTCACAATGAACCTGTAGCGATGGAACCTCTAAACGAATTAAATGTTTTGATGTAACTGTAGAAAGGGATACACTCGGAAAGATGTAGTAAGGCGCTCAAGAACGATTTCACGAATGCAGCGCAAATCAATTTCTAACTCTTCAGCAGATGTGTTTAATGCCAGAAAAGCAGCTGTTTATCCGCTTTCGGTTCAATGGATCTACATCTGTATTTTACTTTTAAAAAGGCGACGATGTCTTGCACACATCCAAAAACATTTCACCTCTGCTCTGCATGCGATGTTAGGTTTTTCAAACGTAAAAAAATCAGCTAAGAATAGGTATTTGGCACCTCACTTGCTATCTTTGAATCGTTGAGCAAAGTTTTGATTCTGTTCTTTTGATAAAGCACCGGTGTCACTACGTGGACCACTCTCTCCAACATCTTTCCTCATGATAGCCCACAGGTGTTCAAATTGAACAAACGTCCCAGTTCTGCCCTCACCCCCTCAAGCAAAGCACCAAATTAACGAATGCGTTAAGGGACGGCATTTGATGTGATTGACAGCAAATGAAACATATCTTAACACAAATGACAGATCATAAATTTCTTTCGCTGCCGAATTTATTCTCGCTGAAGAAAACAATAACTACCTAAATATATTAGTTTTCCTTTTCATAAACCGATACAACCTTCTTGGTTCTCATCATGGCGTAAGCACCATCGGCACAAGAAGACAGGCACTAAGTCCACGAAAGCTTATGTTCTTTAGAAAGGAATCCACTTTTTCAAACATTTCCTTTACTTTGGTGAGCTTGACAAGCGGACGGAAAAAGAAAAATTGTTCCACATAGTCTTCAGTTGCACGGTATCCCACGAACACCATGAACTGTGCAACGTTTCCTAAATCTGTAGTCTCGCCCAACTCTAAAATAAGATTTCCACTTCGCTTCGCAGCAGCAATAATTTGTTTCAGAATATCGACTGAGAGTTCTCGGATGCGCCACTTGATGGTGTTGTTTGAAGCAAAATCATAGCTAACTTATTAACTACAGCATCACAACACATTATCCTGGCTATTTTCACGGTTGCTGGTTTGAAGAAGCTCTCTCCCGCTGTGTAAAGTGCTTTTGCTCTTGCATTTTTCCAAGCAATAGAAAAAGAAGCACGTACTGCTTAACTACGGGAATTAGCTTTCATCCTGAAGTAGATGGACGATAAGTACGACTTCATGTTACCTCTTGTTTTTTCTCTTTGAAAAACTCAACGTTTTCGTCAACGTATCTTACATATTTTTAATCGAGATCCCGACGTCGTCGTTTAGCTTCTTTGAGAGATCTGTGAGCAAGGACTTCTAAGCATAACACGCACTGTGATCGGATTTCAATATCTACTTCGACTGAAATGAAGTAAATCCAAGTTTCAAGTAGTTGTGGCTGTATGCAAACGCCCGCTTTTCTTTAGCAATGACAAACTAAGACGGTAAAACCTAACCGGAATATAGATAACAACTTTGCACTTAAGCTACCGACCACACTACTTCAAGTATAAATGCCACGTGGAAAAGTAGAAGTTTTGAATTGCTCACGCTGGTTTGGTGCATTTCATGGCTGTTTGAAGAAAAACGTCGATTGTTTCAAGCTGCTAAAATTATTATTTTATGAGGGCATTAAAGCAATCTTATTCGTCCTTAGTGCTTGCGGACTCATCCAGAGTCTTCCGCGGCCTCAAATGAGTCCGCGGACTCGGGTTGGGAAACACTGCCCTAGAAAAACGTTTGTAAAATCCCCTAGTGTCCCCCCTTGGAAAGAATCCTTCCTGCAACCATGGACAAAAGCATGTAAAATTACACCATTTTTTTGTAAAAAGTTTGTTGTAGTACACTATCTGGCAACACTATTCAACAACACCAATACGGTAAGCAAGCCATAGCAGGGTGACAGGCTGTGCACGGTGTTTTCTGCCAAACATTACGAAATCCTGCCAAGTTCACTGCCAAAATCCAAACAACATATTACAAATAATATTGTCAAAATACTGCCAAATTCTGCAACATTTTTTTGGTTAAACGATTTACTTTAACAATGGACCCCAAACTAACTGTGTTACTTAAACTTATTTAGGCAAAATTCGAAATTCAAAAGTGGGGGGCTATGTCCCTCAGAAATAAAAGTGGGGGGCTAGAGTCATGCGGGCCACTCGCTTCCGCCACCTATGTGTTCAATGTTAAAAAATCCTTTGTCCCAAATTCATATCTTGAAACTGTGACTTTTCCAAGTTTTGTTGTGGATTGGACGGAATTCCTAACTGTCAAAGCGCGCATTTGAAGATACCTTTTCCAAATACTTATCTGTGTGAGACAGGGTTCTTTTCATTGATGGCATAAAACAAAACAAAACATCCATCTGACGTAGTTTCTAAGGATGGCATGTGAGTACTTTTTTCAACCACTGTTCCCAGAATCTCAGATATTGTGTAGTAAACAAGCATAAAACTCGGACTGAGTGACTGACTGGGTGTAAATGTTTGTCATTTTCAATAAAAGAAAAATTTACATATGGTTGTGTATTCCTTCTTCCAAACGTTTTGCCGCTTGACTTAGTGATTTGCTGGTTCGTGTAGAACTGTTTTCAGAATTTCAACAACCGCACCGAACCTCTTTGAAGTATTCATGCTTGCTTGTAACTTGTTAGGGCATTCTATTACAGTTTCATCTCAAACACTGATACGTTTCGTGCAAACATTGCCCTAAAATTAGTTTCAGTGAGCACAAAAATTCATGTATCTGAGTGTCAGTTTTTCAGGAGAACCTGCCCCTGACCCTTTCCAGAAATATCATACCTTGTTGACACACTGAACATGCTGAACGCTGGCATATGACGTCAGTCAACGACATAGCTAGTTCGTTGGGCGGTGAAATAAGTCAAACAATCATAGAACAACGTAAAAGGGTGCAAAAATCATTTCACACTGGGGAGGATTATGCTTTGAATATTAATTTGCGGGTCAGGTATGTATACCATTCATCTTCAGATCTCCAAAGGGTGAAAACAGGTTTGTTCTACAAAAGATCAATGTAAGCTTCATGTATAGGTGGTTTATTTACGATGCAATGGAACACTGGATCGTGCTGCAATAAGGCAATTCAGTCTTTGTCATGTTTACAATCAGATTTGTTCCGGTCACTGTGGTGCTGCAGTGACCATCTCGTGGAAAGTTTTTTGTAGTTTGGCTGACATGCTGTTCATGGTATGTTACTCAAGGCGCTACGTAAATCCCATAGTTTGCGCATGTCAAATTTCTGTTCAGCGGGAGAGTTTCATATTTTGTCATTATTTGTGAAACACATGACACCATATGGATTGGCTGTGCTTTCCATGGCAACTGCAAAGTGCAAAAATTGTACAAAGTCCTGACACCACTTTCGATATGCTTTATAACTTGCTTAGCAAGGTGCATGCAGCTTATTAGTTTTTGTCCAATTGTGGTAGGTCTTATGTAGGTAATAATTGCTTTTGTGTATAAAGTTTTACTCTCTCTGATATAGTTAGCAGGTGGGGGAAAGATGTAGCGCAAACTTGTGGGTCATCTTTCTTTTCGCCAGCGGCGATTCCAGAATTAAAAAAGTGGGGAGGCCACTGCGGGGCCAAGAAAAAAGTACGGGAGCCAACGTAAAAGTCTATGTTGCATGGTGGTTTTTCGTTGTTTTGAAGATTAAGTTGCTATGATTAACCCTGTCAAACCCAATATAGGCTTGTGGATATCGTTAAATATAAACTAGCGTTATTATACACTAGGCACACCTAAACGCCACTGTACATGCAATCACACACGTGTACTACTGTGCCGAATATTCTGTGCTAACCATGCAACTTCCATAGCGCGGCACATGCAAAACGAAACACATTTTCCGTAAACAATTGTGCCGACCCCACATGAATGAAAACAGCTCCCCGAAAGTGAATACAATTCACATGAAAGCGAAATGGTTCCAATTCCAACCACCTATTCCATATTGACACAGAGACAAGTAGGCTGTTGATAGCCAACTAGTTTCGCCTAAATATTCTTACTACAAAACACATAAAAAATAAGCCATTTGCCAACGGATTGGTGACTACTGACTAATTCCTTTTTGTGGTAGCTCACGGACACTTTGTGATTGTGATGCAACTACAACAATGTTATGCAACTACTATTGCGAGTGTAATGCCCATCTGCAGCGTGATTAAGGTGAGGTCTATTCAATGCAGTATGCAGTTAACTTCAGAGAGGTTTCGACACCAGTGGCACCTAAAGTAGCATAGCAGCGCCGCAGTACGAATGTGCGTATCGGTTTTAGGGACGTGTACGTGATAGCAAAACGTAACAGCAGGCGTCAAACTTATTTCGCAGAATATTCCCAACAAAGTTGTTTATTTTAATATTCACACTGATATTTCCTCTGACTGATCCTCAAAAGCTGACTTTTCAACCCTGCGTTGATTTATGACTGTCTTGCCATAAGCGAAACACGCACTAACTCTAAAAAGATTCAAACAAATAGACAATACACAATATGATTCTCATACAGATCCTTGCACAGTCTACGTTTGAATTTTGTATCATCATCACCTCAATGCAACTCAATCCTTCATTGTCATGTCGACTGTCAAATTCATCAACGAAATCATCTAAATCTAATTTTCAGCTCGTACCGTTAGCCTCAAAATAGATCAGTGTTACCCAATATTTCATTGGTCATGGTATTTCTGGGAAATGTGTTCATTAATTTCATTTTTGAAAAATCTTTGTCGCATGAAGCGCTGGTGACGGGAAGAGTTACAGCTGCCAGTAACAATCAAACGCACCTTTGTAAGTAGCTGTAAATTAAAAAAATTGTTCGAGCGATGTAGGCAGCTTCGACTAATTCCGAAGCAAATTATTTGCCAAAGTTAATTTCATGTTTTAAATCGTTTTTACTAAATGAATATAATTTGCGAATTCGTTCAAGTGCGTTTCTGATAGAAATGTTTAACCTCCGGGGCAATGAGCTGAAATACGCGAAATAATTGCTTCTGAATCATTATAGAAAATCCGTACAAAATTCTATGAGGTTGTAGGACATGTGCGGTTAGATTTAAAACCGTAGTCATGAACCCCTGTAGCGATTTCTCGCTACTGGCTATGGCCGGGTCGGAAATTCCACATCTCCACGCTGATTCCGCACTTAATTACGAACCCGCAGCTGGGCAACGGATCTGTCTACGGCCAAATACTGAACCGATCCTGAGAAATCCTTCCTGTTGAGCGCAACTTTTAGGAACCCCTTTGGTTCACACACTGCTGCCTAACACGTGCTAGTCCGTACCCACACATTACAGACACTAAAATGATGTTTTCGAACGGCAGAAACACAGAAGTGTTACGACTACAACTGTTCACACGTACGATCTCAAAGTTTCGCAACAGGGCAATGGCAATCCGCTGTAAACCAAGTACAAAGCTCGCAGAGGTGGGTTGAACCCAACCAACTCAATGTCCCGAATCAATGTAGCAATGTTAGCATTTTTTCTGGACCCAGCCTATCAGCGCATGCAAAATTCGACCGACCACGCCATACAAAACCACGTGTGTTAGCAAGGTGGAATTTTTACTTCAGGAGCGCTAGAATCACTATCGTCACTCACAAGTCAGCAAATGAAAAAGAGAGTGCTGGCCGCCTCGGCTCCCCAGGGTTGCCAAATTTGCTTTTTTGACGCCAAATTTCACAAATTTGACTTTTTTTAGAGACGGTTGGCGTCAAATACTTTTTTTGTTTTTTATCAATATTTGGATTTTTTGGAGGCAGTTGGCACATGCTATCAGGCTGGTGTCTTCGCTTTTTGAATTATCTTTCTGAAAAGTGTTATTAGGAATTTTTAGACAGTGCTTAGTGTATTTTCTCAAACGTTATCTGGTAACCCATAGAAGAATAAAGTTGTCGCATAGCTGGCAGCCCATAATGCCAAAGGTTCGAGTGGAAAATGTGGAAGATGAAGAATGCTACGATTTTATTCTTCTAAAATGTCCTACAATTAATAAAGAATTTTAAATTACATGTTTGTTTTTTTGCCCGGTTTGGCTTTTTTTAGATGTGGTTTGACTTTTTTCTCAAAAGGTGTCTGGCAACCCTGCCGCTGCCAACATTCTTACTCCTAAAGGCAAAAACTGCTCTACGGCTTCCGAAGTAAACGACCGGTTCGCCACTAATCAAAATGACATCAGCGTCGAACTACAATCGCTTTATGAATCTAACACCATTTACGTAAGATATTTCGAAGTCATATACACAAGGTAGCAAAACGCAGTACTGCAGTCATGATAAATTCGTATAAATTAACTGAAACCAATTCTTAATGATTTCACAAATCTGTTGCTACTGGGGCAAGCAACAATCTGCTGAAAGTAATACAAGCCAGTTCCTTCACACTGAAATGCACTAAAGATCAATCTTCCCATTTCTATGACTGTTTCTTAGTTTCGAAATGAATTTTTCAACACCACGACCGCGGTCTGACAAAATATCGCGCAGGATCTGAGCAACTACTGGTGTGTATCGTCATAAACAACTCTGGTTTCCCGACCGTCAAAAACAACAACACAGCTTATCATGCATTTCGAAAATATTTAATGCAGGCTAGAGGGTTACTAAATTATCGTTTAAAATATTGCCGGAAGTTATCTACTGTATATGTCAACCAAACAAACTTGAACGGGAATTAAGAAAAATCTGGGGGGCCAAGCAAAAATCTGGGGGATCCATGGCCCACCCAGGTCCCCCTTAGAATCGCCACTGCTTGTTGCATTTTGGGGGCGTAGTCTTTCTTCCCAATTTGATGCCATTGCTATAACGTCATTTACCATGTACAACAGAAAGTTTGAGCGAATTGATTTATCTTAGAGTCGGTTTAAACTGCTGAAGTAATTTTCTTTACTTTGACTGACACACCTCAATTTTATCACTTCTCCAATCTCCATATAAGATTGGCGTCAATACCATCTTTAGGTGGTGTAATTTCCCTTCACGAACTGCCTTCCATCCGCTGTGGGATTTAATATGTATTTAGTGACAAACCAAAAATCATCTTCACTATCTTCACAGGTTATGCAATGATTAATATCAAGGAATTTCATTTCTCCCGCTTGGCGAAAATGACTGGCAAATTCTGAAGTGAATGCTTGTCGAATGCGTTCATTTGACATTTCTGATGGAGTTTTCCAAATTATGCCATCAATAAATCCACGGACGAGTTTTGCCTCAGCTTACCAGCAGGGACGACGGAGAACGGGGGTATGACGGGTGCATTGCCCCCCTGACCCTTCATTAGGGGAGAACGGAGGTGGAGGTGCCTTTTCATAATAACACCATAGGTAATTTCATGATTTATCAAAGTCGACTTGAAACAAATTTGCTGCAGCTATTCGCGCACTCAGAAAATTGGGAATGGTTTTCTGTGCTTTCTGTTATTAATTGAGGTCAACATTGTTGTTGACTAGAAACAAGTATGATGGTTTTATAGGTTTTTTTGCCCTCAACTCTTTTATTGCCCCCCTGACCTACCGCTGCTCTGGTGTTCCTGCATACCAGGAATCGGCTGTAGGATGCAGTGCACAGCATTTGCCAATAAAACAGAGTGGTTATCGTTTATAATTCCATTTTTGTAAGTATAATTGATTGTAATATTGGGTGACAACGCTGATAAATCAAATTTTGTTCAGATCGACAATGATTTTACGGACCTTGGTGTTGAAGGCGGAATGAATGCTTCCCAATGCACACTCAAGCGCTTTTGTTATATTTTCTATTCACAAGCTTATGCAAAGTGTTTTCATATCTTCCACCACAATGCAAAACACGGGCATTTGCTTTACAGCCCTAGATAAAGTTTTGATCAGGGTGTGCCGGTCTATTGCAAAGAAAAAAATTTGCTGATGCACCGTTGACGTTGCGGTACGAGTTGTTCTTCCATTTCGTTTGTAGCTGTGTGTAGCAGCAGTTCACCCTTGCTGCACCCATACCAAGGAGTTCAACAACACGTTCATTACAATCTTTTCTTAATTTGTGAAGTTAAACATTGAATGTTGATATCAAAGACATACCGGTTCCCTTGTTACAGTGTGGTGGGAACATCAGTTCCTAGGCTATATAGTCTCCACAAAGGTATTGTATTGTTTACTGCAAAAACACCCGGGTGTGAAACAAAAAAAACAAAAGTTGTCTGTAAATACTTGAATACATTCTTGCAGTTGGGGCACGGAAAAATAACATTGTTTATAGTCGATACTCCCAGACATTCGCGAGACAAAAAACAAAAGGAACACGGAAAGCACGAAAATCAACAAATATGGACTAAGTTCATAAAGGCAAAAGAACAGCTAATCAGTAGATGCCCCAGTCGAAAACATGAGGCAATATTCTGTTGAAACGTAATTGCACTGCTTAAAAGGAAACGAAGAATTCAGTATTGTGATAGCCAGTACCTACACATAGCTTTTTTAAAGTGGTGAAAAGGTAAGTTTTTTATTAAAAGTGAATGCCGTTTTAGTCATAAGTGGGCCCGTTTCGTTGCTTGATAAGATAATCTTTGAAGTTTGAGCGAAAGCACTTATTGGTATTTTCCAAGTTTTACTTGCCGCAGCTTGTTCTGATTTATGTTCATTTTAGCCTTTTTTTAGTCTTGAGTTTGTTTGCTTTTTCTGCTCTTGATTGTTTCAACCTTTCGCCCGTGAGCATTGCTTGCAGATTTCAGGACTGCGGATGTGTATATACTGTAGTGTTACCTAAAATCGATTTGCTATTAAAAAAAACTTGCTGGTGGATTCAAAGCCTTAACCTTTGTGGTGGCTAATTATTTGAACACTAAGCTATAAGTTCTATAAGTTCTATCCGTATCAATTCCCGCTGAACATAAGTGCACCATGACTTACAGTGCATTAGGTTGTACTTTCTACCAGGGTTGCGGAGCCGGAGTCGGAGTCGTAAGGAGTCGGAGGTTTTTGCGTGGTGTCGGAGTCCTAACAACACTGGGAGTCGGAGTCGGATTTATTTGTCCGACTCCGACTCCGGATGTCCAATCGAATCATTTTTTACATCACACTATTAAATTCCTGTTGAAATGGTACAATTTCTTTTGAAACTTTTGTTGAAACAGATTTCTTGCTGTGCACCATGATTTCCATTGATTTTAACAGCCAAATTGCATTCCCTTTCTGTTAAGGAGTCGGAGTCGGAAATTTTGTAAAGGTCGGAATTGGAGCCGGATATTTCACCTCCGACTCCACAACCCTGCTTTCTACAGTGCTTTGCTACTGCAAACGTTCGATAAACTTATTTGTTGACGTTTCAAATTCTCCACACGCAAAGAAAGGTGACGAAACATAAAAAACAATTCTTTGCAGTAAAACAGTGGTCGATAAAATCCATTTCAATTTGGTTTTGTTGATATTAGAGCGCAACGTCTTGCGCAGAAAAATGCATTAGTGTTGTGGACAGCCGCTGCTGAAATAAGCTTCGAAATTTTAAATGCAGGCAAAATTTGAATGCAATCATATCTACCTTGGCAATGGCTGTTGCAGTTGGAACTGCGCATACTTTCAAGGAAAAATGTTTTTCAAATTCCTGTACGAGCACATTGCTTGAGATTGCATATCATGGGCTCAGCCTACATCCCCGTCAAACACAAGCGTGGATTGCCACAACATGACAAGCAGTTGGAAACTTTCTCAATGTGTTAAACCATAAAGATTACGTGCAACTACGCAAGTTACAAACTAGACACATATTTTCACTTACTCGTATATGTCAATCAGTCTTCTTGCTTTTTCATTGTCTTTTTTGTACAGTCTGCATGAAAGTGAACTCGAGCTTATATCACAAGCATTCTTCACATCGGAATCGATTGTCAGGTAAGGCTTAGGTTTCACTGAAAACACATTTTAGTTTTTAACAACCTTAGTTTAATAC
>Ga0210059_1015780_pt1 | contig 10981 bp, 5 predicted proteins | sample Ectturendosymbi2_FD_188042 | JGI IMG/M metagenome (GOLD analysis project Ga0210059, IMG submission 188042) | Ecteinascidia turbinata endosymbiont from Florida, USA - Sample 2 (SPAdes) (version 2) | ecosystem: Host-associated > Tunicates > Ascidians > Unclassified | place: Key West, Florida... | reverse complement strand
CCTTCCCACCGTCGAGTTGAAGATCCTTTTTTCACAGACACAGGGAGCTGTTCCTGCACTCCTGAAGCTTGGTTACAGTACTTAGCCAGAGCTGCAGCTGCGTTGTCATAATCTTGGAGTTCCGCCTTTGAACTGCAAACACGTGACCACATTGTGGTGAAGCAAGTATGTAGGCGATGTGCCATACAGTCCAGACGTCCAGCATCGTCTAACATGCGAAAAGCAGCAACTACGTTAGCGCCGTGGTCGGTCGTAGCTGTTGCTTTGGACGCATCGATGTTGTACTCAGAAAATATAGTTTTGAAAAGTTTCGCGATATTTTCAGAAGTGTGGCATTCGGTTCCAAAATGACGAACCGCCAAAACACGATGTTTCAATTCATACTTTTCGTTGATCCAAAATGCATGTACATCCATATATGAAGTATGTTTGTGCTCATCAGTTCACAAATCAACTGTTATTGCTAAGGAGTCCGCTTTTTGTGGCTCTCGAAGTTCGATTTTTAAATTTTCTTTAATATCCTTTGCTTTGTCTGTGCATGAGGCTGAAATAGTTTTTCTTCCATACAAAACGTCTTTGACACAAAAGCGCCCATGTTTGCTCGCAAGGTTTACCATTTGCTGCAGCAGTGACGTCATGCCTTCATTTTCCAGAGAATTAAAGGAGTGATACCCTCTAACGCAATATTGCAATTGCGCGTTCTTGATGTCTAATTTTTCACGGTCGCTCAGTTTCACCTTCTGTTCTACAAGCGAGGTCATCAGTATTTGTTTTTTAACCTGCGGTTTGCACGCCTTCACATGGCGACCTAAATGAGATCATCCCGTAGTTTTCGCGTCATATTTAAATGCTACACGGCAGATGCTGCATACAACAAACCCAAATATATCGTTGCCATCTATTTCATTGCCATTTTGATTTTCCGACGTTGCTGAAGCTGAAGCAGCTGAACATAGACTGACAACGCGCATTGTCTCCCATAATTCTGATCGTCTCTTAGCTTGTTTAAGACGAAACTTTTCTGGATGGTTTCGTAACTCGTGTAGCAGACACTTTATGGTCTGTACATATTCAGATTGATTTTCACCAAAAGAAAACAATGCTAAAAGCTGAAACGGAGGCCATCAAAACACAACGCAAGGACTGCGAACAGTCAAAGCACGAAAAACGTGATGAACAAACTATCACGTTTTCACAGTGTTGCTAAGCAACACAAAAACTCTAACTTGTCAGTCTTGAATCCAAAAACAAGACAGTGCGACAACCAAATCAAATGAAATCTGATTTGGAAAAATGAAGAAAGAAGAACGAAACCAAGAAAAGAACAGAAAATAATGAACGCCTAAGAAGATTATGTCATGGAAAGATACAGAAAACTTTCCAACAATGATGTAATCAAGAATCATGACTAAAAACCCCATAAAAACGCCTTATAAGGTAATGATCAGGGCCTAATCAAATAATGATTAATTAGGGGAATTTTAATGAGCTCCAACGATTACCTTATAAGGAAATGTTCACTCGAACAAGAACATATACGGTAAGGTCTTGTGACTAATCAAATAATAATTAATTAGGGAGTTTCCAGTTCATCTGGGTATATAAGCTGCGATTTTAGCTACCATTTTCAGTTTGCTTAAGTTCTCTTTCGTGAATTCCTTCCCTGGTCTGCCCTGCCCTTGAGTAGTTCAGCCATTGAAGTAAAATGAGGCTCTGCCTCATGGCCATCCTAGCTCGACGGGTGTTCCATGAGTGCTGTTTGGGATTACCGCCTTTGTGCAGTCTTACTGCCGGGTAGGCCTAGGGTCCCTTACGGCTTGAGCTCTCAACGAGGCTCTACCTCATGGCCATCCTAGCTCGACGGGTGTTCCACGAGTGCTGTTTGGGATTACCGCCTTTGTGCAGTCTTACTGCTGGGTAGGCCTAGGGTCCCTTACGGCTTGAGCTCTCAGACTAGAATTTCAAGTCTTTTGACTCCGATTTTCTAGTTTAGATTTGTGGCTTGTCTGGGAGATGTACTGACACCCGACTCTGCAAATTTGGCTTGTCCAAATTGGCGCCTGCCACGAGGACTGGTATTGTCAAAAGGCCGCTGCCTTTTTCAGTCCTAGTGGCACTCTCCTGACAGTCTGGTGGGTCGATATTGTCAAAAGGCAATTTACTGCCTTGCTTGACCCCTAGACGCGCGTGTCTGAGCCACACAGGATAGCCAAGAAAGGCAACACATTGCCTTTCCCTGTGTCAAGGCGAATCCCTGTCACTCTACCCCGTAAAACCAGAGCAAGGCGAATCCCTGTCACTCTGCCCCGTAAAACCAGAGTAAGGCGAATCCCTGTCCCTCTGCTACGTAAAACCAGAGTAAGGCAAATCCCTGTCACTTTGCCCGCAAAAATCAAAGTAAGGCAAATCCCGTTAGGCATGCTCACTGATAATAACAGGATAAAACCATTCACAAATTCGTGTTACGAATTTGCAGAAACCCAACTTAGGAACCTTCCTTAAAAAAGCTTACAAAATCTTGTCACGATCCAACCTTACATAAAACATGTGTTCTGAACTGAGTGTTTCCTTTCAGTTACAGAATGTCTAAATAGAAAGTACTGTTATTACAAATTAGCTACTTGAGGTCTGGTAAATACCACAAAAATATTGTGTCCATGTCGCTGGGTTCGAGAGCGTTTTGAAGATGAATATTACGCAGAATTTATTGGTAAATTTCAATATTTGTGTGCATATTTTCAGTGAAATAAATAGCGAAACCAACAAAAACTATACTTCTGTTATGATTCAATTATTTAGATGAGACATCAGAAACTTTAGAGAGACCAAGCGAACTTTAGCTTTCGTGAATGTCGTCCTTGTTACATCTAAGATCGAACTCATGTAGAAACTTTCGGATGTAACTAAATGCGGCTATCTAGCCTCTACTTGACCTAGAAACCTGTTACACTCGGCAGTCTGCGATGCTTTCTGGAATAAGTTAGTTTCACTGCTGACTGCTCATTTCATTTTTAACTTGTCTCTTCACTGCTGACTGCTCATTCCACTTTTAACTTGCCTCTTCCCTGCTGACTGCTCATTCCACTTTTAACTTGCCTCTCAGTTTTACAGTACAACTACTTCGAGATTCCTTCGAGAATGCACATCTACTGTAGAGTGCACAATCATACCAATACTGACGCAACAATAGTGACAATGGCACCAATCAACTCCTGTTCAAATTAGACTAATCCGTTTAGAAATATAGCGACAACAAACAAATCTGGTCACCAGGTTTCTAAATGCACAGACGATGTAAATACAAGGGTGATGGCAACAACAGCGGCGATTAGGGTCATCAATAAGCTGGATATCGCGAAATGCACTTAACAGAAGATTTTCCTATTTCTTCCAGACTGATTCGTAAAACATTTCGTGATGAACAAAAAATGAATCCGAACTCAGCCCGAAATATATGGAAATTGTTAGCACGAACCCGACCCGAACCCGACCCGAACCCGAACCCGATAAACCCGACCCGATTCCAACTGTGGCTAAAACTAGTTCTGCTGTGGTTGTTGTTTATTAGTGTATAGCAGTGGGTCTTAAGTAACTGTCCTTTGTTTCAAACCCCTCTGACTTTAAATAAGCTGTAAAAACAGATGTGTTCATTGGTAAATTTATTGATCAAACTTTCCATGTTGTAGGGCGCGTAAGAGCTTGCGCCCCCTGGAAATTTATTGACATCCCCTGTAGTGGAGCACCCACCCCCGTTAAGAACCACTGGTGTATTGTATTAATGGCCCGTAACTTCTTGTGCAGTCTGGAGTTAGCGCAGCCGAATTGCGGCCCTTTGTTTTGTCACAAAGGGTAACTCATGGTGGAAATACATTTGTTTTCCGATGGCTACTATCGTTGTGTTACATCATAAACATATGAAGCTAGCCAAGCCATTTATACAACATGCTATTGCGTATTCTATCAGCAGTGTTGCCACTTCCCATGTTTCAACATCAGATCTGATGTTTTCAGAGAAGTTTCTGATGTCAGATGTTTGGGGGACAAATCTGACGTTGACTGGGCTGTTGTTTTTGTTTTCCACATTTCCTCTTATTTTAGGATAAAAATAAGTTAGATTCATAATTTATACGTTTTTTCAATCAATCTCTCCCCTCTTGTGTGTTTGTTTATCGCCTCAAACTGAAGAAGCTCTCTTCGCTGCATTGAGAATAACATTTTTTTCGTTGCGCATGAATTGCTTTTCCAATTAATGACGACACTTCGCTCTGTTTTGGATCCAACGAGGTTTATCGTGCTTTGTTAGGTATTGGCAATAGAAGCACCTAGCTTACATGAAACTGTGACGTACAAGTCTGATGTTATCTGATGTTGAAAAAGGCAACAATCTCATGTTAACGAAACTGACCCCAGTAGCAACACTGTCTGTCAGACAAGGTTTTAATCCAGGGGTGGTGAACCTGCGGTCCGCGTGGACATTTGATATGGCCCGTATCAGAATATTCGTTACCCAATTTGTAGTACAAGATCGCGTCAAAACGAAGCTCCATGATAAGCAGGTACTTAAGATTGTATGTCATAAGAAGCCTCTATTCCTCGTAGTAAAATAAAGGTAGAATTTTAGGATAAAATCAATGGTTATTTGCGACCCGCCAGCGATAATCCATCATGTATGCGGCCCGTGATAGTAAATAGGTTTAGCCACATCTGTTTTAATCAGTCGATGTGTAGAACTAAAGAGCAGAAAACGAGATTCCAGTGTCTAGATAATGCGATGCGGGATTTGTAATGTCTTCAGGAGCTAAAAAAGGCAAATTTCCTAAGGAGGCAAAGCGCAAGAATCTGCCAGTGTGAGCTAAAACCGCGCGACTGAATCGCTTTTTTTCCAGCGATACTTTCAAGCAGCAACCTTCAAACTGTGGCCTTAACCAGAGCACCTGAAAATGTAGGTTCAAACTCACGACACAAGCTTCGAAGCACTTTTAACACTCAGCGTGAATTGCCATATTGACATGTTATTTATGCGGTGTTTTGGTCTGTAATCTCTGCTTTCTGCTTATTGTTCGGGTGAATATTGTTTATTGTCGAGTCAATCTCAAGCCCAGTGGTTCTTAATCTTGTTTTGACCGCGCCTCCCTTAAGGAATTGTCCTTTGTTTCAAGCCTCCCTAACTTTAAATAAGCTCTAAAAATAAATGTATTTATTGGTAAATTTAATAATAAAATTTTCCATGTTGTAGGGTGGCTAAGGGCTCACTCCCCCCTTGAAGCTTATTGACGCCCCCCCGATCAAGAACCACTGCTCTAGCCTGTGAAAAATTTTTTCTTAGTAAGAATATACTCTAGCCTAGCGTTTACTTATCGGAGTTAACTCTATGTGCAGTTGAGTAAGTAATTTTCGACTACCGGAAAAAGCAATTGAGAACGTTGTGAATCAGCGCATACGTAATTTTTACAAACGATGACGTCACGAAATACATCATAGGGACCCTACAGTAAAAATTGTGCCGGGCCCCCAACCCTTTAATCCGGCTCTGGACTGATCGTAAGGTTGACTGAGAAGGTAGGCACAAAAATCGGGAGATAAAAACTGCGTGTGTGGTAAGAAAGGTATCAAACAAATGGCCAAAGGGTAATGGGAAAAAAGTATCAATAAACATCGCAAGTTGACAATAAATGGAGAACAAGAATTATCTCAAACAAGGGAGAATCATTCTTTGGATATTAATTTGTGCAATTCATCTGTCAAGCCATTTGTCTTCACAGGTGTCCAGAGAGTCAAAACTGGGTCGTTCTACAAAAGTAACAGTGTGCAAGTCATCAATAGGTGGATATTTAGAATGTCATGAAACACCGCATAGTGCCGCAATTGGGTCATTTGGTCGCTGTCTTTCCTCTTATTGGTTTGTTGCAACTTACTCAGTGCTCTGAGAATCTCATGGAAAATTTGTACACTGTGTGGCTAACGTACTGTTGATGGCATAACACGCAAGTCGCTACATAAATGCCATAGTTTTAATATGTCAGATTTTGAACGGGAACGTTTTATTTTTTGCCTGGATGTGTGATACAGTTGAGGTCATGGATTTGTTGTGTTTTCCATGGCAACCACAAAGTGCAATGCTTGCAAGGCACTGACGAGCCACTGGTTTGTTTGTTGTCTTGGCGAGGCGCTTACACATGATTAGATTTTGTCCAATTGTGGTGGGCCTTTGCAGATAAATACAGCTTACGTACTGTATTTCAGACTGTTTATTCGATTGAGTCAGAAGGTGGGGAAATGATTAAAATCAAGGTCGTTTGCGTGCAAATGCAACCTCCTTTAATTTACACAACAAAGTAATGAAAACGACGACCTTTGTTTTATGACTAAACCTCTCAGCACCACACATAGCTTGACTTTAACAAGTCTTGAAAACAGTGTGTCACGGTTATAGATTCTTTTTCCACCACACGTGGGCTAACTCGTATGTTTTTACAATACCTTCGCCTCGATTATATTTTTTCTAACATCGCAATGCATTTTGTAGTTGCTATGTTGTAAAGGAGTCTTCTTAACGCAAAGAAAAAGAAAAAGTTGGGAATAATGCACTCTATTATCAGTTTTGCAAGCCGAAACCAGCATGGCACATCAAAAGTAAGGGCAGGGTGTGTGATGAAAGTCATTCTGTTGGTATCATGCTGAAACCGTTTGTCGATAAACGTAAAGCGTAAACACACGACAATGGTTCTGCTCAGAACTTCACAAGCGAATGCTTTCTTCTCTTTAGCGATGCACTGATGATTATAAGAACCAGCACGACCAAGCAACTTAGCGGTTGCTGCACTCCGTGATTGTGCCGCAGGGTAATTTTGCACTGTTTCCGACGCGGCTTACTGAAACCTGCGAATTATTGCCCTAACACAGCACAGCAAACTTCACTGAGATATAATTAATTATCAAAATGGAAAGATGGGCAAACAAAATTGCTCTTGTGACAGGTGCCTCAGCAGGCATTGGACAATCCATAGCCACGAAACTTGTGAAATCCGGATTGAAAGTAATTGCTTGTGCAAGAAACGAAGACAAACTGAAACAAATTGCAGCAAGTCTCAACAAAGCTGGTCCTGGTGAAATGTCCCCTTTTCGGTGTGATGTCACAAAAGAAGAAGATATCTTGTCGATGTTTGCTTTCATCAAAGAGAACTTTGGCAAAATCCATGTTTGTGTCAACAGCGCCGGACTGTGTACTCCAGATTCCCTTATCAGTGGAACTACAGAAGTAAGTTGTTTCATCCATTTATTATCCACAAACAGTGGAATGACTTGTTTCTGCTGGTTCTGTAATGTCATAGATTACTAAATCAGATATAGGGAAGAAACTATGCAGTGAATAAAACCAGGTGCAGACTAAAAAATGCTAACCGGAATCTGACAAACCGTTTTGAGAATCTAAAATTCATTTGCAGCTAGCAGCAATAACAACTTATTCATAGTTTTCCAAGACTAGACATAATTTTTTTCTCATTGTATACACTGGCTGATTTCGACTTCATCACGTTGTTCCAGTTATTCCATCGATCCATTGTGCACCTACTACCGATAGACTTAGGGTAGCCCAATGGCAACGTACAATTAATCTAACCTATGATGTTCAGCAAACCATGCAATATCAGGGGACATTAGTAAAATCTGGACTGGATTGTAAATGAAAAATAAAGTGCCTAGATCCGAGTGAAGCATTACTGAAAAATGATGCTGTTGCTGAAACAGTTGATATCAACTCCCTGTTCTTTAAAACTGGAAAACAGCCTGGCTTCCTATTTCGGTCATAGACATAATTTTTTTTGAAATGACCGAAAAAAATTAAATCAATTCAGTCACAATGTCTGAAAAGGTACGCTAGTGAATAGGCCTACTCTTTCGGCCAGTTTTAATACTATTTCGGGACAAATGACCGATTTGTCTCAGCGAAAAAAGACAAACCAGGAAACAGCTTGCATTTCTTTCTGCAGCTTCAAAAATAGACAAAATGAGATTTTGCGGAGTTTTGTTATCTGCTAGGAACTGCCACCATTTTCAATACCTATGGCTATCACTATTGCTTAAGTTTTATTTTCACTACAGTACGCCATTTAAAAACCTGCTGGTGTGACAGACCACATTTGTATATATAAACCATTAAGCAATATCAGTTTCTTCATAAACGCTTTTCACTACCAGTTATTCAAATTTTGCAACACAAGCAGCGTTCTTTACTTAAAACTGACTTTCGAGAGCGCATACCTATGAAACAAATTCTTGTATTTGTAGGCAAAATCAAAAGGGTGCTATTGGTCTTGAATGTGATAATTTTTTTGCATAACTGTGTAAACGTGCGGCTCCCGCCAAGTTTGTAGAAAGCAAGACAACAAGTCTATTCAGTTTTGTCTAAATCTAAACTCTAAAGCGGTGATTCGCAACGTGGTCCAGGTGAACGACCAGTGGTCCACTTGGAATTTCTAGTGGTCCACAGAGAGTTCTGTAAATCCTTGATAAAACGTTCACTGACCTATGTGCAATACAGTTTCGACTAGGTGTTCATGAGGTGTCAGCACAGCGAAGTGATCCGTCGGATATTTTTTAAAAATAAGATACATGGGCCAAAAAGGGTAGAGAACTGCTCTAAAGCAACCATTGCTCTAAAGGAAGTCTCAACTGGCCAGCCCAGTCTAATCATTTTTCCCAACTCGTTAGCATTTCACTGCACTGTAGTCTTGTCATAAAAAAGTTCACAGACAGAACACGTGAGGTAAGAGATCATGGTTGGGCTTTCCTAAAGCTTTGCGAAGGTCTAGTTGCCCAGTTTCGACAAGTCGTTTTTTCAACTTTATTGTAGGCATGCTTAGAATGAACATTCAATACTGATCGGCTAGTACTTAATTTTTTCTATTTGCTCTGTCGAGCAGTCTTTTCGAAATCTGCATAAGTTGTGTATTGTTTGAGTACGGGAGAGAGGAGACTGCCCAACTTGGGCATGCATACCTGCGGTTTGTCAACAAGAAGCTATGCGAAGTGCAACTTTGCCTACTTAGGCAAGGCAGATATTATACTTTTTGTTTTGTTTTTTTTGATTTTGGTGACCACAATGGGCGGCAGGCCGTAGCCTGAATTTTTGCTTCTTGCCGGGGCGGTCTAGGTGAACGCTTTTGCCCAAGGAACGGTACGGTGATTCACTCAGTGGTCGTGGATCGAAAACCCAATCTTCCGATTGAGAGGCGGACACTTTACAGTAACAATAAGCTATCGCCGCCCTTGATATGGCATGTTGATGCTGGAGCAAGAATATTGGTTGCGGCGCATGAGTGCATTCGATGAGACGAGAAACCGATTCAATCCACATACAACCAGGGACAGATTTATTGGAACGCGGGATCCTAGGCCATCTTATTTTTCGGGGCCCCACGCAGGTGTGACCTATTTGGCCGTTTGTCTGAAAAGTGTGAAAGTGTGTCCTCTTAACGTGTAGTGCCCCTTTAAAAATCTATCTACTGTGGTGCCGACTTTGGTTCTACGATTGACTTAGATCTTCAACAGAAATTACAGCCTTTCCTATATTCTTCTCAAGAACAAATGGCAATGCGATCTTTTCTTGGAATTTATAGCTCTTTCGTGTAGTTCAGAAGTTCTCTACGCTAAATTTCCGTGAATTCTAGCGTTTTTTGTAGGTTTATTTTTCGGATATATACATTTTCATGCGGGACCGTGTTGCCGCCCTCGAAAATATCGTCTAGTTGTCGATCTGATTAGCTATACATAAATTATTCTTTTATAGTAACCAGGGTTGCGGAGTCGGAAGTAAAATATCCGACACAAACTCCGACCTTTCCAAATTTTCCGGCTCCTTAACATAAAGGGAATGAAATTTGTCTGTTAAAATCAATGGAAATCGTGGTACACAGCAATAAATCTCTGTTTCAACAAAAGTTCCAAAAGAAATTGTACAATTTCAAAAGGAATTCCCAATCTAAGAGTGTGATGTAAAATGATCCTATTGTACATCCGGAGTCGGAGTCGGACAAAAAGTCTGACTCCTACTCCAGCTCCCAGTATTGTTAGGAATCCGACTCTGACTCCACCCAAAAACCTCCGACTCCTTGTGACTTCGACTCCGCACCCCTGATAGTAACCATATATTTCATGGACCAAAGAGTCACAATCCATTCAGTGAACACAGGGCTTATTCATGCCGTTTTAAAGTTGTACTTTTCCAAGCAATACGAACATGTTTCAATGCCAGGCCTGCACAACATAGAACCCGCGGGCCGTATGCGGCCCGCAAAAGTTTTTCTTGAGGCCCGCGAGAGTTTGTCAATAGCGCAAAATGTTGCAAAATCTCGACCTCGAATAAGTAATTGTGATTCCTGAATTTCTTCCGTACTACAACGAAATCTCCACATCGAAATCAAATAGACATTTGCGACCCTCGGCAAATTTTGGTGATCAATTTGGCCTTTCGAGTTTCCTGAGTTGTGTGAACCTGCTCTTTGCTTTAAGCGAACAGCATGAAGACAAGTTTTACACAGCAAAGTATTGGCAACACCGCCAGCCAACCATATGAAGTAAGTCCAATGTAGACACGTTTTTCCAGGTAAAACTCACGAGAAATTAGCTGATTTAACTAACATATAGAGCTTCAACAAGCAAAACTCTGTTTGCGGGTATACTAGTTGAAAACAACCAAACGTAGAATCCAGTACTGACAATATTGCTTTTCATCAGAATTCTGCAGTGCCTGGCGATCTTGCGTTGTTGCGAGCTTTCTGTCAGTGGAAGAGGCTAAGTACTCTTGTTTCTTTTCCATTCTGCCCTTGTGAACATTTTTATGCAGGCGGCCTGCATCTCTCGCGCCCTGTGACAAGACGGCCTATTGATGCAAGTATCCAGCGAGTATATTTACTAGGCTTTAAAGAACTGAGTTTCAACATACTAGAGACCAGAAAATAGTCATGACGATAGTCGTACG
>Ga0210059_1015777_pt1 | contig 10982 bp, 5 predicted proteins | sample Ectturendosymbi2_FD_188042 | JGI IMG/M metagenome (GOLD analysis project Ga0210059, IMG submission 188042) | Ecteinascidia turbinata endosymbiont from Florida, USA - Sample 2 (SPAdes) (version 2) | ecosystem: Host-associated > Tunicates > Ascidians > Unclassified | place: Key West, Florida... | reverse complement strand
GCAATTGCAGTTGTCGCGGAGCGAGAAAGTGTATGAAAAACGCTGTTGTAAGATTTCTTGTTCTGGCTTTCGTTGCAGGCAGAATTTCTTGTTTACATCAACGCCCAACTTTTCGTTTCGTTGATGCTCAGCCCAATCACAATCATTGTTTTCAGTTTTCGCACACCAGTGTTGTCGTTCTGACGCCCATCTGTGCTAGATCCACCGATGTTTGTATTGCAGCATCTGATCGTCGCAGTATAGCCACATGTTTTCTTTTTTAAAGCAACTTAGTTTGCACATTCGAATTATGTAGAAGTATTTTCAATTTTGAGATTGTTTTCCATTCAGTTTACTCCCCGTACCTCGCACAAGCTTCTGGTTTCGCAATGCTTTGTTCGACATTCACATTTTCTTTGCATTACGAGTTTATAACAAACCGCGTACACGTACGTATACACACACACGCTGTCAACTGAACTGCGGCATTGAATTCTACTCCTCATTTGGTAAGTATGACATTGCGAAAGATTCCAATATGTGAAACAATGTTGAACATTTTCTACTTATCATCGAAGGACAGGAACGGGCGAGCATACACCTGACTGAATGAAACGGAGAGCTTAATCGTAATTCATATAAGGCTTTACTCGGGTTCTTTAACTGCAAGTTAACGCGGTTTTACATGCTGTTGTTTTTATTAGAACTCCGTAAGCTTTAGCAGTTCTAGGAATGCACCACTCGACGGTATATTCGTTACAGCGTTGTCATGCAGCACAAGATGATTGATCGAGAACAACCACTATGCAGTTGTTTTGATTGTTTCGCCGCGTTAGATGTCAGGTTGCTCTGCTGTAATACGTGCGGGCCACTGAAAAAATGGATATTCGCTGTACCTTCTTACCTCCTAAACTTTCATTTGATTGGCGACAGATTCAAGCGGAGTAGTCTCGGTCTTTATAGTGGGGGGTTTCCTCTGTTTTTCGTGCCACACCTGTGGCTTTTGTGGAATACTTTTTATTTTGTTCAGTTTGTTCTTGGTTACTTTACTGATGTTACATTTAGAATAAAGCAATCAATTTTCTAAATCGTTTAATCCCCATCTACCTTGATTTATGATCGTAGCGGTCTTTCTAAAATAAAATAGATTCGTTTGCCATGCTACTTAAACAGCTAAGTGCTTGTCGCCAGCGTAGGTGACAAGCCTCAGTTACGTCCTAGTTAAGGAATTAGTTTGCGTTATTGATCTTTATGTTTACAAAAGTATTTTATGAAGATCAAGCTGAGCTGTTGTATGGGGTTTTTATCACAAATTTTAGTCAATGAATACTTTACCATTCCGTGCATACGTTTCGGTCTGGTATTCCTGTAATTGGCAATCAATGTGTTTTTTGCGCAATTTCCCCACTTTCCCATTCGTTTTTTGTTGATGATTATTGATGAACAAAGGATATGCTTGTGTTAAATTATCCATTGCTTTGATGTACAAATAAATTCACTCCGTACGTCTTAATCCTCTTCCTCGATCCCTCCCCTCAAACATATTTTAAAATCAGGCGCCTGTTTGTAAAAGATGAGTCGACATCACTTTGAAGCAACCCCTTGTCATGTGTGCGAATCTCAACTTTGTTTGTGTTTGCAAAGTTTCACTGGAAAACGTTGTTATTACGAACAAATGCTCTCCCACGCAACATTTGCAATTTTGGCAAAATTTATCGACTAGGGTTTTAGCAACAAACACTGTTGAAAAAATTGCTGCTAACGTTGGCATCATTAAGAGACATTCCGAAAACCCGGGAGCACTCTATTTGGAAAGCTGCACCGCTACTTTCGTATTCTAGCTGAATTGTGTTTTTTACCGAGCGAAGTTCTGCTTGAAATGTGCCAGTTCGTAGGCTGAACACGGTTTAAAATCTGGTCAACAGTCAGCTTAATGCAGTGGTGTTGAGTGAAACGATGCAGACTCCGGTATCTGTCAAAATGCAATTCGCTCCGTGATTCCTCATTGCTTGTTGTATTTAAGCTATTTCCTACCGTAAGTAATTGGCCTGAAGTCGTTTTTAATCACTTGTTTGCGGAGTCTCGGTTTCTGCGTGCTGCTGGAACTTCAGATGTTGAGATGAAAGTGGGCACTAATTTTCTATGTTCGTGTTTGTGCGTGCTATTATCCGCGTTGATCTTACATAGAAAGCGTGGTTTGATAATAACCAGGTCTTGGCCTGTTGTTTGTCAGCAGTGCCTCTGCAGCAAAACATTCCCTGGTGGTTTTGTTGTCAACCGCTTCCTTTCAAACATTGCAACACGTGCACAACTACTCGAGATAGTGTTGTTGTCTTCACTGAAATAATTCTGCTTGTTTCTGCTTCCACTTCTGTTTTACGCGCTTGGCTGTTGGCAAAACTTTGTTGCATATTTATATAATATTCGGAGCTTTCTGATATTTTGAAGACTTGTCACTGTTTGCACCCATACCCTGCATAATGACAATGCAGACTTGCGGGTACAGTTAAGTTCAAATGGCCCAATGCGGACCGTGTTGTTGCATTATATCTAAGGTAAATATTTTATATTTGCGAAATCTGTAGCTCTTCTGTGATGTGCGAATACTCTCCCTGGGAACTAAACTTACCCGTATGTTTGAAAGCCTAACTTTTGGATTGTAAGCATGGAACTCAGCTGTGGGGGTTTGTTGTGCATATCGGTGCCATGGCAATGTGTGTTTTGCCCATATTGTATGACGGTTCCATTCAAATAACCAAATACTTCATTAACCGACAAGCTCATACGTATAATAATCATGTGTATAGAGGCAACTGGTTCGTTTACGCCATGTGAAAATTTTGATTTATTAAAAAATAATTTAAACAGATTATTTTAATCAGCAAATTCTTTGAAACTGAAAAATTATTTTGCAAAAATATTTTTTTCAGGAAAAAATTTTCAGAAAAAACTCAGCTAACCAAGTCTATCCCATGGAAGTTTGCGAATAAACCATGTTTTAAATTCATGTGTTGCTATGTTCGTTGTTTACTGCATTTTTTTTATCTAATAATAATAAAATAAAACACAAGTGTTCCGCTGAACAGTTTGAGAAACGCTGCATTAAACTAACGCTTGTTTTTGCCGCCTATTTCAAACCGTGTTGACCAAGAACATTTTACACTGATAGTTTTGTTTGTTCTGTACTATGGCTATCTAGAAGTACGTTTTAAATCGCTATGCTTTGCCCTATCGCAGTGGAAATGTTAAACAAACAAGAAAAACGAATTTTAAATTCGCCAATAGTTAGTTCTATCCATTTAACTATGTGCGGTGATTTCGATCTTGTAGCTTCTGTTGTAACAACATGCCAGTCGATAGTTGGACATGTTAGAAATCTCATGAATATGAACTTCAGCCCCACACGCAACTTTGAATACGTGCTCTAGCTCAAACCGCGGGCTTAGGTTCACGGTTTCGTAGAGGCTACTGTAGCAGTATTTCCATTTTGACAATGGATTGCTCGTTCCTGTTCCCGAACCTGATAGTGCGCACATGGAGAGGTTTATAAAACGGCAGTGTGTTAACTGTTTCTTATGTTCAAGCCCATCCCTGCAACGTAAACACGTTCGGCCGTAACTTCTATTGATACTGTATATCTGCGATTGGTTGGGGTTGTAACTACATCTCTTTTCCTGCTTCCAATATTGCGTTGCTAGTTTGAGTTTTTTAGCTTGCCGGAAAGCTCGTCCACACATGCGACGATAACGCTGAGGATAACAGTTCTTTTTGCACTGCATCGACTTGGGCAAGTTTCCAAACTGTTGAGTAAGGCGTTATCTTCGTTCTGTCTCTGGTTTGTTTTAGTTTATCGAGAATTAGCCCATAAACAAAAAACTGAGTCCGACAGCGGCCACCCGACATGAAAGTAATATGGGATATTTCCATGCATCTCGATTCGCCGATTGTGGCCGTAATTGTGAACGGTCTGAGTTTTTGTAAAGATCCGGTGCATTTCTGTTAGTGCAACATGAACAAGGTTAAACGAGCAGTGATCTTGCTTTGCTATGTGAAGCGTCTTTTAAGTTTGTTATAAACCAAACAGAGGTAGAGTTTCTATGAAGTTCGCACACATTTTGCTGTTGTATGTGAACGTAGGCTCAACGGAAGTTTTAAGCATTTGTCCCTTAGCAAACTTAGCGTGCCTTCCTGTTCTTCAAAATGCAACCAACGTATCTGGATTCTGCTGCTCAAGGCACTTGCCGTTGCACTGCTGGTCGGCGTAAGAGATGTAATTTCATTTCACTGGTTGGGTGTGCCATAGTTTTTTGCCTGTAATGTTATCTTAACATATTAGCCATGAGCTTTAAACCACAGCCTAAAATTATAAGCAGGGTTTTTTCTCAAGCAGAAACCTCCTGTATGATTTTGGGTCATAAAGATCAGCGGTTTTCCATGCGTTCGTCAACTATATTCCAGGAAAAGCAATGTAGACGAAGTATCTGTCGTGCGATGAAATCAATGGACCTGCATAAAATTTTACAATCTTTACTATTTAAGCATTTTTAAACAACACATTTACTAGAGTTGTAGGCATTAGAACGTTCGAGCTCAAAACGAAAACGACCGAACGCAGTTTCATCATCACAGCAGAGGTACGTGACGCAATCACTGAAAAGACGCAGAACACGTTTTTTGCAAATTGTCTTTGTGGAGGGGCACGCATTGTACGTTTCTAAACCAACCCTGAGCTTGTTTTGATGTTATATGCATGTCACGTGGTCAAAGCGTGGTTTAAACAGGACTGTTTCATGTTGAAATTGAAATATTGTGCAGTCGCTCTAACGCAACGACACACATAGCCTATTATCATACGCAATCGAGATGTGTTGACGCTAACCTCTTCGGAGCTTCAAGATTGTATGGACGTGAAAAAACATGCTTTTTCTGCAGTACTTGTCATCTCAATGTCACTGACTTGTACGTCGACCTACCGTTGCCGACTTTTTTGAGCTTATCATGAGTGTCGTGGGACCGGCTGGACACAGAACTGTTCTACTATCACGAGTCTTGCACTGGACCAACCGCCTTAGTTATAATTACGGGGCTGTCGTGTTTGCTGAAAACGAACAGTTTATTTTTAAGTTGGAATAGGTTTCTTATCCAGTGATTATCACAGGAAAATATTTGCGTCGCGTGATGGTCTGTTAATCGTCGCCTCCGATAATTTGAAAAAACCTTGGCTTCTGTGTTTTTCGTTGAACAGCATACAAATCGAAGCCGGAGGTTCGTAGCTTATATCAAGAACGCTGCACTTCAGCGTATATTTGCCAATAGCTACTTGTGTGTGAAGCCAAATATAAGTCTGAATCCAATCTGCAATTTCTCTTTGGAAGAGTGCAGTCTCATTGAATCGCATCGTTATATCACTCCGCCGTCCAACATGTTTTGGTTTGCGAAATTGGAAATTAACTAAAAGAAACACCAGTTCGAAAAAGCCATTGGGCGATGCTGTTTGTTCAAACTTGTACACAATTTGTGTTGCTGTTGTCAACCACTCATTTTGTTTTCGTGGACTCGACGACGCTCACCAATCGTTTTGTCGATTGCATTTTATACGCGCTTTACCTACCTCTTCGTGACCTTAACTTCGATAAAAACAATTTTCTAGCCTTCGTGTTGTGGCTGTGACTTGTAACTTTGAGGCGTTTTCTTCAAACAAAACCCGTAAATCTAGTTTAAAAGTTTCGCATGAAACACTGCTAGCGTTTTATTTTTAACTTACGTATAATGAACGTGTGGATGTCTTTGATCGTAAATAGAGCAGACATTGGTTACTCGTTTAAACTTGTTTTTCTCAGTTCAGCGTATGCATTTGTATATCTCGCAGTGCAGTAGCATTTGGCTCGCGTTCATCTTTACTGGTGCGACATCTAACTGTAGACGCTTAGTTATTGAAAAAAGCACATTTTGCTCAAACGCAGCGCATTTTCACGTTTTTGCGCAAACATTACTGGCTGACTTCGTGGCAACGCTTGCACTTTGAGAAATAATACTGAATTAGTGGTAGCCTGTTATGATTGGAAGGTGTTTTTAACTCTGACGTCCGCCATCATGTCATATTCATGAACTTTATCAGTTTCACTACTCTTTTCCAGTTGGCCAAGGTTCTTCCGGAATTCGGGTTGTGCCTGCTTCACTCGGTCTGATACCTGCAGGAGACACTGTGTTGCTGACGTGTGAGTACGACGAAAAGCTTTTGGAAGATGTCCAGTGGTTCCAGACGGATGGAGCACTCATTACCGATGAAATGCAGGTGTCGCACTCCTTTGATCAGTTTTAAACGTTATTGCATTCGCGATGAAGGCCAAGTGCGGTTTAGATTTTTTAAATTCAGATTTAAAGACACCAGAGTTGTTTTCCTTTCGTCAATTTTCACATGGAGTTGTACAAGGTGAAAACCAGGTGATGTTCAGCCAAACGACGGTTGGAAGCAGTTTTCTAACTGTTAACGAACCAGACGCTACGGTTTAAATGCGACTACCGTTGCGGTAAAAGTTTTTGTTTATAATTGGATACCGTCTGTAACTGATGGTGTTGTAGCATTGAACAAGCAACCTGATCATCTTCAAAATCGGCAAGCCTAAAAGTTTTAGATGTTCTACAAAAAATATCGTATGATTTCGCCAAAAAATTAAGTGTTGATCGACAAAACATGAAATTGCGTTTTGTGCGTAAATCCACGTTATTTAATGGTCGAGTTGTTTGAAGATCAAAATATCAAATCTCTGCGAACAGCAACTGACTTGCAAGTGCTAAATAACTACTTTTCCACCACCTACTTCCTACCTCCCGTACCCTGCACCGAGCTACTAACTTAAACCTACCGCAGGAGCAAGTACAGCTATGTATAGCTGCTGGCTACAGAAATTTTTGTCAGGTATTCCAAACACCTCCTGACAAGGTTTCATGCACCTCGCATCATGAAAATGCAGATAATGCACTTCAGGCACCGTGCACTTCCACTTGGTGGCGCTTTAATGCTCCCAATGGTCTTTACGTAATCAACAGGAATAAGGCAATCGCTCATTTCATCTCCAGAACTGTCGTTAATCGAGGGGCTTTCTGTGCAGGAGCATTGCCGGTATTCGCAGGAATCGGAAGTCATACAGAAAATCAACGACACATGCTTGTTTTCTTATATAGTTTCCGTTTTTTACCATATTTTTGCTGCAGTTACAAAGTGAGACATTCCCATGAAAGCCGATGGACGCCTTTGGGAAAATGCCGTCCAGACTGTTTTCTTTGTTGTGGTTCTGGTGCGCACGTCACAACTATACAGTCAAAAGTGTTCCGCTATACTAGCATTTGAACAACTTTTTTTCTGCAGGATTTTGACCTTGACCGTGAATCATCGAAGTATTATCTGACGATGAACAATGTGGGCATAAACCAGAGTGGGACATACACTTGCACTGGTCGCCAAAAGAACAGCAGCCAAACTGTGTCTGCCACCAGTAGCATCACCGTTTATGGTATGCAAACCTGGTATATGCTGTAACATGTTCCAAAGCTTTGCGGTCGTCCTTTGATTTTTCAAACGAATAACCACTATCGCAGCCTGATTTCATTGGTGTCTCGTATCCAAGGACATTTTGCCTCGTTTAGTTTGGTTATTTTGGTTTGAAAACAATTGGCCTGACTGCAGAACATAACCAGAAAACATGCTTCCTTGCTTCGGAGGCCGGGGATGCACATCGCTCAGTGGCGGAACTCCCGGACCTTCAATTGCTCGACAGACTTTTCGCCATTAAGCTGTCACCGGGCGATTTTGTGTTTTCTCGTCGTCCACATCGTGGAGAACCGCATTTCGTAGCTTTGCGTGTTAAGCAGTTTTTTGAGACTTTATAGTAGTAACTTGTTTTTACAGTTTTAAAATTTTCAACTAGGATACAAAGCTATGCTTTTTTGCAGAAAAAATAAGCTTTGTTAATTTGGCCGAAAGGCAAGCAGTAGAACAAGGAAAGGACATTGAAGTCCAGTGCGAAGCGTCGGGCCAACCAAATCCTAGTCTGTCTTGGAAACGTGGTAATAACAAGATTGACGACGAATCAGGTACGTCCACTTAGTCATCCAACTATCGTGACAATGTTATTACATATCACGACGATATCTTCGGCAGCAAAAACGTGAAGCTTCCTAGTGCTTAGTTCCGCTCAGACCCAAACAGCTTCTAAGTTGCTATGTCTTTTTTATCGCTCAGTTTCGCGAATGCATATTATTTTCTGTAGAGCGTGTCTACCAGGACAAGAGAACGAAGCTACTGGTCATCAAAAATGTGACCAAAGACGATGAAGGTTATTACACATGCATTGCGAGACAAAGGGAAACAGGGCAGCTGGAAAAAAGTGATATTTTTGTGGATGTCCAGTGTATGTATACTTCTTTTTTCTCGGTTTGGTTTCACACTGTTTACCAAAAATCCAACCGCCTAATGGAAGCGATTTAATATGTGACAAGTATGGTGGCCAATGAGTGCCACTCTAGAAAAATTTCTTTCTGGCATTAATAAATACAAAATTTTTTCAAATGTAATTGCAAATTAAAATCTTTTCGTTTTAAAAACATTTTACTTTCGTTTCAAAAACACTTTCGCTTTGCAAATGTTTTCTAAACAAAAACATTTTCGTTTTGAAAACAATCTTATTCTCGTTTCGTAAGCACTGACACTTTTGTTTAGGAAACACTTCCATTTTGCAAAAAAAAAAGTAATTCAAAAGCAAATCGACAAAAAATCGCATCAGCTTTTCTGGTCGTGGCCCATGCGTGCCGCCCTCCGTTGAGGGCCACTGTTACCGCTTGAGAAGGCTTGATTTGCAGATTCTCCTATGTCGATGTCTGGCTCCAGTAGCTCGCGATCGTATTGCGCGTACGTGTAGACTAGTCTGATTCTTTCCTTGTTGTGATACCGGTAACCAATACTTGGGGAAATGTCTTTGAGGGATTTGTGACATAACACGTGTAACTTGTCGCTTAAAGTAAGCGAATAGTATCTTTTAGGCCGAGAGAAGCGGATGTATTATGCGCATGGGGTTGGTGGTTGTGAAAGATACTATTTGCTTACTCTAAGCCACAAGTTACACGTGTTATGTCACAAATCCCTCAAAGACATTTCCCCAAGTATTGGTTACCGGTATCACAACAAGGAAAGAATCAGACTAGTCTACACGTACGCGCAATACGATCGCGAGCTACTGGAGCCAGACATCGACATAGGAGAATCTGCAAATCAAGCCTTCTCAAGTGGTAACAGTGGCCCTCAACGGAGGGCGGCACGCATGGGCCACGACCAGAAAAGCTGATGCGATTTTTTGTCGATTTGCTTTTGAATTACTTTTTTTGCAAAATGGAAGTGTTTCCTAAACAAAAGTGAAAGTGTTTTCAAAACGAGAATAGAATTGTTTTCAAAACGAAAATGTTTTTGTTTAGAAAACATTTGCAAAGCGAAAGTGTTTTTGAAATGAAAGTAAAAGGTTTTTGAAACGAAAATATTTTAATTTGCAATTACATTTGAAAAAAGTTTGTATTTTTTTGTTTTTATTCCAAAAAAAAAGTCCCACAAAGAAAATTTTTTAGGGTTGCACGCATGGACCACCATAGACATGTCAGGGTTTGCCAACTGGCAACTTAAAAAAAGTCTGACGCTCATCATATAAACCGCACTGCACAAAAAATTGAAAGTGTCTTTTTTGAGGTAGGCATGATTACCTTTTCTCACGCAAAAATCTTTTGTATGGCAACTCAATCCGCTGTGACGTCTTCCCAGAGACGATACATAAGAAATTTAAGCACAGCCATTGCCGTTATAAAAAACAAATTTCGAATAGCGGCTATCGTTCGTTTCTCATTTATTACACATGAGTTCGCTGCTTCCCTCTGAAGAGAGTGCGATAATGCGGTTTTGCCCATTCTATTGTGTAGACGGACCCGCTGGAATACAAGTACAAGGTAAAGTTACAGCGTTGGAGGGAGATGACGTGGTTTTAACTTGCAACTCTACCGGGGAGCCACAACCTTCTTTCAAGTAAGGATGTTATTAAAAACCACTGGAACGCTAGATGAAATGCAAAAACACTAGATCTAGTGGAAAAACACTAGGAGTGGCACCACTAGCTGGCATTCTACCAGACAGCATTTTGACTTTCAAACCTCGGCTGTATTTTTCTGCAATGCACGCTGTCAAGTAAATCGCTGCTACAGTGCTGAGTGCCAAGCAACAAACCTGTAGCAAAAGTAGCCACGGCAAGGAAATGAGGTAAAATTTGAAAAAGAGACTTAGTAGACCAGCGATATATATCCTTCGAGGTTCGGTGTCTACTGCATGGGAAACAGTAGCTCACTGGTTGTTTTGTTCATATTGACGTTAATATTGATGTTGTTCTTGGAGGCATGCTACATTACAGTATCCCTGAATAAGTTCTATTCATCTTCAACAAGTTCCTGGGATACTAAACATTTGTCTCACTTTTGCCAGGTCACCCTGAAAGTAAGCAAAGTCTGTCAAAAGTAATCACGACAAACAGTTTAATGCAGGTTCTTAGAAAACGCCGTGCTGCTCTTGCCGCGTTTTGCTTGAAATGCATTTCCTTCTCAGTTTATGTTTTAACGTTTCAAGGAGTAAAATTTGTTGCAGATGGTTCAGGGGGAAGGAAAAAAACATTAACAAGTCCAGTCCAATAACGGATGGCGTCAGTGATGATGGAAGAGTTTTAACCTTGGGTAAGATTACCGTGTCGTTTTGAAAATTAAAAAATCGCAACTTCGTGAATCCGAAGTGAACCATGTCGTCACCATCTGCAGCTGGTTTGCTCTTATTCTGCTTTTTTCATTTCTTTTCAAGTGGGTGTTCGTGCTGTTGGGAAACAAGAAAAGTCTGATTTTCAGGTTGCGGGGCACGTTTGTGCTTGCTTACCTGTCTCAGTATAGACACGTGCACTTTGCAGTTGCGCGCAAACACTAGTCTT
>Ga0210059_1015775_pt1 | contig 10983 bp, 6 predicted proteins | sample Ectturendosymbi2_FD_188042 | JGI IMG/M metagenome (GOLD analysis project Ga0210059, IMG submission 188042) | Ecteinascidia turbinata endosymbiont from Florida, USA - Sample 2 (SPAdes) (version 2) | ecosystem: Host-associated > Tunicates > Ascidians > Unclassified | place: Key West, Florida... | reverse complement strand
TTTTTTATTGCATAAAGTGGTCCGTGATGCAAAAAAGGTTGAAAAACACTGCTCTAGCATGATCGGTCGGCGTATTATGATCGAAACTGTCTCGAGCCCAGGGGTGCAGTGGGGTGGGAACACGTGGAAACGGCGTCCCCACACCTTTTTACATTAGTAAAGTTATTTGAAAATTTAGATTTTCTATTTCAACTTCTACGTGTAGCGCCTGTAGCAGCTTAAATGAATAAATGGCAAGTTATCTCGTGTATAGCACCGTAGCACTACAGCGACAAATGAAGATCCAGTGTGGAAATTCTTGCAGGCGAATGCTCACTTTATTCCACCTATTTGGTGCAGTCTTTCTTGTTATTTGGTGTTGGAACGGCGTTCCCACACCTCTTTTTTAGCACTATAACCCTGCTTGAGCCACTACATTGGCTGTCACGGTCCGAAAAACGAATACGACGTGACTCAAGTAACCATTGGCAAAAGATGGTAGCTGGCCTTTTTCTACCACCAATGCCAGTCTAGTAAGCTACCTGTATTATTGGATGATACCGAGCTAGGAGGGACGATACTTCTTGCAAAGTCTTTAGATCGATGTGAAAACCCGATAGACCTGCCAAAAAATTAGAAAAACAACGTCCAGTGTTGAATGTAATCTTTTACTTTTTCAATTATATTCATAGTGCTACGCAAGCAAGCGCTTACTTTGGTTGTCAGCATCATCGCTATCTAATGTGATACACATGTCGTCATCATCGTCGTCGTCATAACAATCGTCTCCTGACGAAGCAGTGAAATACCTTTTTGAGAAGAAAATCGGTCTATTCATCTGTTATTTTCACAAAGTTAGGGTAATTAGAAGCAAGAAGTGGTGATAATCCGTGATGCCTTCAGTCAAAACTAGAATGCGTGAGAATTTATCTTTTAGTTCGTTTTTTTTAAGTGAAAAAATCCGTTTTGGAGTCGAGGTGGTTGTTGCGCAAAAATATGAGTTGATGTAACAGACAAGAAAAAGTTTGATAAAACAGACTGTCCAAACGATTGTACATAAAACGGATAACAGAGTAGTGCAAAAGGACTAAATGCATTCAATCTTTTCAATAACTTAAGCACAATGCGACTGCTACAGAAGTTTATATGCGGCTGACGGTAGGGCCGCAATCAGCTGATATTTTCAGGGGAGAAAAATGATTGCCACTCGTTGTTTCACCTAACAACTGAAAAAGGTTTTGGCGCTTTCAAATTTTTTTGAAAATTTCGATGCGGGCAATTGCCCCATTGCCTCCCTCTGGTTGCGGGCCTGGCTGACGGTAGATTTAAAACGCAGAAGTCTTCCTTTGTAATTCAATCGAAACCGCTATATTGTATTTGCTCAAAACAAAACTTTTTGAAGTTCATTTCCCATTTCAAAGTTGATACATTTTGCTCACCTTACGCTGTCCAATACCACGAGTTTTTATCCGGGATTGTTTTGGCGGCGACAAACCACCCATGCCAGAGCTGTGGAACGTTTTCAGTATGTAACAATACGCGTAGCAACGGCGAGAGCGACAAAACCTGGAGCGAACTTTATCAGGAAGTTCAGTTACCTAATGGCCCCAGCAGCAGTCGTTTATTAACCAAATTTGTCATTGGTGATTCTCTCAAACACCATTTTCAATATTCTTTATACCAAAACAAACAGCTGACCGTCCATAAAAAGATTTGCATGTGGGTTCTGACCGAAGCTGCCCACCTATCGCTTCCGTCGCTCGTATCCTGCTTCATTTTCGAAGGTGGAGCAAGTGATGATTGGTCCATTTCTGTTGACGATGTGAAGCTGCTTGAGGGCGTAGAGCGTGGACTGTCGTAAGCAGTAACAGAAATGTCTGGAGACTTTGAGCGGTGCGCCGGACTAGACATTACCGCGGTCATGGTGCCGGAGTTGTGTCAAAAAGTTTCCCTGTGAGACAAAGTACTTGATTGGTTGCATTTCCATGAACTTAAGTGCAAATTAGAACGCTTTGTTGACAAACACGGAAGCAGTGGCATAGCCAGCCCAAAAATTTTGGGGAGTCAAAATATTTGATTTTGGCGAATAACCCTATTTTGTTTAGAAAAACGCCTCTCAAAGTACAAAATGGCTATATGTTCTAAAATTTGGGGGGAGGCATGGCCCATTTGGACCCCCCTGGCTACGCCTATGCACAGAAGTGTTAGAGGCTTTGCAGAAAACATTCGTGACTTTGATTTCTAAAGTTAAGTTGGTACTTTTGCTAGGTCAACGTTTCTTAAATCTTTTTTGGGCCACAGACCCCTTTAAAACTCTAATGAAGTCTACAAAAGTTTATCGCAAAACACCTATTTTGTACTCCATTGCAATAGCAACCTGTGCCTTCACACTGTGCCATTCTCTAAACTGATAAAAGATATGTTGAAAGTTGAGTGATTCCGCCAGCGGGTATTGCTGTCAACAAATGCCTCGCATTGCAACAATTTGTATTTTGATAATAAACCTGGAGCACATAGAAATATCTAGGAATCATGCTTGACCACGAAATTGCTGAGAAAAGAGCAAGAGAATTGTTATTTTTATTTACTTACTTTCTTTGCAAGAAGTTATTAATCACGAAAGCGTGACATTTAGATTCAAACATTTTTTCCATTGCTTTCAAGTCTGTTCGCGAACTCCTTGAAAGTTACACATGGACCACTCAGAATCGATGGACGTCAGTTCAAATGCCCCTGAACGTGAGTTGCTTTTTCGCACGTTTAAAAAAAGGCAAATTAAGAGACCCAAATGAGGGACATCAATGCGTTAGAGACGGCTGCAGTGTGCAAAGAATAGAGCAAAGACTATCGCAATGAGGCAGAGAGTGATATTTTTCTGCTTTATGATATATTTTAACCTTTCCTTTTGTGTTAAAATTCGATTAATTCGTGTTTATGTTTTGTAGAGCGCGAATATGCACAAAATCGAGCAGATCGAGCAGGTCGCAGCATTAAATGAAACCCTGTTTTTATCAATTCCATGTGTAAGAAGCACTACAGATAAGCGTCGAGCACTCAACCCCAAGACCTTTCGCCCAGTCAATTAAGAAAACAAGCATTGTATCCAACGTAGACCATTGAATGATAGCTTCTCACAAGCATTTTGTGATAAAGCATAAAATACTTTAAGCAAGTAAAAAGTGCAATAAATTTTCGAGTTCAAATCGTCTTTCAAAAAAAGAACTATTACAGCAACCTTGTAGGATAAAGAAGTCAATCGCTTACGGCCTACTCGGTTGCTTTACAACAATTGAGCATTCAGTTGTGGAGCAAGTGAAACGACGCAGTCACGGGCGTTGGAAGGATTTTTTCTAAGGGGGGAGTAATAACGGGTTTATCTAGAGGTAACCAAAAAGATTTTCCAGGAGGGGCCATAGTGGTTAAATTTCATTTTCCCAATCGAAACTAACAAAACCATCTTTTTTTACTAAAAGGTTTTTTTTCCTTTTCTATGTAAAGTGGACAGATGGGGAGTGGACAGTTGGGGTTGCAATGTTTCAATTGGCTTCTCTTAATTGGTAGCTTTACTGTTTGTGGGTTTTCTTTTAATTATATTTCATACTTCATACACTTCGCAGAGCTGATGGTCTCTATACCTAGTAGGCGAAATATATGCTCTGTAAGCGTGTAAGATCTTAGTGTCTGATTCTTTGCTGGGAAAGGATTCCGTTCGATAGACAGTTGCAGTTACTAATTTGTAAAGCATCACAGCTTTGTTGATATTCTTATTCTGCATTCCCTAATGGTGTGGATTCCGTATGGCATTACACGTTTTCGTTAACGTAAATGACATGACACCATTTGCATCGAAGGAAAGTACTTCCGCATTTGATTTGGCATGCTGAAAAGCACATTAAAATACCGTAGGCCTTATCCCAATTAAAAAAGTTGCTGAAGTTAGTAGAGTAGCATATACATTATATACAATCTTATGTACTACTGGAGGATGCTTTGGTTTTAAAGATAAAAAATTTCGTAAAATCGGGCAAACATTGGAAACCGTCCCTCCAAAACATAATTTGACATTTTCCATTAAAGTAAACATTTGAAACCGTTCTTCCAAAACATAATTTGCCATTTGCCATTAAAGTTTAGCCACCTGATGAATTCGCAGTCACGACTAAAGGCAATTCCATTTATAACAATTATTTATTGGTAGGTTGCCACGAACCTATGAAAGCTCACCTGTAGTTTTGGCCATAAAGTGGACTCAATTCTGTAGCTCTTCCGTAAAGCAAGCAAATCACTTGTTCAAATCAAATCAACTAATTGTGTTACAAAAGCCTATGAGACCAAAATGAGGTTGATTCGTCAATCGCAACTTTTATTCACGCAGCACATGTACCGATACGCATCGCATGCCGTCATGTTTGTTTTTTTGCTCCATCCTTAAACATTGCTTTTTGAGTCGCAGACATATGCTAAGTCCAAAATGGCGGATTTATTTTTCACATAAATGACAAAAGTGTGGGTTCAATGGATAGCTCTAATTATTGTCAAATATATCGCACTTTGATTTTGACTCCTCACTGCCACCGTGGAAGAGGTCAAGGAACAATTAACGCCAAAACTAAAACTATTTCAGTTGCCATCACAACTAAAGTTTCAAATTGTAACCCAATCCAAGCTTTTTTCAATGCTTAGGCAATCAAATGTTTATTCCATTGTAAACTACTGTTACAGAAAATGAAATGAAAAAATGAAATTCCATTTTATCAAAACCTTCCTCCTCGTGGGAATACTTGGACATGTATAAAAATCCGACCTCAAAATAACACCCAAGTAATTCATTTTGCTACCAATGAATTGGTAAAAGCACTATGTGTGCTCGTTGTTTGTACAACATATCTCTACAAGTTTTTGAGCAAGTTCGCATGTTGTTTTACCTCAAAATCTATTGCGTTATATAAGCTTACTTATGATGAATGTTTGCTGACAAGTTGAGATTTTTCCACTTGCATTGTCAAATCAAGACCTACATTTTCCGCCAATATTCAGCAATAAGAGGGTTGTATGAAAGCAAGAAAAATCTTTGCAGCCTAACGGATACGGTTTCCTTCAGAAGCATTTTGAAGAAATGTACCGCACGCATTAGAGAGTGAAACTAAATGCTCTGTAAACCTAACAAACAGTGAGAAACTGATTGCCTTGTAGTGAGCAAACACTACGATGTTCTCACTACAAGATGGAATTTCCTTGGTTAACCAAGCAGGTAAGCCTAGAAAATATCAGTGCGAATATTTGCAGCAAACAAGCACTTCTGCGTGACAGAAGGCTCTTCAAACAAACAACGACTTTGAAGATAACTGCAAGCGACGAAATGCATCGTCGAAGTCTTGTTGTTGACAGCAAACGGTGCTTTTATACTGTTACTGCATGGGAAAGTTCTGTCACTCATCGATGCAAATGGACGCCCGGCAGGCAGTGGCATAACCAGAGGTTTGAGCCAGGGGGGTCAAAGTTTAGTTGAAGGGGGCCCACTGGTCACCGTAGGGGAGCCACTGACCAACACTCAAAAAAAGTTAAGAAATGACAGTGAATCTGGATGTTGTGGATATCCATACTATCTAAAAAAACGAAAACACCCCTCGAAACGCAAAAAAGCAACAACCTACAGAATACTAAATATCAAAATGTCAACTCAAGGGGGCCCAGTTTTTGCATTTACCTTTCCAGGGGGGCGGCTCGCCTCCCCCCCGTCAGTTACGCCACTGCCGACATGGTCAACATACAAAGTCTTGTGACATGTTTTCAGTGGTAGCAGACGAAATAACTCGAATACAACCTGCAGTATTATTTGTATAACTCGCTTGCCCATAAACTAGGCCTGTGGAACCGGAACCCAAATTTAAGGCTCCGGCTCCACAGCTCGGCTATTTAATGCAGATGAAGCATCTCAGCTTGTAAGATTTTAAATTTAATGCACTCTTAATTTTCGATTTTTGTACGCATTTGCTTTACTTTCACAATCTTTCATCAAGCACACCATGCTGCTGAGCTTTATACATCTGTTTTACGGCTGTCCCTTGAAACGGTGACAACTTTCTCATACAATGCAGATTATAGGGAATATGACAAGATATAACGCCACTCTCAAAAACAAAAGATTATATAGAAAAATTGATTTATGTGTTCTTCAAAGCCTAATGATTGCACCAACAGCATCGACAAACGGAAATAGCTGTAGCTTTAGCTGGGTTCATGTGCTTCGCCTATATTTCAGCCACTTCAGTTACAGTAGTATGCAGCCAAATCACCTTTTCAGTACCGTGCAATCACTCACTGATGCTCATCAAGAAAGTCGGTGAGTATGTGATATCATTAAAATTAGCCTCACATTCGTCTAAATTTTTGATCCATGACTATCTTCGATTCCGCCCAACGCGATACAAATCGATCACTCAGACAAACGATTGTACATTTCAGTTCTATATGCAAATGCCATCATGTCACACAAGCAAACCACGGCACTTGCATCATCATTAAAGCCGATAGCATAGCTTTGCCGTTACATCGTAACCAGTCATGATTCATTTTCCACGTTTTGACATTTTCATTTTAAAGTTCTTGGCTGCAGCACCATTAACACCAGCTAGGCTTTAAAAACAAGAATTTGAAATATCGTTTTGACTATGTTCTCACGAACAATCTTCAAATTTGATCACTTCATCTCGGTCGTCGAAGTCAGTGGAGCCATTCAGTTGCAAAGTTTACGTGTATGCATCTGCAACAGCAATGTATTCTCGACGCAGACATAAACTCATTAGGACATAATCGTAATGTCACAACACTGCCAAAGAACCAACACTAAACTTAACCTACTAACTATTTCGACTGGGCAGATTGAACCACAAAAAGTTAAGCCTTGACTTATGTTTTTGGTGTTTTATGCTCCGCTTTAAACCTTGAAACTCGTTTCGGTTTCCACTGCCATACTGAGTGTTTGCTATTGGAAGTACAGTTTCTCTTCCCATATAGTGACTTTTTTGTGTTTCGGTTGAAGTGTCATGAGTACAGTCGTTTTTACCAAAGGGAGCAATAATGGGTTTTGTCCAGTAGGGGGAAATATTCGAAGAAGTATTTCCAGGAGGCAATAGTGGATTTTTCCAAAGTGTGGTCAAAAGGACTGTTTCCAGGGGGCGTCATTAGCGGTGAAAACTAATTTTACCAACTCGAAAGTAGGAGAAAACGATTTTTCTACTAAGACGTTAATAGGAAATCATCAAATTTCAAAGTCAAGGGGGCCTTGCGCCCCCTTTTTTCGACGCCCATGATTATACCTACAAAATGTATTTAAAAGACATACCTTACACAGCGTGGTGTGCGCTGGTGTTTGATACTGTTTTGGCTATCCGTAGCGCGATCAGAAAAAACATCTGAAACGTATTCGCGACCTGGTTAGAAGTGAAACGGTTCTTCTTACACTAACAAGTGACAACTGAAGCCCCAAGATAGTGGTCGAGTAAATAGGTAAATGACAATTATGTTTCCAGACAAACCTTGTGCAGTTACATGAACATGTAAAGCATATTTATGGCTGAAGCGACAATTCCATAACAAAAAAAACTAATGAAAGGCATTTGCTGTGATGACATTTCTTCAGGTAGCTCTGCTGGCTGTCGTGAAAAACACTCTCATAATCGCATGATAGATTCACACTTAGCCTAGAAGCATATTTTCCTAAAATGCATTGAGTGCCATTAATGGCGGTAGAATTTCAATCAACTTTAATACTGCTTCACATGCTTAGCCAGTGGACTCCTGATATAAAGATGAAAACATCAATCTCACTAGGCCAGATTTAAAAAAGAAATTGCGACACTGTTCAACAGAATCAAGACACCGACAGTATAATAGTTGCAATAGCCTATATAGGCTACATAATCCGAACCTTTGTGCTTGTGATGTACTGTATCTGTCTTTAAAACATTTTTTTACTTTATCAGTCAACACCACTACAAACATTACCAACCTGGAAATTTAATATATCGATGCATTGTTTATCTGTTGTAATTTAAACGAGCTCAATATCAAAAAAGGTTAATATTGACTGCGGGCTTCAAAAGCCAACATACAGTTGGTCATTTCGTTATCTTAGGTTAACTTCATACCACAGCGTAAATGTTTACTACAACAGAAAGACTTGTGTTATTTCGTGATTACCTTAAAAAACTGGCGCTGATAACACAGTTACTGTTTTAAAGCAAACTAGGAAAGCGCAGGATTTCCCCAGTAATCGTAGTGCCGGATACTGTATCTTATCAAGTTTGTCAGGATACTAGTTACGTTCAACAATTTCTTGAAATTTTCAATTGCACGACCTGAGCAAGGCGACGCTTATCTCCGTAAAATCTGTCCAATACATGACCATTTGCCTGCACAGAAGTTGCCTAAGAGTTTGCCAGAATCTTGCATCAGTCATGAGTTTTCCATATTGCATGCTTATTTTCACTACTGCCTTTCCTTTCAATGCTGCCATCAGGCATCAAAGAAACCAACTTCTAACGAAAACACACCAATTTTGCACAGCCCATAGTGGCAAATCCAAAACCGTGCTGTGTTAGCGAAAACGATTGTGTTTACGATTACCTCTGCAAAACTGGGCATTTCTCATGCGGAAAAGAAAAAATGGAACAGTAGTATTATGACGAAAGAATAGCATTTTGATATTATTCCACAACAGAGGCTGCGTGAAAGACCGGCGTGTAAATCCTGCGGTGCAACGAAGTTCAGCGCTGTTTCGTTTATTTAGATCCTGGGTTTTTAAAACGTGGGGAGCGTTTTCGTGGGTTGCTGTTTTCGGTTTCCTCGCATGTACAGAAACAAACTAGGTTAGAATCTGATTCTCACAAAAAAATTCCAACGAAAAATGGACAGGATTAGAAAGGTGCATGTTGAGAAGACATTAATAATGTTCAGAAAATCCAGACTTAATTTTTAAACAATCATCCAAACTTTACAGTGACGTTTTTTGAAATGGCTAAAATAAGTTCGAATGAAAGTATTAAAATATTATTGCAATAAAAATGAATGGAAATAGCTTCCAAATCATAGATAAAAAGCAAGATTTGATTTTTCAAAACAAGCAACCACGAGTCTAAAAAAGATTACGAGAATGAAGGTGTAAAATGCGACAAGTGCAGACTGACAATACCGGAAAAAAGTGTTGTTTTGGTTTGTTGTGGTCAGTCACCATAGAATTAGATGTCTTAGCCCTGAAATGTAAGCTCACGTTTGTCACTTTACAATAAGCCGTATGCGATTAACCAGATGTTAAAGCTTGAGATCTGATTCTTCAATATCAAAATCTGTTCTTTACTAGCCAACCCGCCCAGGTTATAAGTTCTTTGAAATTCGCACCCAGCGACTAGAATGTTTTGTTTTAAATTTTTTTCACTATACCACAGTGACGAAAACACTGGAATGCGGAAAAAAATTGAAATTATTTTTGATTATGCGCAAGCATCTCCTACGTAAACTGAAAAGGTTGTTTTTTCATCAAGAGAAACCAAAAATTGGTGTTTTTAATCAGGAGAAAACATATCAATGAAGCGTAAATCAGAACCGTCGCCAGAAAGTCGTCAATAGGGGGGCTTTACGTTTGTGCGGGGGGGCTTTACGTTCGTGCAGAGGGGGGCTTGACATTCAAATTTGACAAAAATTCCACAAATTATAGTTCTTCATATTTCCATTTGGGGGGATTGGAGCTTTGTTTTGGGTGGCTAAGCCCACCAAAGCCCCCCGTGGCGATGGGACTGGCCTAAATGCGACCATGATCAAAACCACATTGCAAAGTTTTTGTTTTGAAAGGCAACACAAGCATTTTATGCTGGAACAGTGAATTTTATCAATCCGTGAAAATAGCAATTTGTAAGTGACAATACGTATAATCTATGTTCGGGTCAGGTTACTTCTGCTCAGTTTTCAGTAAACTGCTGAGCCAACACTTTGGCAACGGCGGAGCAATTTGCAGTTCGTTTTTCAGGCAAACCTCCACTTTGTTTATCGTTTTGAAAAACATTAGGTTCTTTTCACAACAGCTCTCATCCTCCAATCCAGGGTCTCCAAACTACGGGGTGACACAAAAAAACGGTCATCACCTAAACTTGAATATCTTTTGAAATAATTAATCAATTATTTTCATTTTTCAGCTTTACCAAGTAGAATTAATGTTCTAAGAGTCTACCAAATTTGACCTTCGAGATACCTTGGACTACTGAGCAAAAAATATTTATATTTGAGGCATATTTTCGGCAGAAGTCTATCGACGCAGCTCAACTGCAATTCAAAGAACGGTTCGGATGTCGTAAATTTCCTGTTCACTCAATGATCTACACATGGGTCAACAAGTTCAGAACCCATGGGACTGTGCATAACCTCAATCGTAAAGACACAAACAGACAATCACACTCTGGACGACCGAAATCATCAAGGATACCACGCATGTTGCTGCTGTCAGAGACTCTGTTGTCCACAGCCCAAGCAAGTCTGTGCGTCGGCGAAGTCAGGAGCTTGGAATCGACCGGGAGTCCGTGTGGAAAATTTTGATCGCAGATCTCCACATGTATCCTTACAGGGTACAGATTAAACAAAAGCTTACACTTGACGACATGAGGAAGCGAGCGATCATGTGCCAGTGGTTTTGCGACAAGATTGACGCTGTGCCAGACTTTCTTGACAATGTCTGGTTTTCGGACGAGGCACATTTTCTGTTGTCAGGTCACGTGAACTCTAAGAACAACATATTCTGGGTAGCACACCCCCTGAGCACTGTCTGCAAAGGCCATTACACTCTGTTAAGTGCACTGCCTGTGTTGTCATTTCCAAACATGGCATCATTGGACTATTCTGGTGCGAGGACGACAACGAGCGGTCTGTGACAATCAACACCGAGCGATATGTCCAGGTGCTTGGCAAGTTGTGGACAGCACTTGGTCGACGGAGAGGGGTCGTCAGGGTCCTCTG
>Ga0210059_1015774_pt1 | contig 10984 bp, 8 predicted proteins | sample Ectturendosymbi2_FD_188042 | JGI IMG/M metagenome (GOLD analysis project Ga0210059, IMG submission 188042) | Ecteinascidia turbinata endosymbiont from Florida, USA - Sample 2 (SPAdes) (version 2) | ecosystem: Host-associated > Tunicates > Ascidians > Unclassified | place: Key West, Florida... | reverse complement strand
CTACATGTTGACCCGTCACGCCCTTCTACAACCCAACGTCATTTCCAACGTGTTCATAAAAATCTCCCAAAAGGATCGTGGATTCGTTAGCTTCAAATCTTCTCAGAGTGTCACGAATTTCATCCATCCTAACTAAAATCCATCACAAAGATGTACAAAGACCCACACAAGAAAGCTAAGCAGATCTAAAAAATGGATGATTCAAACAAGATCTCAAGACCTTTTGTTAAGCAGACAACATTCAAAGAAGAATAATTTACATCGAAAAATGTGTGGTTGTGATTCTGTGAACTACAGTAGAAGTTTAAAGATGCAACACTACTTGTAGGTGTCAAGCAACCTTAACGCAGAGTTGGTGTCAAGTAACCTTAACGCTATCCGATCTGTAAGCAATCGCAAGCACAAAGCTACCCCGTAGTTAAGTCAGCGTCGGATTAACAACAGTAGCAAATGTAGCAATTGTAAAGTCGATTCTTCCTTCAAAAAACTGTCACAAATGAAATGTGTCACATCCACTAATCCAAGAAATATCTAAGGTCAGTGACGCTCAGTGCGAAGTTCCAGGTTAGCAATTGTGTGACCTGGATTTCGGCAGCCATGTCCATGGCAATGCTCAGTTTCTCGGCCAAAGTGATATAAAGCACACGTGGCAGTAACTAAAAAGCTCACAATAACTAATATACTTAACGTTGTTACACAGCTGCAATTAGAATTTTGCAAAAGTATTCAGCATTTATTTAAATATATAATGTTACGTGGTCTCAAACAAAATAAGCCCGCCAAAATATTAGGAAAAATTTACTGTAAATTCATCTCAGCAACCGCTCACACCATATGTAACCGTAGACATTTAAAAAAACGTCCCCCCACTGGGTGCTTACGCAATATGTGAACACTCTCGTACTCAACTTCCAGTCATATGCAATGCGAAGTTTGGTATTCAATTAGTATGTGTATTTGCGGCCCATCAAAACTGCTTTGCACAGGTAATCAAAACAAGCACTGTTTCCATTCAAGGCCTTGACAAATTGTTCCAATTTGGTGTGCAAAGGGGTAAAATTAGCCAGTAGTTCAGTGGTTCGTTGATGTTTTTACATCCCTGCACGAACTCGTCACATACGAGCACTATTTTTATCCACTGTTCTTCGGTGCTGACTGTATATACAGATTTGCCTAACCTACTAGTTTCGAGTTGAAATGGCAGGTAATTAACTATTGTGATGTAACAGAGCTCAGATCACAGAAATAGATGACGGTCTGTGTCAAAGATTTACTTTATAGCTTCTATTGTTTCAATAAAAGAGTTGCTGATTAGTTTGAGAGAGTTAGACAAATTTAAAAGTTTAGTATCAGGTAGTGGATTTGCACTACTTTTGAGGTGAAATATTTTAGACGAAAGGTTTTGTATATACTGATTCGAATTGCGATATTAAATAAAGCAAATGGTTCTTTGGTCTCACTCTATCAATTTTTAGGATAGTTTCAAGTATCAACAACGTCTGTCTACAACATGAACAGCATGTAAGTGTATAAACAATAATGAATTATTAGATCTATACTCATGAGAGAAATAACATAGTTTTAGACTCAAAAGTCTTTACTATTCTGGACCGCAATAGATCAATTCGGCTTTGACATTTGTCTGTCTTACATGTTTTCAGTGTGCAGATTTGACTATTTCTTGTGTAGTGGTTAAACATGATCCAAACTGCTGAAAGTGCAACATTGTTTGAAACAATACCGTTTTTCATTTGGATTGTACTTTAAAATGGATCGTCAATAGTTGAAATGGCGGATTCATCAGAAGTAAGTTCGTTACGACTTGGCGATACAAAATTTTCACATCTACATCGTTCAAATCGACTTCCGTTATATTTCATACACATCGCGTTTAACGTACTGTTAAACTACATGAAAATTTACCGTAAAATTTTGTTCATCTACAGTCAAAGTTAAGAAATTGATTTGAAATTGTAATAAGTCTACCATGCCAGGTTAGATAACACCGGCATACAGGATTTTTGGGGACTTGAAGTTTGTAACGGATTTGGGGGTTTGGGGGGCGCTAAGTCCAAAACGTGCATCCGTTTTTGTCCATCTGGTCAGGATTAGCCGCTGGAGGGCATACGTTTTGAAGTTTTTAGCAAAATATTGAAAAACCTCACCAAAAATTATCTCCCACCATTTTTAACTTCAAAACAGATTTTGTAATCAGTAGTTGTGCTTTTCAATGCTGAAATGCTTTATCAGCTGTTGTTGAACCGCGTAGGTCCACAGGGAGTGAGTTAGTGGTAGCCTGTGATAAGCGGTAACTACAATAAAATCCTATGTCAGAATAGTCTGTGCCTGGTACCATAGCTGATGAGCATGACTGGATGATTTGCAGTAAATTAGAAGAATTTGTGCATATTCGTTGGGCAACAAAGTGGATACACAAACTTTCCGTGTTTCTTGTGTCTGTGGGATAGCAGGGCTTGTCAAGAGCATTGGACTAGGGAAAGTTGGCCAAAGAGAGAAAGACTTGAGATTGGTAAAAGAAATGTTATGCACTTTCCTTTGATTAATCCAAACGAAGTGTTACTTCCTCCTTTCCATATCAAAGTATGAAAACAGTTTGCAGAAGCTTTACATAGGTAAAAATGGCTGCTTTGCATATTTGTGTGAAAAGTTCCCTGCGCTGAGCACTGCAAAGTTGGGGGCTGGAATTTTTTATGATTCTCAGATATGACGTTTAAATTCAGGGCAAATATTTTCCACTTACCTTGACAACCCTCGTAAAGATACTTGGCGGTCACTTACAGCAGTTGTCGAAAACTTCCTGGGATGTTTCAAAGCTCCTAACTATTACAATCACCTGTTAAATTCTTACGAAAAATTAGGATGCAATATGAGTGTGAATGTTCATTTTTTTCATAGTCATGCAAACTATTGTCCTGAAAACTTAGAAGCAATGATTGAAGAACAAGGAGAGTCCTTCCACCAAGATATAAAAACAATAGAAAAAATACCAGGGATGCTGGAATACCAACATGTTGGCAGACTATTGTTGGGCTTAGAAAAAGGTTGCTGGTAGTAGCTACTCCCAAAAAACACAGAAAAGACAATTTCTGGATTAGCAACCGTGCAATCTTTTCTGTCATGAAAAAATATATGCTATCATGTTTGGGCTATTCTTTGCATTTTGACGTTGTTTTTTCACCACAATCTTTGCATTGCAAGTCCATAATATCTGTGTAGTTTCTCATCTGTGTCTTGTAAGTCACAGTTGATGTATACAGTATACACTAACTGACGTTTTGTGTTTGTTTAACCTCTGTGTGTTTTCCATGCTGCACACTGCTCTTCATAAGCTAGTTTACAAATCACGGTTATTGCAAGAAGTCACTAGTGCTTAAATAACATGTTAGCCAGTTTAACAAAACACGAAATGTGCAACCCTCTTATGCAACAGTATGCTTAAAATGCTACAACTGCATAAATTTAAAATATTAAATAGCTTAAAAACTTGACCACATAGGGAGAATCTGACAACAGTTTTGAAATCAGCGCCCCAAAATTATCCCAAAAACGCTCTCAAACCCCAATCCCCATGAGATTTATTTAAAATTGTAGACCTGTGTAATCTTTAATCACCATGGCCTGTCAGGAATTTTTCTGAGTTTTCTAGCCTCCATTCGAAAACTTACATCTTATGAGAGAATTTAGTTTTAACGAGTGAAAGAGCGGCACGCCAGATATCGTCGTTATGTGCAATTTAGTGCCGTTCATCTGATGCATGAGATATTGAATCTCGTCACGTCGCGTTTCAATACATCTTTAAATAAGAGTTTAAGACGACCAGCGGGACGGCTGCCAACTGCCAGACAACTGTAGCAGAAACTTTTCGATAGACGATCATCTTTTTGCCTTTACCTGTGACCTGACAAGCGTCGAGGGCAAGTTTTGTGCTTGGTTTAAATAACAGTAACAACCATGAGCACCACAACAGAGGTATTGTGTACATGGACGTAGAAGGTAAAGAAAGTGGAATGCATTCAAACGATGTTCGGGCGGATGTCGGTGGGCCACATTTCCGAACAGCTAAAGCAGAAGATATTGAGAACGCAGGAATCGTAAACACGAGGGTTTCGACGAAGCGAGAAATTGCAATTGTTCTACATTCTGCTTAGGAGTTCTCACAAAGCAGCCACTGTTGCGAGCTGTGGAGAGTACCGCTCGTAGAATTTTTCACCACTGCGTATTCGACACTACCTTTCGCCTATTACTGTATCTATGATCTGACACCTCACGAATTCCGTGCATCAACAGAGCTGCAGCCTTGTATTTCCTGCCATTCACCACGAATGGGATGTGAGCGAAGAACAACAATATATATACGAGGCGTGAACAAGCAATAACAGAGTTATTGCGGCGCATGATCTCTATTGCTGCTTGCTGCCACAGTGTGAAGCTTTGCACACATACCGCAACAGCAGCATCTATGCGAAGAGTAAGGGGGGTAAATGAGCGTCGAAAGCTGATTCGGGAATGCATATATTTGTTTCTAGACCCGTCTGAAAATTTAACATGACTGTGACGTCATTAAATTGACGTCATGACCTATGAATCTTGAAAATCATTAACTATCGCAGAGTTAAGAATCTAAACGTTTCGCGTGAAACTATCACTACTTTGAAATTTCGCAAACGCTTGAACATTCAAACTGTCGTATTGCGACATGCCAAATTGGGGTAATACGTTCGACTTGTAGTAACTAGTGAAAGAAAATGCAAAAACTATGCAAAAAGTGCCTTGGTCATCTGCAAAAACCTGCATGGATTTTAATTACAGAATTTTATGGGAAAAAATCTTCTCATAATACAGCATAAAATTGGCCAGAGTTGCACCTTGTTTTCAAAAGCACCGGTTTCTCAAAACCTTTCAAAATCTCAAATGCAGCGTACTCGCTTGTTCTCTCTCTCGTCAGGTCTGGTCACAATCATCGCTGGTGTTGTGCGAGCTGTAGGGGGTTCTAGTGCATACACTCCCATAGTTTTGAGTTTTAGAAGGTCATAAAGGTCTGACTGGGGGCAGAGCGGTCGAATGACTCTCTAACCTTCGTTCAAAGGACTTTTGTCTGGTGCGGGGGTAAATGGCTTTAGCTGGGAAGGAAGGTGTAAGGACTGAGAGACAAATGCCTCCCAAGTAAATATGCTGAAAAGCCTTGTTTCCTTACCAACACACGGGTACTTCACCACGCTGCATTTGATCCAGACTTTTGAGTAAACGTTTAATCAATTTGCCCGCTCCACAGCCATATTTCCTATTTTTCACGCTTCCAGTTTAGGCCTTCTAAACACAAAATCTTAAGAGTTAGAACAACTTTCAAAAATTAATTTTTAATCAACAACTTTCCGCCCCCCAGAAGGTTCCACCCAAGGCTCAGAGCCCCCAGGTCTTCCCCGTTGCTACGCCACTGTGTGGCAGCAACTGAAAAGTTCACAATTACAACTAATATACTCAACGTTGTTGCACAGTTGCAATTAAAATCTTGCAAAAGTAGTCAGCATTTATTTAAACATCCCACAAATAAAAATAATCATAACTACTTTCAGAAACTCATCAAATCCATTTAAAAATGAAGTTTGTCAAACTATCAAAGCTTAAAAAGTTTCCTAAACACCAGATCTGTTGTCGTAACAACACACTGCTGAGTTTCATTGCTGATCTAGAAGCATGCACAATAGCTACTATTGAATGTTGGATTGAATATTGAACCGCTATTGAATAGTATACTGCAGGGCTACTCAATTATTTTAAGAAAGAATCTAGTTACAAATGTCAAAATTTTCCAAGGTCTGGTCACTCCCATCAAATCATGCAAATGGGACATGACTTGGATTTTTCTAACAAAAAAACAATATGAGAATTTAATGCGATTATATATAGATTTACAAAATCCGGTAAGTGGATACAGATATTAACCAAAGTTGTCAGCGTCATTTATTGTTCTGCTGGTGGGAGTAATGGCATTTTGTGGTTTTTGACAGTTACCTAAATTTTTGTTCCAAGGTAGTGACAGCGAGTAGAAGGCAATGGTGAAGGTTTTTATTCGCCACACAAATGCGAAACTTGTTCTTTATGAACTTATTTTTTGAAATCGCGGACTGTCAGCAGTCAGTGGCGTAACTAGATGTTTGAGCCAGGGGGGAAAATGTACCTGAAAGGAGTCCACTGGCCACTGTAGTAGGTCACCAACAAGACTCAGAAAAAAACTGAGAAATGATGGTGAATCCGGTTGCGGATGGCTATACTAAAACCCCAAATCACCGAAAAATACTCGGAAAAACGCAAAAAAATTAATGAAAACCAAACGAATGCTAAAACCGAAGCTGACTTTTACATTTGCTGTAGCTTGATGGAGGGGACAATTCGCCCCTCCGGCAGCACCAGGTGGACCCAAACACAGTGGGAAATTTTCACTGACAATTTGTGAGGAGTGGAAAAAATTTTGGAGATAATTCCTTTGACAAGAAGTTTTCAGGTGTGCCATCAAAAATATTTCTTTCACTGCTGCTACATTCTATTGGAATTCAATTATTTCCAGATGAGTTTTGGCTGCGTCTACATCAGTGGTGTCGGAGCTCCGCTCCGCCACCTTCATCGGAGCTCCGCTGATGTCGGAGCTCCGCTCCGCCACCTTCATCAGTGAATGCAGTGAATGACTGGTCGTTGCCTACAAATATAAGCGAAGATGCCCAACAGAGCTCGGCACCTATAAAATTTCCACTATACATCTTCGGTCAACACATGTGCATGCGTCCTTTGCCTCAGTTGAGAATTCGGTAATGTCTGTCACTAAAACGGGTTTTGAGGAAAAACCCGCAACTGTTTTCGAAACGAAAAGTCGCCAAACTGTTCGGCAATTTTGGCAATCAACTTTTCAATAAATTAAATAAATTTGGAATCTCCTTGCTTTTATTTCCCCAAATGCTTCGGAAAATTACTACGTTCATTTTGATAACATGTTTGAAAATACTGAGCTTTGTCTGGAAAGGGCTAGTAGTAGTGATCAAATCAAGAGTAGTATGTTTTTCTCCTTACAGTTTTACATTCAGGTCGTTGAGGTGTTACACTGTGTCAGCCAAAAATCCAGCAGTTTTCTTTATTATTTCCGTAAAAAGCTAAAAATACCTTAGCTTTACTTCGCATTTTGTCAACTTCCCGCAAAAATAATCTTTCTTAAAGGACCAAAACTCTTCCCTTACTCAAGTATCTTTCATAATTGCGCACAAGTAAATTTGTACAATTGCATTGCTTTCGGAAAGAAAAGGCATTATTGCTGTATTCTAGCCTTGGATCCACTATTTTCACCTGGATAGACATTGTAGTGACGAGCTATTCTTGAACAATTATGACGTCCGGATTCTGACCGCGATCCGCCATTTGAGTAGCCCTGGTATGTTGCATGCACTGTGAACCCTGGATGATTGTCCCATTGTGACGCAAGAATACAATGAGAGCGAAGTAGGAAAGTTCGCAACCCTGGCTATCTGAAAGCATTGTGACCCAACCGTGAGTCAGATCACATGATGGGTCTGGTTGCTGGAGACAGAACACCGCCTTAAAATGTCACTAAGGTTCGTAACTGCTCGTTTTGCGAACCTTCGTGATCTTGATGAGATTTAGCAACTGACATTCGACATTTTACAAATCCTTATTATTAGCATCCGCTGACATCTGATATTTCGTAATTATTCGTAACATTCCGACTAGGGTTGCCAGATGTGTTTTGTAAAAATACCGGCCATTTTGTCAATAGTGACAGAGCCAACCTGTGTCGTAAGTCGTGAGCGGCACAGGGAAAACAGAGAGACAATGAGTATTGTTAAGCCACAATTAATAATTTGACCGTATTTTCGCTGACTCATTACATTTCGGTGTGTGCGAAAAGGTAAGAATCACACTAAGGATTAAGTCAATAGCTTCAAATAAACTTCGCTGAAGGAACTGTTCTGAAAAGATGCACTGCTAGAGTCAATATTTAAATTCGGCGTTATTTCTTTTTAAAGTTACGGCAAATTATTTATTTTCAAAATACCGGCCTTTTACCGGCCTGGCCGGTATTATGCTGCTTAAATTAGCAGTAAAATACCGGCCAGGCCGGTGAAATACCGATCATCTGGCAACCCTAATTCCGACCTTAATTTGGCGCCTCCAAAATGCTGCGCCCGGGAGCAGATGTCTCTCTTGCCCCTCCCTAGTTACGCTACTGGACAGCCATGCAACTACAAGTAATTCAACGTCGATTGGCAACTGCAACTGCGCGCTAATTTTCCAACAAAATCAATAACACGTACGTACCAAAACGATGTGGATTTCACAGTTGAAATTTTCAGTCTTTAGTTTATCAGGAAAGTCATTGTTTCGAAGAGCAGAGTCTGGGCTATACGTAGAGACGAAGAACGTCGCTAACTGCGAAATAAACGGAGCGGCAAACTTATGGCGTGTTGTACTCAAGGAGACACAGACGAACAGGCCGTACATTCATCTCTGTCGCAAATTGTGCTAACCAACACAAAGGAGTAACGATTGATCGAGCACGGAAAGGCAACATATACGACAAAAATTGTCACATACAGTTATGATTCAAGACTGCACCAAATGTAACAAACTGTTTGAACCTGGAAAAGGTGCATATAAACTTTTATGTGAATAACATTTCAGGAGTGAGGATGCGTAGTGTTACGCGAAATCGATTTCTTGTTAAAAACATTTGATAATCAATCCAACTCCGTCGGCTTTGTGGAGACCAGTTGCTTGAATACGGGTGTAGCACTGCGCCACGCAGAAAGTAGCAAAGCTATAGGATCAGTCACGCCATGTCAAATCGCTTCATCGTCGCTGCATGCAGATGCAGCCTCCATCTGTTTGGTGCTCCACGTCAAAATCATTCGTGCTGAGGTCGTGCTTCGGGATTACGTGATTGCGTCGTTCGTGTTGAAGGCATGTTGCGAAATTGTGTCATTGTGTTGCGTCTTTCACTTGCTTTCTTCTCAGGATCTTGTGGTTCAGCTGATACTATCACTATTATTGCGAATAGAATTTGCCTTGGACCGCTGAGATCCTGCATAGAAGGTACCTGCGCCTCACCAATTGTAACATCACAGTTTTGCTGCAGGCGTTGGCCATTTTCATTTATTTCCACAATGGAGTGTGACCCTATTATGCATAGCCAAGAAATGCTGTCAGAACCAATGTTAGGGTTGAAATAGCCAGTCAGTTCGATATGATTCCCAACAACAATGGAATTAGAGTCTGTCGCAGTCATTGATAGAATTTATCTTTTCACTCTGTGTGTGAAAACAGCGTTGGAAGGCAGTCAACAATGGAAGGCAGTCAACAATGAAAGTTATGAATCCTGCGATTACATAACATCATATTCATCGAGCGGGAAGATCCTGTTATTGGCTCTTTGGATATATCCAAGTAGCGAAATCTGTATTGTAAACCTGACCGAGGTATGGTTTCTTGCCATTGGGGTGGTCAAACTGGAAAAAGGTATATTATTCTTCGCGAATAAAACCACAGCGCGTACGTCAGATTTTACTGAATGAAGCGATTCGGGCTCAGCGAGAAGATGAAGTTCCAAGTCAAACGTAACTGATATAGCTGAAATGTGCAGTAAATTTTAAATTTTTGTTTAACAATTGTCAAAACCAATGGAGTTGGCTTAAGTTACTAAAGGCGCTCTAATCTTTCGTATAATAAAAAAGACAATTGCTTGATAATCACCGGCTTACACTGCATGAAACTTTCTGAAATTATTTACACACGCTGACGTCACACACCCGACAGCAAATCATTAAACGCTTAGTATTTAGGAAAAAATAGACATTTTGTCAATTAGACTTTTTCACAAAATCACTTCTCAAAACTTATTTGAAATTCGTAGACTTGCTCAAAAGCTATTGGACTTAAACAGTTATCAACTCTTCGATTTTCTTCACATAGTTGAAAGAATATAACTGCAACGGCATTCGCTGCTACAATGATCCAAAGGCGAAGCTGGGAAAAGGTGGAAATGCAGTTGTTCTCTGCTGTGTTCATTCCAGTCTGGGCAACATTGCTGTCAAATGTTTTCATGTGCCTGGAGGAGAAGCTGATCAGGAATACTTTGCAGATATGTGAGTCTTTGCAAATCCTTTCTTTGATTTAACACATAATAAATATTTCAACAAATTACTTTTGCTTGTTGTTGAACACATATTTTAAAGCGCTACAAAAACTCTAGCTAGGATCAAACCATATTTATTTCCTGTAATTTGGCCCGATTATGAAAACCCTGAATTTGGCCAGTAACAATGTGAAAATGCTCCCCTGAAGAAATTATGGTGCAATTAGTACATCGATGAAAAAGTTTGAACGTTTACTTAAAGTCAGTATACTTTTTTATAAGGAGGAAATCTGTAGGTGAGAAAAGTCTTAACTTTTTACTAATTTACCAGCCCATTCGGATATTTGCTAAAAACGTGTTGTTTTACTTCACACATTGAAACCTCAGAAAAATTGTTGCAAACACTTGTATGTCTTTTGCACAGTATCTGTATGCAAATTTTTTTCTAAAATGTGTGCAGAGTAAGAGTGGAGCTTGAGCTTCTTCAGAAAGCAAACCACGAAAATATAACAAAAGTCTTTGGATGGTCGAAGTGGTCCGATTCCATGGGTTTGATCATGGAGTACCAGCCTGGTGGAAATCTGAAACGGTTGTTGATGAATAAACGCATTGATCTTCATCCGAAATTGAGACTTCGAGTGTCTTCAGAAATTGCAAAGGGAATTTCTTTTCTGCACAACTTTAGTGAGACAAATCGTCTCATTCACAATGATCTCAAACCAGATAATATTTTGCTTTCTGAGGACTTGCACTGTAAAATCGCTGATTTTGGTGCAGCTAAACTTGTAGAGTACACCACATCTAGTGTAAGCCAAACCGAGCCGCCCG
>Ga0210059_1015773_pt1 | contig 10984 bp, 6 predicted proteins | sample Ectturendosymbi2_FD_188042 | JGI IMG/M metagenome (GOLD analysis project Ga0210059, IMG submission 188042) | Ecteinascidia turbinata endosymbiont from Florida, USA - Sample 2 (SPAdes) (version 2) | ecosystem: Host-associated > Tunicates > Ascidians > Unclassified | place: Key West, Florida... | reverse complement strand
TCAAATGGCAGATGAAACACTATGCGATAATCTCCGACCTGCTACCACCAGCACTGGTATTGAAAAAAGAACGATAGTGTCAGAGAAACCTCAACCACAGGCATCCCATCGATAGAGATTTGTAATGTGTAATAATTTAAATGATGCTCTTATCTTTCCCATTTTTAATTTAAATCTTGTTAATCTGTTGTTTCATACATTGATTTGTTGGAAGTGGCTTGCAGGTTGTCATATTTTGTAAAATAGCCCCTAGGTCAAGAGCGGTTAGACCATGCTGAATTAATTTGTTGTTTTTAGGCCATAACTCTTAAACCAGAAATGCCAGAAAGCTAATCAATGGCTACAAAGACTTAGATTATAATCTTGTTTCCAATAAAAATCTGCGTCATGAAATTGGCTCTTGCAGTTAAAGCCCAGGGCCTGATAACCTTGGCCAAAAATGCCTAAACCTACCCCAATTGTGATGCCACCCACAAAAAAACGAAACCCAGAACTTTCTAATTTTTTTAACAATCCAAACTAGAAGACTCGCCACATCTTGAGGGTTTGAACAGCTCTCTAGCTCAATCACCTGGCAAGTTATGGAGTTGCAAAGTGGCACAAAAATAGTGACACTCCCACATGATTTCAAAGTACAAATATATCGTACACTAGCACCAAAGGTGTTAAGAAGTACCTGAGCCACTTTCAAACTAGCTTTTGTTTAGCCATTACTTGTAGCTTTGTTAGCTTCAAACACTGTTTGCGCCACTGTATGCCCATGATTGTTTCACAAATAACATCCACATGCTTTTTTCTTTCCAAGATATACTTTGGGCAATTCTTCATCTCCACTGAACTAAAAGCAAAATATGATACATCACATTTTGTGGGATTTTGTGCCTCTTGCCAAGGATTTATCACAGAATTGTAACGCAGTTGGCTTTTGGTTGCTATGCGCAATGCAGAATGTCCAATAGCGTTATACAATTGCATTTCATGATTTGTGTTCATATTGCTTTAAAAACCTTGTCATTCACTGGGAATTTGCCACAATTGCCACAAACAAGTCATGACTTGCAAGTAATTTGTGGACAGATATATTTGCTTGCAATAAGTTTCAACTCTAACAGTCTGCTTATATTTTGTTGTTTTGTGAAGTCTACATGAAGTCTATTATTTTGCAAAATGTTTCATCTAAAGTGGGCACATTTTGTTAGAAAACTTTTTCCAGGCTGTCAAATTTAATCATTTTCATACTTGCTTTTCCTCTCACGAGGGTTGTGGGGAGCAGCTGTAGACTTGAAATACCTCATGGTTTTCAGTAATGTTTGGTAGTTCCATTGGCTTCAGCAAGACAGAACAAAGAAGGTCAGAGATGTAATAACAGAATGTAGTCGTTGTTCAACCTCTGAGTCACTTTCCTGTGGGTGTAACCAGCAGAAGTTGCACTTCTTTCCAGAGGAATTCTGGTCACGTAGCCAAATCATTGTAGCTGGGATCTCTATTTGGAGAAGCAGATCAACATTTAGGACTTTACAAATTTTACAGCTGCGCACTTTGTTGTGAATTGTCATGCTGTGAACTGTTGGCAAATATCCAATATCTGCTGCTTGGACTTGAAATATCACAATTTCAGTCATTACACAAGATTCATGACCATAGGTAAGGATTGGAACATAAACCAATTTAAAAACTGACAGCATTGAAGTGTTTGAAAGCTTCTGTCTTATGACTATAATGCGATAAAGCTTATGTAAAACTGAATTTGTTATAGTAATCCATGCATCAATCTTCCTGTTCTGCTTTCTGTCACTCATGAAAACCAACCCAAGGTACATAAACTTCTCAACCTGATTCAGTGTATTGCCACTTACGTGCAGTTTTGAGACTTCGGGTGACTTGATGGGGTTTAGGTTCAAAAGTTATGGCCTACAAACAATGAAATAATTAACTAATCCCTAATTAGATAATTGATGTTGTTTTTAGGCCATGACTTTTGAACCAGAAGTGCTAGAAAGTCAAAGGCTGAAAAGACTCAGATTCTAGCCTAATTTCCAATAAAAACTTGAGCAAAATACTTCCAAATCCACACCCCCCAACCAAAAAATTTTTTTCGAGTGCAATCTAGAAGACTGGCCGATCTGTTTGAGCCTTTGAACAGCTCTCCAGCACAATTGTCGGCGGAGCTGAGGTGTTGGTAAGGCAACTGAAATCTGCTGTTTTTTAGGCCGAAATCGAAGTACGATTATATCATACGCTGGCTCTCAAAGTGTTAAGAATTCTGATCAAAACAATAAAATGGTTTTAAAATAGACTCAAAATATGTACTACGTGTGACTTGAGCTTGACCAATAAGTTTTTTTGGGCCAATTCTGAAGTTTTTAATTTTTCATTGCCAATACTGGTATTTTTGCACAACTCCTACAGTGTCTGTTTTGCCTTGTGAGGCAAAATAAACACTGTTGGAGCTATTTTGCCTTGAACCAAACATGAATGGTTTGGTTGAACTGGTCAGATTTCGAGTTTGGAACCCATGACTTGCTCAGTTGATTGTGATGTCTGTAACATGTATTATTTTTAGTAACACCTCCCAAAAAACATTTTATAACACTGCCTCAACAGTATCATAGAGTAATAACTATCACACAATGCTACATTACAATGCATAAACCAACTCACAAAATGTTTTCATATAGTTACGGCATGTTTTCATCTGTTGTAGTTACTGCATTCAATAGTCTTACTGTAAATCAAGCGTGCAAGTAAATCCACAAACAGCAAACATGTGTTGCTTATAAGTTCTCCCTTGTGCAGGCCTATGTGCCTCTGCTCAGGTGCACATCTCACGAGTGGGTAAAAAACAATGCGTGACGCAGTACTAACAGAAACCATCAGTTCATTAAAATGAAGAAACGTACAACATCGAATTCTGCACAAACGTGGGTCACTGTGGCGTAGGCATGTTTTTTGATGCATGCTGAAGGCCTTGTCTCACTAGGCGGCCTTGCTAAAGCCAAGTAATACAGTCAACCACCACAGCGCATAACTTGATTTGTTCACAAGCAGTCACCTGCTTACTGTGCAAAAACCTATGAATAAATGTTACATCGTAGACCGGTTTATGCAGACATTTGCACAGTGGTCAGATTACCTTGGACTACTTTTGATGTAGCCAGAGAGCTGCATGCCTTCAACAGAGAATTTGCGGAACAGGACAAAATTTGCGTAATTAATCAGTTAGAGATTAAGTGACAACTTGATTTTCCAGACATTCCATGCAGAACAATAATGTAGTGCTGGGTAGCAGCTTTTATGAACAAATATTGCTCTTATATATTGGCAAAATGTGATACATTGTCATATCAGCTGATATATATATGGGCATGCCAATGCATCGGTCGAGCTCTACGTGCGGCTGCCCTGCGGACTGCACGAAATGCCTGCAGAAAAAGCCATAGTTTTTAACCCCTGACCAAGACCAATAATATGAAAAAAGGTCCAAGAATCATTTCTTATAAATGCTGATATGTCATCTGAAACAGTTGTAAGCATTTGCAAAAACCTGGATTTCCAAAGCCAGAACCATGTCTTATGGAGCATAACCTATATCGACTTCAGGATTTTACATGCCATTTTCTGTTTTGTGTTGTTGTCCACTTCATTGCTATATAATGCCAATGTTGCCAGTTCTTCAGTAGCATACCATAAAAGGCGGTTAAAGCTCTTCGCTGCTGCTTTAACAACCACAGAGTTAATGTCAGCATACTATAAATGCATTTATAAGCACAAGATGATTTTTGGTACAGACCATGCGGTTGCTACAGATACCACCAAGGAAGATAGCAAAATACTGAAAACTGAACAAAATGTAAATTTATTTTTTTTGTGTTGTCCAAATGCAATATGAAATTTCTGATCCTTGCAGATCAATTTCATAGCACATGGTAAAAGAAAAGTTGGGAACCCCTGTTCTAGTGCATTCCAGACATTGGTCAAAGCGACTTCACCTATGTGATGTCGAGCAGCAAACCTGAGTAATGTTTGATCTAGTTTTCTTTGCATTGCTACCACATGCAGCAGTTTAGGATCCAGCACTACTGCTTGTTGTGTCAGACACTGTCCCTACCACAGAATGTCTGCAGTTCCATGCCAGGACAAGTTCACAAGATCCCGTAGCAATGTGCTGGTGATGGTATGGTTGCAATTTAGTTTCTCCGATTCCTGACAACAGAGTTGACAAACACTCAACAGCACTGCCTGCATTTGAAAATTTGCAATAATCTGCCATGCCAGGGAAGATTGGCTACTGAAGGAGGTTCCTATATTTGCAGCCATTTCTTCAGATACTTTCTGCGCAGTTTCAGTTCTGTAAGATGACCTGTCAACATTCATAGGAGACGATTCTTGAAGCTTCCTTCATATTATTAGTGGTGAAAGGTTTTAAATACTCCAGTGCAGTGATTTTCAACCTGGGGATCGTGACCCCCGCAGGGGCATGAGCCATTTTTGGAGGGTCACTGACAGAAATTCCATGTACACAGCTGTGTTATATTTGCTTTATTCGAGTTTTAGGGGGTCATTGAGAGTTATAGCTGGGGGTCATATAGTGGGTTGCTATAATGGGTCATACAAAAAAGGTTGTAAACCACTGCTCCAGTGACCCTATGGGAAGCAAATCATGCATATCAGCAAGGAAAACTGATTGCCGACAATATTCATGTTGTAAATGAATCTGCTGAAAGCCAGGTAAAATTGTGCCTAAATTTTAGTGGTTCAGCACACAAAGAAAACAATTTGCAATGCATTCTACAAGCAATTGAAAACCCTGACCACTTCTTACCAAACCAAAAAAGAAAGAACCTGGAGTCATCATCTTGGTGCCTTGCTGTAAGATAATAATCTGGACTAAAGAAAACAACGCTTATCTTTAACTCAAATTTGTATGATTTATTGTATATGTTGTTTAAAAACAATAAATTAATCAGTTAATCACCTAATTAATTGATTAATTATTGATTTTTTGGTGATAACTGTCGAACCAGAAATGCCAGAAAGTCAATCAAGGGCTCTAAAGATTCAGATTATAGATTAGTTTCCAACAAAAATTTGAGTAAAAAATTGGTTCTTGCAGTTGGGACTCAGGGCCCGATGACCTTGGCCAAAAATGCTTGAACCTACCCCACTTATGACATCACCCACAAAAAAGCTGAAATCCAAAGCTTTCCAATTTTTTAAAATCCAAACTAGAACACTTGCCATATCTTTTGAGGGTTTAAACAGCTCTCTTGCTCAATCACCTTGTGAGTTATGGTGGTGAAAATGATTGCAAAAAAGTGGCTCATGCAAGTCTTACAGGTAAATCGAGCCAGTGCCGAAGGTGTGTGCTCCACAGATGCAGTTGTGCAGGTGATTGTCAACATCAATTTTATGTATGTACGCTTGGATAAACAGAGTTCCAGTTGCTGTACAGCTGACCTTTACTGATTGCTCGACAAGCTATGTATTTTTTCAGCACCATGTTCGCAGGGAGAAAAAGCAATTGCGATGTAATAAATGCGCTGTGACCAAAAACAATTGATAAGCTGGAAATATTTCCTTTGTGTTTTGACAGTGCAACTGGTACAGTAGAATTTGCCTAATTTGTCATCTCAAGAGGATTGGAAAAAAGTGACGAATTATGCAAACAGGTGAAAACTCTACCATGGAAGCTCGTATACTTTATCATAGTGACTTGTATACATAGTTGCTCTTATTTGCAGTAAAATACAAGTTTATTACATTATGGTTGAATACAACAATTAATTCATCTACTCTATCTGGACTCCTCATTCAATTAGCACCTTTTAAATCTTTGACACACTGTGAAGACTTCCCGTGTTCTCTCAATGGGGGGTCAGGTTGCACTTCGCACCTCGTATATAAATTCGATAAACAAATAGCGAGGTGCGACAGTATCACATAAAGATCCTTAATTGGTTTGAACTACCACATGTACTAGCTGCTTGACATTAAAAGGGAAACTGCCCCTGACGTATTAGCCGAACAAACCGCTTAGGGATAGACAGAGGTGAGGAATTGACGAATTAGACGAACAGGAATGTACACAAAAGATCGGAATTCTGCTGGGACTGATGAAAAGGTAACGAATTAAACGATGACAAATTAGAGAAGTTCTACTGTACCACTAGTTGTGCTAGGCTACTAGCCAAGTTTGAGTAGGTCTTTGTCTTTGGACACCTGTAGAAAGTCTAGTTTTATTCTGAAAAGTATTATCAAGTATTAGTTTATTCAGAAAAGTGTTATCAAGTATTATCAGGATCAGAATTTAGCATTTACCAGTAAAAGATGCTCTTTATTTTTTCCATGTTGCTATTAAGGATTTCCTGTTACTGTATTTCAACAAATCCATTGATACACTGGTTGTGAGCAGTTCTTTGCCAAACAATAAAAAATCCATCATATTGAATCTGTCATATTCGAAGAATAAAATAGGTAATTCTTTTTGAGATGTGACACGCAGCTGGACAGTGTGATGAAACATGGGTGAACTTTTTATTCAGTGTCAGTTTGTCTTCTGTAAAATTTGTGCTATCTTTGTGTACACAGTACGTGATTGCAGGAAGTCGCAGTGTTTTTGTTAAATTGTGTATTGTGTTACTAGCTGTAGTCTCTGCTGCATTTAATTAGCTGAGAAGAAAGAATATACGAATTTATTACAAGCAATGCAATTACGTTTTCTGCAAGAGCCATTGCTTTGGTGATATCATGCCATGGTCAAACTGTTTTTTTTTTATTAAGGACATTTTTGCACAACATTCATCCTTGTTTTTTGTCTGAAGTTGATTTTAGGCAATGTTATCTTTAAAATGCTGGTTGCAGTCCTATATTTGAATCATTCAGTGTGCTTCATGCAGCAGTCGCATTTTTTTGTTTTATTGAGTTTATTAAAGGATAGCTTTGAAATAAAAGTGGATGGTGAGTAGTTTGTGCGTAACTGAAGCATTACTAGAGTTGAGCATTCTTGACAGCATGCAATTTTATAAATTTAAGCTAAGTTGTTACCAAAGCTGAGATATTTGCTTTGTACATACCTTTCATCAAAATTCTAACAACTTGTGCTATGTGTTTCAGAAATTTTTTAGTAATCATGCTGTGGTTTTAAGGTTAAAGATAACAGCTTTCTGAGCTTTCAGTATGTGGAAAGATATCCACATACTCCTGCTTGGGGAACCAAAAGTTGGGAAAACTTCGCTTATCCTTTCGTTGGTAAGTGAAGAGTTTCCAGAGGATGTTCCATGCAAAGTTGAAGAAATCACAATTCCAGCTGATGTAACACCAGAAAAAGTGCCAACATATATAGTTGACTATTCAGAGGCTGACCAAGCAGAGTACAAATTATGTGAAGAAGTAGCTCGAGCCAATGTTATTTGCTTGGTGTATGATCTCACTGACCTTGGCACCTTGCAGAGGATCAGGGACAGGTGGTTACCGCTTGTGAGGGATTACACAATGCATGAAACAATGCTGCCTGTCATTTTGGTGGGGAACAAATCCGATCTTGTGTCAGACACAAGAATGTATGAAATTATGCCAATCATGAACGATTTTCCGGAAATAGAAACATGCATAGAATGTTCTTCTAAGACTTTAAGCAATGTTAGTGAAATGTTTTACTTTGCCCAGAAGGCTGTTCTGCACCCAACAGGACCTCTTTACTCACCACAAGATGGCTATCTGAAACCAGAAAGCAAAATAGCCCTCTCCAGAATTTTCTCTTTGTGCGACAAGGACAATGATGGTTTGCTTAATGATGACGAACTCAGCAATTTTCAAAATATATGCTTCAGCACTCCACTAGCTAGCCAAGCTCTGCAAGATGTGAAAAATGTTGTGAAGAAGAATTGTCCAGATGGTGTTGTCGACAACGGCCTTACTCTGGATGGTTTTTTGTACTTACACTTGTTGTTCATACAGAGAGGAAGGCACGAGACAACATGGGCAGTGCTTCGGAAGTTTGGTTACAATGATAGTTTGAACATTGCTGAAGAATACCTTGTTCCTGAGTCCGTTCTTCCATTGCCTGAAGCAGTTCCTCAGCTTAGTAAAGATGCTCATGTATTTCTAGTTGGCGTGTTTAACAAGCATGACAGAGACGGAGATGGAGCTTTGAGTCAGACAGAAATGGACCAGTTGTTCAGTGTTTTCCCGTACGAACCCTGGGGTCCTGATGTCCTCAACACCGTCTGTACCAATGATAAAGGATACATAACACTGAAAGGTTTCCTTTCACAGTGGATGCTGACGACATATTTGGACGTTCCCAGAACTTTGGAGTACCTTGGATTTTTAGGATTCTCAACCCTATGCGACAAGCAATCGCAGATGGATGGAATATGCTACGCTCCGGACCGAAGAACAGAGGGGGGCTTTTCCGGCCCTATCAAGAATATATTCACGTGCAAAGTGGTGGGCGCTCGAGGTGTTGGCAAGACGTCCTTCTTGCAAGGTCTGCTGGAGCGCGGCACAAACGTTCAGCAGCATCCGTCGCACGCATCTGTGCTCGCGATAAACCAGGTTCCGCTGAAGACACGACCTCCCGTGTATCTTCTGCTTCACGAGGTTGAGATCACTGACGTATTGTCCGCTGGAGAGGGTCTGTTCACGTGCGATTCTGTGTGTCTCTTGTATGACGTTACGGACGCCAACAGCTTTCAGCCGTGCATTGAACTTTACAAGCAATATGTAGCGAATTCAAATGTAGTTTGCTTCGTCGTTGCTTCTAAGTCTGATTCTAAACCTGTTCGTCAACACTGCACTGCTCAGCCAGAAGACTTCTGCACCCAGAACGGCTTGCCACCTCCGCTGTCGTTTTCATCCACACTGCAGGACCCGACCGTGTACGAAACTATCGCTGCTTTAACGGCTGCTCCTAGTGCTTCAGAGTCGCGGAAAGGTGGCTTGCTTGGCTTCTGTGTAAAAGTCGGTCTTGTTACTGCAGTGTGTTTAGCAGTTGGCTACGGTATATACAAATTTAAAAGTTCCAAATGGAAGTGAACCTGTCCTTGAATAACGGTATTCATGTTTGTCCTAACGATGAATTTTTTTCTTGTCGGACATTCGAACTGCCGTGTCGTGCCTTGCTGGTGGTAACTAATAATTTCTCTCGTCAGCTGCTGTTGAATCATTGGAACACGTGTCGTTTTACCCGCAACAAAATATATTATTGTTCGCCGACGGCGTCCAGAAATGACCTACTTTGTTGTCTCTGACTTGAATGAACACCAGTTTGCTTTTTTTTCTTTTAGCAATAGCACGTTGTAAATTAATTTACTTTAAAGACGCCTGTGCAGGCTTCATCCTTGTTCCAAAATATAATCTGCGTGTTTCTGCTGTAAATTCGTGTAGGGAAGACCTTTGTATCAGGTTCGAAACTTTGTGTAACTTGCGCTTTAAATATCGTTTTTTTTATTAAAAAGAAACCACTTCCAAATGACCTTGCTACCAGACATGGGGTAATCGTAATCGATTGAACTGACCCAAAATGAAATGTAATCGTAATCGATTACATTGCCAATTTAATCCCAATCGCCGATTACTTTAGCGATTAAACTTGGACATCTTCACCCTACATCACTGTGCGATGAACCGCGGTTTTGATGGCTGGGTTTCTTCCTTTATCATAGTTTGTTATGGTTATGTTTCAGGGGAGGCCATTAGCTCGTCTGTGTGGGTTAAATCCAGATAGTCCAGCGGCAAGCACAGCGTTGTCGTGAATTCTCGCTTTGTTCCAGCTAGCCTTCCGATTAGCCGCCAGAAGTAACGTAGTAAGTCTAGTGAGACGTGACAACGAAATGAAGAGTTTTTTCTTAAACGAATTGACACTTCGGCCACACAAGAGTTAACGGTACCATTACGAGTAGAGGTGTTGGTTTATATATATTCAGAGTGAATCTGTGAATGCAAGTGCTGGTGCAGACTACATTAGTACAGTAATTTGTATACATTTAATTTTTTGCGAAGGAAAAAGGTAATTTAACCCAAGTCGAAATCACCTTTACACAACGCTGATAACTACCATGCCAACAGAGATCATCCACGGATGCCGGTAAAAAAAATCAACGAATCCAGTTAGCTTTTGTAAATCGTTGACGTTTTGTCCAATAGACAGATGCGCAGCAATATTGGCATCATTGTTCGTTTCAAATAAAAGCTGAACAGTGCTGTGCTTGCAGACAATCCAAAAGACATCACACAGCTGAAAACATCGTACCGCGTATTTTGAAGAAATAGTCAGCAATTGTGAAATTACTAACACACGACTTTTCAGCGTTTCTGGAAGAAAGTTCAAGCCTGATAGATGTCGTTTGACTGATAAAAGATTTAAAGCGTTAATGTCTATCAACTGTAACAAACATTTAAAAATTTGGTTAATTTTGTTTAATCAATACGTAAAGTGTTTGTTGCAGTGGCGTGGGCAAGTATCACTTCTTTGGCAAGGGTTAAATGTAAAAAACGAGCCACAACTTGACTTATACAGTAAACCTCGGTTAATCCGGATCTTCGTCAAAACTGGTGGTACGAATGATTTCTAACGTTTTTCTTTATAAATATCTTCGGTTTATCCGGATTTCTTAATCCGGATCTTCACCAATACCGGATAAAATCTGCGCTTTTAACATCTCGCAATCCGGATTTTTAGGCACTTACACGTTGTTGTGTTCTCAAAGTGCATTCACTGGTCTCTAGGAAAGATTCGGCAGCGTTCAGGCGCAACACAAGCGTGCTCAAATCACCAACGAACGTTAAGAATTATAACATCGGCCGCAACTGCGCGCAACATTCGATTGTAGGGACGATTCTTACGTCACATAAGGGTATTGCGTATCACGTAGAACATTCATTCAGCGTGCCGTCTTCGACTGACGAAGGTTGACGACCATAGCTCTCCATAGGGTCCTGTCGTTAGCTTTCTTAACACAGTTTACGTAATTATCTTGAGTAC
>Ga0210059_1015772_pt1 | contig 10984 bp, 6 predicted proteins | sample Ectturendosymbi2_FD_188042 | JGI IMG/M metagenome (GOLD analysis project Ga0210059, IMG submission 188042) | Ecteinascidia turbinata endosymbiont from Florida, USA - Sample 2 (SPAdes) (version 2) | ecosystem: Host-associated > Tunicates > Ascidians > Unclassified | place: Key West, Florida... | reverse complement strand
TCCGTGTCTACTCGTGCCTGCAACCTTTTTGTTAATTGTTTGTCGTTTGTTTGCAATCTCTCGTCAACTGTTCGTCTTGAATTGTTTCGCTCGACACGACTCGACGAAGAGTACATTCAGGCTCCGGTCTGCCGCTTGTCGTCGTTAAATAAATAAAATAAACATAAATAAACATAAGTGAACGTTTGAAGATTTATTGCCGTGACATTGTTGCGCAATAAGAGCGAGAGTACAACAGTTCGCAAGCAAGTTTCGCAACCTGCATCTGCTGGCAAAGACTGCGCACTTGCACTACCCATTTCGGGGGCGTCGCGGTCAAGACTTAGCGGGTTAACCCTGATGAGCCTCGCGTTCATTTATCTGGCCCTGCCTACATGCCTAGTTGTATACGTCCAGAAGTCAGACTTCCACTTGATCAACGTATTTTGTGTAGTCATTGTAAAAAAATGTAGGCTACTGTGTCTAGCCCAGGTAGACTTCTCTTATTTTGTACTGCATAGCAGCAAGATACCTTTGGTGCTTACGACCAAAGTTACACATTTCCGCAGCCTGCTGTTGAGACAGCGAGATGGAGTTAATTGTGTCGTAAGAGGTCTATTTTGGGGGGTGTCCCAAAACAGAGTAGTGCAGTAAGTGGATTATGAATGTTAACCGTTGCGTCCACGTCTGTATTCGTCCATGCCTTACTCTATATTTGTTACATATTTGTAGGCGATTTGAGATACAAAATGTTATTAATCTAAGCATGTGCCATGCACCATGAGATTAACAGTCCAGTCATCAGATTAACAGTCCAGTCATGCGTATTTCGGCCAGGTAAAAGCCCAATGCGCACGCTTTATGAGCATATTTCACATAAGCTAATGGTAAAGTTTATCAATTAGCGCTAATGAAAGAAAACGTTCATGGCAGCGCACATGCTTTGACCGGCCTCATGTTTGCTCTTCGGTAATGATGTTTTGATAACTGAACGATAGGACTGATTCTGATTTCCTTCAAATTTTTTTTACATTGGCATTTCATTACGACATCTCTAAATGATCGCCGTCAATTAAATGACAATGATTCACGACCCAATTCCATTTGTCAAGCTTGCTCCAAAATTTTAGTTGGAAACTACGAGCCTATTATGCGTATTTGCGGGATAATATGCATAATTAATTTGCACAATCTGCAAATGCTGTTCATTTTGTGAATTAAAAATCAATTGTCATATCTAGGCCCCCAACGGAAGACTTTCTGGGGACGGTTCTACCCAGGATCGCAGACACAGTGCGGCATTCGGGGACAGTTACCCAAAATCTATTTTGTGCCCCCCAAGTTTTGTTGTGCTCAGAAAAAATTGTTTCAAACATATGATAAAAATTAAAATCTTTCCCCCATAAAAATGTATTTTGCCTCTCCAAGCCTTAAAAGTTGGCTACGGGCCTGGTTCTGCCAAACTTGTGTCTGAAATTAGGAAATTTTGTTTTGAAGTCCATTCGGTCTCGAGATGTAGCATAACGTCGAAAACGTTTTTTACAAATCACCATTAGGGGGCCCTCTGTAAGCATTTTGGGGGGGTGCCAGAGTTGGGCTGATACGGCACTGATTGAACTTATTCCCTGTTTCTGACAAATGTCTACGACAGGACATGGATTTACATCAAAGGTCATGTGCTTGCGGAAATCCTCGAGGACAGCTTACGTGAACTTTCGGAGGACAAAAGTCATTTTAGAAAAAGCAACAACTAAAACTTTGGAATACGGCCGGCTGCTTAGAATTTTTATTGTTTTCGTCAAAACGGAAATTTTCGGTTTACTACAAGTTTAAGCAGTATTTCATGTAGTATTTAGATACTAATAGAGGTGTTTTATTTGAATATAACGAAATGTTAAAACCTCTGAGTAACTTCATTCCCATAAGATATGAGACTAAGTGTCATTTGTGTAGGCTACTACTGAAACTTTTGTTTCGGGATGGTACAACACTGCCAAAAAAAATTTAAGCTAGAATAACAACAACATCACAAATTTAGTAATCCTACTTTTTACATGAATTCCGGTTGGGCTACAACGCCTTTCTCTGCACCGTCACATCGCCTGAACATAACGACGCTGTTTATCGATCCCGCAATATTTTGTTGGTTTATAACGACAGTTGCAAGTTTTCTTTGCGGTTTAAGGTTTCAGCTTGGCTATGTGGAGTAACTACACAAATAGTTTATGACCGAATATCAACACAGTTAAAGTTAAGCGGCCAATCGTTGAGCCGTGATAGGCGTGACACAAGAATTGCATCAAGACTTGCGCCATCATCACTATAGCAGCCATGAACACAAATCGTTAAATAAATTTTACTGTATTAGGGATTGTTACGACTGTAGTCAGTTTGTTCGATAGTCTTGGGGGAACAAAGGAAGCAACATCCCACTGTGGAAAAAGTATGACACTGTCGTTTCGCTCAATATAGCGAATGTATTACGAGAGTGGCAGAACATGCAAAAGATTAAGATATCCCAACAACGACTTATGTAAGTGTGAGCAAATCTGGTTGGGTGTTCATTTGAGGGAAAACCTCCGAGAGATCGGGTCTTTGGCTCGCACACAACTCACTTTAGCTTCCCAAACTATTTTGCTTTCGAGAAAAATTATTTCAAACATGACAAAATATTTGAAATTGAAATCCCGTCCAAGAAATTGAAAAAAAAAACTTCGAGAGAATTGAACGCTTTTCTGGTGTTAATGGGGGTGAAAATTGCATAGATTAATCATTTTTTTCTTAGAGTACTTATTTGTGAAAATCAGGTAATCTTTCCGCATGGAACTACTTTTTGGAAGAAACATTCTACCTCCAGATAAAAAGCAGATTTTAAAGTTGCTCATTTGCACACGCGAAACACACCTGAAAATTTGCCTTTACCCGTACTGTTGACAAATGGAACGGAATCCAGACTGTCAGATGATCACGGCCGTTTCCTGAAAAAGACAGGATTTGGGGACAAACCAACAGATTGGCCTCTTTGCCAATATTTTGTGCTGATGCAATACAAAAACTTTTGTATACTTATACGGAATGAAGTTTCTATTCATTCATGAAGTTGAATTATACGTCTAAATGGAAAATTATGGTTTCTACAACCGTTTTCATTTCAAATAAACATCAAGTGCAAAGGTTGCACTATTCATGTTTTCGTTGATTTGTTTCTTAACATACAAAAGAAACATTCCATGCAAGTGTTCATTCCATATCTTGCAAACATTCGCTGCCCTCACCACCGAGATTTCCATTTCTTGCCACAGCGCCTCAAGCTTCAACATCTACTGGTACTCTTTTGCTGGTTTTCAGATTGACAGCTTAAGTGGCTGCGTTAATCTCACCGCACTTGCTGATAACTTTAACCCTCGATGTTATTTCCGAATGCCAAAGAGGTTATCCACTTGAAGATTTGCAGTATAGCAACTGTCAACAAGAGAAAAGCATCGCGTTTTCAGTTTGCGGATGGCGAAAAAGAAGCACGAAGCCGTAGATAACGTTTTATCTGTGTGCCAAAGGCTTGTGATTAAAATATGGAAAGTTTGTTAATTTTCTCTCTGGCAGTGTGTGGAGTGAAACACTTTGCACTGTGCTGGAAGTAAGCCTTCCAAAGTTTCAATGCGGTGACGAGTATTGCTACAAATATAGAAAAGATTTTCTTTTACTTCGTAGGTTCGCCTTAGTATCGCACATTTTAGTTTGCTTAAGGAAAGCTTACGAAGTGTCTAAGCGGTGTCGAGTATAGCAACAAACAATGAAAAGTTTCTTTCGTACTCATTATTTGCAAAAAAATTACCATAATGTTTTCCGTACCAACCCGCATAACCCTTGAACCTACAGTTGATAAGAACAAGAACTTTTTTAGTTTGCAGTTTGGCATCCATCAGCATTTTGCTAGGCCTAGGCTACAACATTTTTTGCAAAGCAATAGCTCCTGACAGCCGTTGCGTGTAACAGGATAACTCTTTGTAGAGTGCAAAAAATTCCCCAATTGTTCGTCACACCTGTGCGCATCAGTCCTGAAAATTTGAAGTAATTCTGACGAAAAACCTTCGGAATTACATTCTTTCCGATCGCAACTACTCAAATGTAGGCTTTTATTCTATACAAAAGTATATCGTGTACAGTAGGGTTGAGACGTTGTTGAGTAAACCAATATAATGCTTTCATAAGTACGTTTTCAACAACAAAAATCACATAAAATTGTGAAGTTGTATTTTGAAGTTTCTGTTACACAGGAACAGCTTAGCAACAACACTGCAGTTTTTTCTCATGTCGCAATTAATTTCAATTTGCACAAAATGGGAAACGTTTGTGAAACTAGAAATCTGTAACGTCAGCAAAGAGTTTCGGGCCGTACGCACGATGTCGTCATTGATAGAAAACGTGCAATTCCGCAGAGTTGCTACGGATTTATCCAAGCTCCGATTGATAATTGGTGTCACTAGGTATGGATTTGTCTTTTATCCAATGCCTGCGCCATGAAATTTCGTTACCGCAGTGCCGGATTCGATGGTGTGGAGCCTGGGATCCAGGCATGGTAGGAGGCCCCATGTGCGGATACAGAATTTAAGCAATTCAGGCTATTCACAAAAGGGCAAATGAGGTACTGTCTGGTATATGGCGAAATGCTATTCACGTTAATATAGATTTTATAACAACAATGAAGTCAAGCAAAAGTTGTCAGAATTCGTTGCTAAAATTATAGGCGTGAAGGCGCACAGAATTGAATTTCTTTTTGTTGACGACATTGCACCAAGGACACCAAAAACAGTGCTTGGAAATTCATCGTATTTGTATGAAGTAATGTAGCCTACACCAGGAAACGATTTGTTTTCTTTGCGCATGAAAACATTCACTCGTCATCACACACTGGTTTCTGTTGATTGAAATCACTACCACCAGCCTTCATAGTGGGTACATGGGGGCAAAAACGAAATTCCACATAAACAACGTTTTGCTCAGCTTTGTCTTCAACAGCTTCTCTCGTAATCCGCTCTATGGCTTCGAGATCGCCTCTGCAATAAAAAAATACACAAGCCGATATCAAAATTTTCGTAAAAAAAATTGAATACACTGATGCGAAGGTTAAGCACAATGCAAAAAAATTTTGAGTTTTTTTTTCAAGCAACTCCCTGCTATTTTGTACATACGAGAACACACTGACAAAGTCTTTAGTTTTTCTAAAAACTCCTCAAGACCTCTCGTGCATTTCTTGCTCAAACAGTACTCCTCCGCCAAGACATCCATGTTGAATGAAGGAAGATTCATCCGCCGTTTTCCGTTTCCATATTAAACAAACGTTGGCAGAAAAGCATTTTTCATGTTGGCGAAAAAATTCGTTCAAAAAAAACTGAGAACACCGAAGGTTGAGTTGTAACAATGTGCCCAACATAAATTTTGCAGTTACAATATTCAGCAAATATTATATTTCGCGGCAGGTTGCGTTACAACTTTGCACTGGGGTCTTATTTTTTCCTCAACGATTATAAATTTCGGTGTGCTCAGTTTTTTTTGAATGAATTTTTTCGCCAGCATGAAAAATGCTTTTCTGCCGACGTTTGTTTAACCCATGCACATACTATACAGTAGAAACGCAGAGTATATTAGTGAAATATTGACAAAAATGAAAAGTAGTTTGCTAACAGTGAAAACGTCTGAGACAGCAGTCCTGTGTGCACTATTATTTAGGCGTGTATTTTTTCAAGGAAACTGTAAGTGGTGATGAAACTATCAATTTTTAACAGATTTTAACAGGAAATCTTAATAAGAGTAACCTACATATGTTACCTTGCCACTTCCTACGTTCAGTTTCTTACACTAACAGTATTTAAGTAAAAAAGTAATTGTATAAAAACATCCACAACGTTAAACTTTAAACCGTAGTCGGACGTTAGTAATACAAAGTGAGCAGAGGAACCATGTTTTCACACATTTAAGAGTTTTGCAAGCGCAAAGGTGTGACATACAGAAATAGTGCAACGTCATAAAAACTGCAACAGGAAATAGTGTCATAGTCCACTGTACTGTTGACAGCTCTGGTCTAGGTAGAATTGTTCGGAAACGTTGACTTCATCAAACAACGCTTTCAAGCACAGTTGAGTGTGTAACGATTTGCAGAAGCATTGCACAGGAAGCAATCATGCAGTACTACACAGAGTACAAAAATATCTTCTTTCTCTGGTCAAAACGATTTGCTTGGCAGTTGGGAAAGGTATACTATAATCGGATAAGAGCGCAGATTTAACCAGGAATAAATATTTTTTTCAACGGCTGAGCGACTTGAAGACATTTCGGTACATACTCAAATGCTTTATGACTTGCAGTTGCGTTTTCGTTTCTTAGCGGTAGCATAAAGCAAGTAACAAACAATTTTTATTTCGCAGCCAAATATTGCATTCTGTCTGATCCAGAGTGTTTCCATTCTGAACCGAACCTTTGGCTGCATGCGCCACACACACTCGTGTTAAGATTTCAATACTTGTGCAATTATACGAACACAGATACCAATAGACAGATGGCTGCTTCCAGTGTAATGTCGAACAGCAAAGGTAAATCAGGAAGGATTAGCAGGTTTGAGCAAGACACGAATTAACCAATTGTAATGCTGATACCTGCACTGTGAAGGTAACTTTCGAAATGTTCTAGGTTGTTGAAACGTGTATTCAAAATTCCAACCACATTTGGTTGTTTGTCATCAGTTTGTACTTTCTCAAACAGTGTGTTGCCTTACTTGACATTATAAAGTTCTCTGCATGTGCTGCAGAGGGCATGGGCAAACAATAGTACACGGGCGAAGCCAGTGCATCTCGTTAAGTTCTTCAATACGGCCGCCTGTAAGAGCCAAAAACAAAGACAATCCATTATTAATATTATCTTTTATTGATTTTGTTACGGAAATTGGCGGCAGGCCGCAGTCTCGCAATTTCGAGATCGTATGGGTAAACTATTATAACTGAGGTGCAAAAACACAATTCATTATTTTGACCTCAGTTAGAGTAGTTTATCTTTAAAATCTGTATCTCTTTGCTCTGTAGAATTTTCCCCACCTCTTTCCAGCCTGTTCGTCCGTGAGCTCCTTTGCTTTGCTTTCGCGCTTACCACGTGACAAATGACCTCAATAAGTGACCGCGTGATTCGCTGTCCAACCTCGTGGCAGCATTGGTGACATAACGTTCTTTCGTTGAATTCGACAGAGGTAGAGAGAGCTGTTTCATCTTTCTGTCGCAGCGGTACAGTGCTGTTGAAGTTGTTTTAATTCAGAATTGGCTGCGATCGTCGTAGAGGACTACATGTCTGCTGGAATAGACCGTAGTCTGTGTTGACGGTAAGACTCAGCGGTAATGCCGTGCGTGAAGCGCCAATTTTATCCGCCATCTGGTTGGCTGCGAAGCCGCTCGGTCGCTTCAGAAACATATTCAATTACAACCCTATTTATGTAGTTGCCGTGCTCCGGCAAACGCATGTTCTTTTAATTATTTTGTTGGGTATTTTCGTTGCTGCAACAGTTCAGAATCTGTGCGATTACTGGCTGCGGATAGGCGTTGCGCGAACGGCACAAACCAGAGCTCTGCAGTGAGGCCAAACGCGAGACCAGTTTCGTTACATTCTCTGCTGTATAAATGGCTCGCTGTCAAATGTTAGGCCTGCAGTAGAATCCGATGCGGCCCGCGAGTCAAACTCTTGGTTAGAAGTTCTGAAGGCAAGGCGTCGGAATTATGTGCTTTCGTGGCTGAATTGGAATACACGCGGACGTTAAGTCATTTTATCCATTTCAAGATTTGACGAAGAAGCTCAAATTTCTCCCAACAATGAGTGCTTAAATTAAAAATTGATGAAGTTCCACGAAATATTGGTGAGGAATGTCCTGATAGCTACACCCACAGGAAAGCTGCCTAAAAGGTCGTCCAAGCCAAGGGCTAGGTGGAGTGACCACATCTCCAACCTTGCTTGGTCTCGTCTTAGGGTGGAGCCAGCAGAACTATCTGAGACTACTGCACTGGTGACCGTTAGATATTTCGAGTTCTTCTGAGTCTGCTGCCGTCCGATCCTACACCGAGAAAAAAGACCATGAAAATGTATCAGATGAAATTGGTAAAATTGATGGAGGAATATCCTGCAATGATAAGAAAAGAATTGCAGAAATCTTCTTTCACGCGATCTTGTTCAGATTTTGTAATTTCATTCCCTGTCTTTCAACATGACTTTAATGCTGGTTGGTTGAGAATTTATCTTCAATTACATACTGTATAGTGATATCTTTCTTCTCCAACCGTTCCCACAGCACCCCCTGCTATCCATGTATGGAATATGTCCGTCTTCTCTACTTTGCAATAAGTTTTCTACGTTTCCAGAATTTGTTTCACGACATTACATTTTTAATTAAACTATCCTTTGCAAACATTTTTCTTTTAATTTTCTACACCAACGTGTGTCAGATAAGCAGAGCTGTTGGCGATTTTGGGTTTTAGGATATCACAGATTCCAATGGAGAGTTTTGAGTTCATCGCTGCTGGTCTTTAGAAAAATAGAAAAAATTTCGTTCGAATCAAAGCAAAATTTCGCTTTTCAAGCTGTTTTAATAAGTTCGATTTAAAAAATTCACTGTCGTGCTGCACAAAGATTTGAAACACGGTCCTTGTGGCCATCAAAGTCTTGTACTTGATGTTTTTGACCGTGTGCAAAGGAAAGTTTCGCGCAGACACACCAATGTTTTGACATCACTGTAAAAATCACCGCGAGTGTAGCCGGGTAATCGCCAGAGCAAAATGGAAAATAAGAGACCACTCACGATTCTCAAAGCGGAGCATAATAAAAGTATATATTTTATGAATTTAGCGAATTTTTGGTACCTGATCCAGTTGCAGTTTTCACATTTTACCCACTCATTTTTAACGCAGGTGATTCTGCCAGTGCTTATTGTAAATATATATAGAAATATAGTTTCTAAAGTATGAACGTGGGCCATTGCAGTGACTTATATCATGGAAAGCAATTCTATTTTCCGAAGGTAAAATTATGTGCTAGTTTTTCTATAACATCCGGCGAGTTTTTGATGAACAGCAGTTGTAGATGTTAATAAGGACCTATTGTTCTGTTGAAAAAATGTTTCAACAGTCTGCTTTCTTCAAATGTTCATTGGTATATCGTTAGGACACATATGGAGTAATTCCTTTTTGAGGGTGTTTGCCAACGTCCACTTTTCTCCACCGGTAAAGTGAAGCAAACATTGCGTGATGAGAAAAAACTAACATGCTTTATTGACACTTCTGGGATGTATCGCAAGTGAACCCGGAACGTTGAAATATATATATATTCTATTGCGGATAGTCTGACCAAACACTTTACACTTAGAGACAGTGTTAGGTACGTGCAGCTATCTTGAGCAATAAAGACAGTTTCACATACCATACATATTTGTGAGTTAAGCAAAGTCAACTTCACGTTAATGTTTGTTTATACGTATTCAGTGTTTCCTAAAACTTTCCTCAAGGAATATTCGTTTAATGTGCAATTTTCATTTCAACCACTTATTTGCCTTTTATTCAGGCAGAACTCCACTGTCACTTGGAGGGGTGTTTTCGATGGGAAACCGTAATTGATGTTGCTCGGTAAGCATTGCTTCTTGATCTTTTTGTTTTATTTTACCAGCAAACGTCGAAACAAAATGGATTAAGTTGCTTCTGTTTTCAAGATGGAAAAATTACATTTTGATCCACACAAACCCAATGATTTTGGAAACAAGACTATCCATTTTGTTTGCCTGAAACAAGCAGATTATCTGTTCAACATAAACCTCTTTCTAGTCATCGAAAACAACTGCAGGCTGACAACTTAAAGTGTTATTTTTCTCACAGAAAACGTGGTATCAAGCTGCCTTCTTATGAGGTCAAGATCTTGAAGGAACAGTACAGTGCTAGTAAACGATGCGAAAGCCTGGATGCCTACCTCAAATTTTACGACTTTTTTACGGGAGTTTTTGCGTAGGTTGAAAACAGGTTAATTAAAACGAGTTCTCTTTGATTTGCAAAAGCAAATTGAAACATCTCTCTGCAGAGGAGATCTGGAAGCAATCGCTCGCATGACTCAGGAAGCAATAGAAGACAAACTTAAGGAGAACGTGCGTTACTTGGAGCTCCGCTTTTGCCCATTCGCGCTTTTGGCTTCATCTGACCAAAACGAAAACAAAGAGAATGGAAAGTACGTGGTATAAATGTAGACATTTCTGAAAAAGGGCCCTTTCTTTTCATAATTCGGATGGCAAACCAGACGGACATACTGTATTATGGCGAATGCATCACTACATCGATTGGCTGAAGGTTTCCGGCACCATAGTAACTAAAGCACCTCTAAAACTACCTTAGTTGTAAGTGCTTAACAAAATGATTTATGTATGAATCATACGTTGAAAACGACTATAATCCACTGTTCTTTTGTCCAATCTTTGCATTTTTTGTACACTAACATCGTTTTTACTTCATTGCTTCATTCAAAAAGTGTTTTTTGACTGGCCTAATGGTTTTTCGACCAACTGCGTTAAGATGTCCTCAAACTGTAGAGTGACTGATTTGATATATTTTTCCTTCAAATACATATTCAATACGTCGTCCGTTTTGCGGGAATCTTTTTCGTTTTGTCGGAGTAATTAAGCAGTGTCTCTTTAAGTTTTTTCATTTTACGACCACACTTCCCTAAATGCGTTGAGTATAAAGCGATGCAGTATCCTGTTTAAGTTGACACGTCAGACAGTTGCAAGACTCACGAGAAAAACTGCAGAAATCTCTCCTATTGTCTCAACTGTGTGTTTGCGCAAAGTTGCAATTTTCGCACAATTCCTAGGTGTATACGTTCTGCTTAATCATCATTAGGTAAATCCAACCACTGCATTCCTACATGAGAGTTGACACGGTATTTGTGAAAGATATATCTTTGAAACTCTAGCTAGAACTTGTCAAAAATTAGCTTCAAA
>Ga0210059_1015771_pt1 | contig 10984 bp, 8 predicted proteins | sample Ectturendosymbi2_FD_188042 | JGI IMG/M metagenome (GOLD analysis project Ga0210059, IMG submission 188042) | Ecteinascidia turbinata endosymbiont from Florida, USA - Sample 2 (SPAdes) (version 2) | ecosystem: Host-associated > Tunicates > Ascidians > Unclassified | place: Key West, Florida... | reverse complement strand
TCCTGTCGCCTGAAAGCACGCAGTGGTAAGGCTTCTATTTTCGCCTCGAGTCCTGGCCTGGGTGTGGACTTCCCATTTGCGCTGTATTGCCGCATTTGCCTTTTTTGATTTAGACAACTTCGCTCATTTTAAAGTATAGTCTCATTCCTTCTTTTGCGCAGTATGGTGCTTACGTACCATTAGAGACCGACTGTTCGTTAATTCTTTGCATGGGATTCATTGTCGCGTCATACCGATTCCCGGTCGTGTCATACCAAAGACTTGAAAAACGGTACTTATAGCCTGTCCAGCCTCCTGCTCGGCGTTAATGGGTGGGTGCAAGGGAAAGCTTCAGCTGGAGTGCTGCCAATGGCTTGCTATCATCAATGCAGCAATCACTACTAAAGTAGTCGTGTAGTCCCCGAAGGAGGCAAACAGAAATGGGCGCTGCTGACCACCCGTGACACTCAAATCAGAGTTCTAAAGCCAGTATAATGAAACTTAACCTATGGGCAACTCTTCACAGCTGAATATTCCCTATAAAAATTTGGGGTGACACACCTCGTTTAAGTTGTGAGATTTCTTTGCTTGTTTGCCTTTTTTGCCTTATAAACACATGACTATTAATGGGGCTGTAACAAATATTTCGTTATACGATTGTAAATCTTGTTTTATAAGAATAGGAATGATTTTATCCGAAGTAACGAATGCCCACCTTGTAGATAAATTCATCTGCTACGCTGTATGGTAAAAATTACTGAACACAGGTTTTTACTCCTATTTCCAAAATATTAACGTAATTGAAAGTTTCCGAGTACAAAATCACTGAGCGCCATACTTTGGGCTCTCTCGGAAAAAGTATCACAGAAAAAAGCTTGTGAAAGGACAAGATTTCTAAATTTTGAAAATATTGTTGCAAAACGATGTGTTCCTTCAAACACTATTCAAATATAAAGCCACGACCGTGTCCGTGTCACTTGGCGCATGCCGTCAAGAGCAGCAGCCAACATTCACGTAATAACAACTTAATAACAATGCACTTGTCTGTATTTTTGCAATGGTGTTTGTTTTCTTCCACTTGTTTGTGAAACCTTGTGATACTTCTCATCGTATTTGTGCAGATTCACCACCTATCAGTACAACTACCCGGCAAACTACCACCAGCGACGCTCACATACCTACGTTCTCAGTCTATTTGAGAATCTGCAGCGTTCTTATTCTTCTGGTTGCATGTACATAGCCTGAGGCCATAGCGAATATTACAAAATTTGTCTTCCTGAATGAAATGTTTAATTAAAGCGTAAATCCTGAGCTTCATAAGTCGCAGACAATGTAAAGTTACATAGCCGATACTTTACGCGCTTTCCTTGAATAAAGTAATAAGAAGTGTTGTTGGAGATTGACTGTCTGTTGTAGTTTAATCAAATCCAATATCATAGAGAGCATTTTTCTAATATAGATAACTGCACCTCTTTAGAAGTAAACAGAACTTCCGTACTTTTCAAGAAAATTGCTTTGCACAGCTTCATTTGCAGTTTTTCAGATTGCATATTTGTGTTACTCTGCCGACTTTCACAACGTGCATTCTTCTCCATGTTGCTAACTCTAAAACCTTTTCAAGTTTTTCTGCTGCATTTGTGCCCTTCGGTGTTTTGCATACATCCAGGTGCTTTTCAGGATTTTTCAGTAGGCACCGACCAACTTTCCTAAAATCGGCCTTTAGCTGTTTTTATACAGCTGTTACCTTCGGGTTTCCAAGTTTTTCAAACCATTCCCTTTGTTTTCTTACTGCTCACGCTAAACGATGATATAGTTTCCAGAGTTGGTCTCGATCTTGAAATGAGTCTGAAAACTCGTTTTTGTGAGTCTCAGTCTTCAAGAATGCTGGTCTAGGTCTCCAACCCTTTGAGACGTGACTTGAAATGAAGTAATTAGAACTGATGTTTGGCTCAAAATATTAAGCTGAAAAGGGCTTAGAAATTCGACTGTTTAAAACGATACAGCCAACAGTATCTTCCGGTTCTCAAGAAAACGCTTAAATCACTCAAACGTTCCTAATCGCTGGAATTGAAACAGGGCTTCAGATCTCAGCAAAACATTTCCAGGGTTCGAGTCAAAGTCTAGAAAACTCAGTTCTTGGTATAGAGCAGGGGTCGGCGACCTACGGCACGCGTGCCACACTTGGCACGCCAAGCAATTTCTACTGTCACGCAGAAGCTCCATGTTTTACATATCGATTTTGTTATGATTCACTCAGAAGGTAATTTACCTTGACTTATATAAAAATAGTATGTTGTTGGCGGCACACTGAATGAGAAACCTTTAAGTCGGCTCACAGTTAGCAAAAGGTTGCCGATCCCTGGTATAGAGTCTCGTCTCGGACATTTGGACCAAGTCACAGAGCTTCAGGTCTGGACTACATCACTCGATTATACTGGTTCAGACTAGGTCCTGTGCTGGCCGGTGACAGTGTTGTGTCTAGCTAAAGCTCGCTGAATAATGTACAAGTGATTTGGATTCCAATGATTTTGAGTTCTTGCTAATGTTTCAGGGGCGTAAAAGACTGTAAGAATAGCATGAAAAGGTAGGCAGGTACGTTTCGGTAAAACTGCTGCATTTCTAGGAAAAATGGTGTAGTTCAGGCCTGTACAAATCAGAAAACTTGAAGAGCCAAATTGGCCACATAAATTCGCAGCGGGCCGCAAAATCTATTTCATTTTGTTGTAGTTTAAAAGAAATTCTGGAACAACAATTAGTTATATATCCGAAGTTGGGCTGTTGCAACATTTTCCGCAATTGCGAAAGCTCTTTAGGGCCGCATACGGAGCTCTCGCGGGCCGTATGTTGTGCAGGCCTAGTGTAGTTGAATTCAGAAAAATGGAGTTGATCACAGTATTTCGTTAATTACAGGTGTTGTAGTGAAATTTTATGTTTGAGTCATTACACCGTCACAGATTTTGCGACTGTCGTCCAGTCACAGGGGCGTTTTTATTAGAATAGGAAATGTAGCTTGTCAACCAACAGAAACTCTGTGCGTTTAAAATGAAATGCATGAAACGCATAGTTATGAACGTTTGCTTTTCAACCTCTTTGTTGACTAACCGTCCTTTGACAGATTCATTGACACAAAATCGCGAAGCTGCAATTGTATTGTACTTTCTCAAACAAGCGCCGACAACAATAGTGCAAGCAATAGGGCATGCAGGCCCGTAGCCACGTGGGGGGCATTGGCCCTAATTTTTTTCGTGGCCCGGAAAATTCCAGAACATTTTTTATTATATTACAATAAAAGCAAATATCATGCCCCTGAAAATGTACTTTGCTCCCCGAAACCTTAAAACCTGGCTACGGGCCGGAAGTAACGTATACAAGGGAAAAACCATTGGTTTGAAAACAATTTCATAATACATATAAAAAGGAATCTTCTTTTTCAAAGTACTTGGCAGTAGTACAAGTCACAGACTGTCTGGCAGGAAATAGGTATCATTCTGCCAACAATACAATACAAAGTTTTGTGCAAGATTTTGTGAACTGTGGGAAATCAATGGCGAAAATAGGCAGATAAACGTAATGCCATGGTCTTCTTTAGCGATCATTGAACTTAAAAGCTTTTTGTAAATAATTAAATATCTAATGATTGTTATTACTGTGAGTTAACGTTCTGCGCACATTTTTGTCGTGACAAAGTGGTTCTGGGCAAAAACGCTGTAACATTACTTTTAATGTTTGTCCAAAGCATTGCAAGTACGGCTTGGTTGACTGGATAGAATGTTTTGACCTCTAACTTCAACAAACTCAAAAAGCGATCTGATTTTGATACAGATTCGTCGCTTCTCAAGAGAATAGAATTATCCGTGCAAGTAACGATGACAAAATATAAGCAAATACTTGTGTTTTGTAACGAAACTTTGAATAGTAGATGAAACAAATGGAAGTATTATTCACCGTTGAATGTTATTTCGGCTCCATCATCAAACAATGACGAAAATAATAATTCTTAACTATTTGATATAATGCAAGGGTTTTGAAAAAACAAACACCTGAGCAAGTCAAAAAGAAACGTTGAATAAATGAACTACAAGGTCTTCAAAGATTCATATTCTTTTGCGAAAAGTGTTATTTCCTAAAATTCAACCGTCTTGCGATGTGTATGCTTCTATTAAAGATCTCGAAAAATTGTTACAATTTAGCGATTCGCTGGAGTAAATGTTGAAACCCACTAACGCGACTACTGTATGTTACAATTGCATTGTTAGTTTTCAATGTTGCAACTTTAATATCTACAGGAGTGGTCTATTTGGTGGCGACTGACTCACGTCGCATGGCTTCCTAAAAACGCAGAAGTATACGGTGGCCGGCTTGCGCAATGCAACAATTTTGTTATATTTACAATCACAGTAAAAATGTATATTTTCACACAAAAATTATTTCAATTGAAAAAATTTTGAAACTGCAACAAAAACCTTTATACTCAAAAAGTTATTTTGTGCAAATATTTTTTCAAGAAAATAACGAAAAAGAACATATCTTTTTCGTTACTGTGTCCAGCTCCACCAACAAAATGTGTCCCACTGAAGTTTGTTAATAAACTATGTTGCAAATTCAACTGTTGCACACTGCAGTTTTTATCTAATAAACCAATACTAACCTTGTTTCATATCAGTAGCCTATGTTGTTTGCAATCTTTTAACAAAGTCTACCATTTTTAAAATCTTTGTTAAAGTGTTTTTTAATTGTGGCTGTTGTTATGGCAACCGAAAATTGCAAAATGCATGTCAGGAACCAAAACTTTTGTAAGGTAGCTTGCATTTCCGACCTTGTAGTCTTAGTACAGTAAACAAATGTCATAGTTGTAATGTGGAATACAAGACCATAAGCATTAAAAATGTCATCAGCATGCATCTTGGTAATAATGCTTGCAGTAGACTTTGTTTTACATGTCTTGCATCAGACAGATGATTGTTCCTAGATATAAACGTTTCAGCTGTAGTGCCATATAACTGTTACATGAGCAACAGAAGTATGGCTTCCTATTTTCTAGTATTTGGTAGCTTAGGCTAGACAGGGATTATGAAGTCTAAAATTAGGCTTGTTATAACGCTTTGCAAAAAGCCAGGGAAATACAGATAGGATCGTGGTAAGTGCTATGGGCCCTCGTCGATTTTGCATTCATTACATTGAAGAACGTGTAAACGGCTCTAGTGAGAGTTTAAAATAAACCCTGCAAAAATGTACATGGTCTTCTGCAAGATTTATTACAAACATGCATGATGTCCTTTAGTAATGCTTGTGGTCTAGCATTCCACGTTACACCTAGAACATTTATCCACTGTACTTAAATTAATCTAACTGCAAGATAAAAAATTCAAAGCAATGTTACCAAAAATTTCGATTCCTGACATACGTTTTTCAATTTCCGCTTACCACAACAAGAGCCATAATTTAAAACAACTCCAACAAAAACTTTTATAAATAACATTAGACTTTATGAGGAAATTCAAAATAAAAAACCGTAGACGAAACACGTTAGTGATAATTTATTAGACAAAAAATGACGTGGAAAACGACCATACATTATATGAATTTACAACAAAATTTGTCTTATGACATGGTGTATTGCCTAAACTTCACTGGAAAACACCTTGTTGGCTGAGTTGGGCTCAGTAACTAAAAAAAGTTTGTCATGAAATCGGTTCTTGGACAAAATATTTTTGCAAAATTTTTTTTTGAGAAAAGACTTTCTTTTGGAGTATCACAAATTTTGTTAATTGAAATAATCTTAAAATTTTTTTCTGAAAAAATACATTTTTACAGTGATTTTAAATACAACAAAATTTGTACATGGCGCAAACGGCCACCATAAAAACAAAGCCAAGACTTTCCAAAATCTCAGCAAAATAATGCACGCGTTTCCAAACAAAACCGTACCAAGCGGACGAAAAGAGCGCTATAGCGACAAGTGTGGATTAGTTAAAGGTTTACTCACATTTCTTAATCAACTTGTTTTGTTACATTCCCCATCTATTTTTTATTAAAAGACACATGATTTCGAGGATTCTTCTACTATTTTCAGCCTGATGCTGGCTTTCTCAAAAGCCTTAACAGTGGATTCCTGATATCCAGGAAACTGCTTTTGCATCCATGTTGCTGAACCTTCGCACAAGAAGTGAACTAATGCATAGGTTTTTAGCGAGACATTTGCTTCCTTGCATTAAGCTCAACAGCCTAGATGGTGTCATTGTACAAAGAATATGCGAACCCCAAATAAAATTTTAGCTCATCACTCTTGGAGATCCGCGTCATGCTCGCATCTAGAAGAGCCAGTTTTTATGTGATGTGTAATAATGGGATTCTGCTGGACCTAAGGTGTATTTTAATAGACCTTTGTCACACTCTTCTTTCAAACGTTGCTTTGGAAACGTACCTCTGAAAGTTAGAGCAGCCAGAGTTTTTATTTTCTAGTTTAGGTGCAGTTGCTGGCAGTTGCCAGGATATCCTGCATAGCAGCGTAGAATTACACGCAAAATAATTCGAATCAATCTCCTTGGTTTGCACCGGATTACAGTCGCCTCAGATTTAGACTCTGACTTAATACAGTGAGTGGTTTGATATTGACAACGTTTTGCTATAGCGGTAGTGGAACGTCGTATTCACAATACCATTTCATACAGACAGCGTCATATCATATCAGGATAGAGTTTGCAAACCCCAGCTGCAATTCCAATCCAAACAAGAACACAGCTAACTGCATAAAATGAAGGTGAAACGGAAAGATAAGCTGTGATTTTGAGTTTGACAAGTGCTTGCCTCACTTAAAATGCATAAAACGTATCTCTTTCCATTTACAATAATGCCGTGATTTAGTGATAAATGTAACCAGTCGATTCTCACTTCCACTTTATTGAATTTAACGCTTATTTCAATAAGCATGCCCAAAAATATCAACTCTTTGAAACAAATTTTCACTTGTAAATTTGCTTCCGATTTTCGATTGTAACAAGTTCGTAGCAAGCATTGCGACTAAGACTTCAACGCAATTCGCAAGAAAGCTTTGCTTAAATGCAACATATCAGACATTTCATCAACTTGAATTTGCTATAAAAACATAATTATCAGATAAAACTTTAAAATCTGCTCTTTGCCTTAGTTGCGAAGGAATACTTTGCAAAGTCAAGAAGTTGTGCTTCAGAGCTATTTGTGACAGTCGGAAAAACTTCTCTCCCGAGTAGTTTGACAAGGCAGCAGAAGCTGCATTTGCCATTTTTTCCTGCCACTTACGGTTGAGTGGCAGATCCTTGTAGCAAACCAGAGCTCTCCCCGCTTGCAGCATTTCTTGATTGGCTCGCGAGTCTGCAGCAGTGTGCCAAACACTGGTGGGGCCAGATGCCTTCCGTGTTGCGAACCAGCAAGCAGAAGTGCAAAATGAACACGACCAGGGTAAGCCAGCCAAAAACCGAAGAAGCAATGAAGTGAGAGACGCCTTGGGTGTTTGACGAGACGATGCAGACCGCCACGAACAGAAAGACAGCGGAAATCAAGTAAATGATGTACTGAAAAGAGATAAAGCGAGATGGGGAAGGACCAAAGTTACAGAGATGTACTGGATTGTACATCATCAAGCGGGCCACAGGTATAGTATGGCATGCACGTTCAATTAAAGCGATCCATTAGTCATGTCGACAGCATGGAAAGTATAGCGCAGTTCATCGTTGTACAGCAGAAATACAAACACACCCCTGTACCTCTGGTACTAGGTAAGCATATAGAAAGCAAACACTCGAGAAAAACGTGAATAACAACAACTTTCATCTAGGTTCGATAAAATGTGGAAGCTTTAGAGAAAAAAAGTGATTGCAAAGTTTCCACTTCGACGGCCTATTTCAAAAACCTGTTGGTTTGGCCACAGCTGTGCGAACTACAGTTATCAATTGATTCGAAGATAGAAGAGATGATGTGTAACTCACTTCTACAACAAACCACGCAGATCCGGATAAAAATCTTCCGGCCTCAGGTGGGGGTGAAAGATTTTCGGCCGTACCGGACGTGTTGCCCTTTCGCGACCGGACCAGCTGCTGCAGTTTCGTTTGCAATCCAGTGATATACGCAACGAAAAAGAATCTTCGCAACAAAATGACAGAGATATTTAACTTATGCTTGATTTAAATGTCATTTTCATAGCGAAATCACTCGAAATGTTGGCCACAGAAATATACACGTTCGATGTTACCCAAAAGATGTTTGCTACTTGAAAGAACTCGCGTGCTTTGTGCGATGATATGCCAGCATAAAATTTAATGATCGAACGCCAAACTAGTTGCAAAACTCTCGCTTCGATATAGAGTTCAATAGCATATAAAATACAGTAATTCGTGCTACAGATGTACGGATTCTTCGATATAAGTGTTAAAGATACCTCGATGTAGCCGCTACCTGGGAATTATTTTTGTATCAGTATCGATATTTAAAGCACAATAGTACTAAGCCAACATTTTACCACAAAATTTATATAAAACATTCCTGTTGTAACCACATGTTTCGAAAAAACATGCAGAGATAACATAGAGGTACATACAAAATGTGAAATGAGTGTTCTTAAAAATTGTGTAGTACAACCATCAGGGTTGGTCAAAAAAAGATCTTTGAATACCACTGGTGTATTTAAAGGAAAATCAGGAAAATTGGCTCGAGTTTCAACTACCCTGCAGACCAACTTTTATCAAATCATTAAAGTGAGTTAACATTGGCAAGTCGCAAATAACAGAAAGTCCGAACAACTTATGTCTACCGAGGGGTTAGAAATTAAAAAAAATCTATAAATGCCTTTATCGAAAGGGAGATGTTATGCGACTATTTGAGAATGTCTTGTTTTGTGAAAATCAAAAAACGATTTGATGCAGTGTATATTCCTAAGTCAGTTTCAAGTGTTGAAATGCAACACTCGATTAGTCATTGGCTAAGTTGTTTACCAAATCGGGCTTTCACAATCTCGTTTTTCTCCGGCTTACGGTCGGAGATGTTATTTTTCGCTCTTGTGGCAGATTCAGACGAGCCCAACCCAGGTCCGTAGCCAGGTTTTAAGGACTGGGGAAAAACATTTTTAGGGGGGAAAGATTTTTGTTTTTTATATGTGTTTAAAATGAATATTTTTGGACACAACAAAATTTGAGGGGGGGCAAAAATTGTGAGGGAACTGCCCCCGCATGCCCCGCCGTGGCTACGGGCCTGGCACAATCAATGTACTGGTTTCTGCAGTTGCAGAAAAACTAGTTCTTAAGAAAAAGAAAACCTTACGTGTTTTACTTACAGGGTAAGAATCCATATTGTAACAAATGTGCCAAGAGCGAAACCAAGCCCTGCAAACAAGATAATTATTTTCGAAGCAAGAAGTGACCATGCAATCAAAAGAAAGAGCAGCTCGATCATTTGGAAAAGAGCCTGGTAGGTTTTGAGATAGGCTATCCCTGTCGGATTGTCCTCAGTGGCCATGTCTTCACTGAAAACACCGGCTACAAACAGCAACCATTAGAAACGATTCTGGAAAAGACATTTGTCACTTTATCCATACTTTACAATGTTACGATGTTGCCTGATCTATAACTTGCAGTCTTTAAAACCATTTGTCATTAGTAGTTGGCAAGAGTTGATTTCAGACAAAACATTTTCTTATAAAATTCCACAAAATTTGATTCAAGCTGTGGAAAAGATGCTAAATATTTTGTCAATTTGTATTCGATGCGTTGTGTTTCTTATGGATCTATTCAGTTTTTCATCTGTATTACTCATCACAGTCATTGCTTTCGCCCGTGCATTTTTATGCTTTCAGCAAGTTTTGCTTTGAATTTCATTCCCGACAGTTCGGTGGTAGAACAATTTGAAAACAAACCATTTTGGCCAACAGGCCTTTAACCACTGCGCGGTGTCGCGCGAGTGGGCCGAACAACTGGTCATTATTGCATCGTCATTTTCGATTTTGTTATAGTTGCCATGCTGACACCAATCGACGTGGTGTAAGGGTGTACAGACTTTTCATCACGAGTCATTTCATCACATGACAAATGCGGTAGTCACTGACATTTAATCCCTCAGGCTCTTCATCACTTGACAGATCACCACGCAAATTTGTACACAATACATATTTTTTCAACTGTACACAATACATTTCGAACTTACTCGTGGCATAAATCCTGGCGCCTTGTACACAAAAAACTTTTAAGTTGTGTGTGATCTTACGCTGAATGAAGCAAAAAGAATTATTATTTTGGCTTCTCCTGAGAGAATACTGCTACATTTTGAGAGTGCAGCTATAAATGCTTTTAGATCAGCATTTCTAAGTGCAACAGTTACGGGTAGCTATTTTCATTTGACGCAAAGTGTTATGCAAAAAGTTAACGAAAATGGTATGAAAGAAGACTACGAAAAGAACGACAGTGTAAGATTGACTCTTCGCTGCTTACCTGCTTTAGCTATGGCTCCTTCATTCGACGTTACTGAAGTTATTTTGATGCTTGCTGACAAAATTTTTTTATACTAGCCGACAACATGCACTTTTTCAATGTCATCACCTTTTCAATGTCATCACCTGATTAAATGTCACCAAACCAGGAAGGTGATTAACTGTCTGCGTGTTTAACTATCTAGTGATTAAACGTCTATTGTTGCGTGATGAAATGACGCGCGATGAAAAGTCACCAAACCGGTTTAAGTTTAAGAGAATCCCTGTAAAAATCTTGAAAAACACTATGTTGTTTTCAGTGAGTCATAATAATCATCTTTGTATTTAAACGTAAGCCAGTAAACTACTATAGAAATATAACAAGCGTAAAAGCGTGCGCTTTTATCAACTATAGGAGTTTGCAGGATTTCTCAGTCGTCAGTACATCGCGTTTTTTATTGTCCTGTGTGTGTAAGAACGCGAAACAGGTTTTCTTTGCTGAAACCAACTAACCAACCCTTCCATTTTCCCAACGCGCACTCATGCCACGATGTAATGAAACCGCAGCTTCCT
>Ga0210059_1015768_pt1 | contig 10987 bp, 6 predicted proteins | sample Ectturendosymbi2_FD_188042 | JGI IMG/M metagenome (GOLD analysis project Ga0210059, IMG submission 188042) | Ecteinascidia turbinata endosymbiont from Florida, USA - Sample 2 (SPAdes) (version 2) | ecosystem: Host-associated > Tunicates > Ascidians > Unclassified | place: Key West, Florida... | reverse complement strand
CTTAATGAGAGGCTGAATGGTTGCATTTGAAGCACGTCCCCAATTGAGGACCGAGTAATTAAGGTAGGGATGGATTAATGAGTTATAGACAACTTTCAGTACAGGTGGTGTTGTATAATGTTTAAGTTTGGATAGAATTCGACAAACTCTTGATAGCTGAGTTTTACCTTTTGTACATGAGGTTTCCAGCTTAACTTATTGTCAAGAAGGACACCTAGGTATTTTAGGTTGTCTTCAGGGGAAATGGTGTGGTTATTTATGGTAACTATAAAAGAATCAGGATTGTGTTTTCGAGAAATTAATAGCATAAAATTAGTCTTATTGTAGTTAAGAGAAAGCTTGTTAGCTCTTAGCCAGTGGTCAATTTTACATAGTTCAAGTTTAACAGTTGTCTGAAGAACATTAGAACAGGAATTTGACACATGGAGATTAATATCATCAGCAAATGAAGTAGTATGAAAAGAGGAAGCTTTTGTGATATCGTTAATGTAAATAAGGAAAAGCAAAGGTGAAATAACACTACCCTGGGGGACCCCACAAGATATCCTTTTGTATGAAAATTTAAATGCCCCTATCTTAGTCCACTGCATTCTATTGTGCAGAAACTTTGAGAATAGTTTATGAGAAACACCTCTGATACCATAGTGATAAAGTTTATCAAGTAAAATTTCATGGTAACAGCAGTCAAATGCTTTTGATAGGTCTAGAAATAAGGAACATGTTATTAATTTATTATCAAAGTTTCTGAGTAGTTCATCATAAATAGTTGTAACGGCTAGCTCTGTTGAGTGATTTTCTCTAAAACCGTATTGTCTTTTGTCAATTAGATTGTGTTCTGTCAAATAAGAGTATACTCTGTGATAAAGAACTTTTTCAAACAACTTTGATAGTACTGGAAGAACAGAGATTGGTCTATATTCAGATGAGGAACTTGGGCTATGAACTTAGGAATTGGAGTGATGTGGGCAGTTTTCCAGGAGATCTGGAATTCACCAGTAGTCATGCATTTGTTGAAGAATTTGGACAACCATTCTGACCCAATGCAACTAGCTATTTTCAAAAATTTGGATGGAATGTCATTGGGAGAACTATTAGATTTCATTTTAAGGTTTTTGATGAGAAGTTGGATTTCATACGCATGAGTAGGAGTTAGGAATAATGAATTTTTTGAATTTATATGTTTAATAAAATGTCTGTAAGTGGTAGGGGATGGTTTTATTTTTGTAGAAAGGGATTTTCCAACCTCTGAGAAAAATGTTTTTAAATCTTCACATTGTTTTTGGCATTCTGAGTCTTCAAAAAACTTATTATTTTGTTGAGATTTGTTTTTTATTGCAATTATTTCATTGACAAGCTTCCATGTTTTTTTTTATATCATGATAGCATTTTTGGAAAGCTTGTTTATAATAATTTTGTTTGGAGATTTCTTTTAAGTGGGTAAGCTTATTTCTGTAAGTTTTGTATTGTCTAATAATATTTGGGTTGTTTGTAGTCAACTGCTTTCTGTAGAGGGTATTCTTTTTTGCAATGGATGTAAAAATGCCTTTGGTGAGCCATGGTTTGTTAAAGGAGCGTTGTTCTTATCTGGATGCGTAACGATATGGTGCATGTATATCAAGAGTGTCATTAAAGACCTTAACAAATTTATCGCTGAGTGTGTTAACTTCACCAGCTTCAGGATTGAGGTTGTTTAGATTGTGACTGAGATCAGTTAAAAAAGTATTTGTGTCTAAATGTTTCATGCATCTCAATTTAGGTTTAATTTTCTGTTGCGTTGGATGGTGTAGTTTAAGATTTACAAAAACTGGTAAATGATCAGAAATATCATAAATAGTAATTCCAGCATTATTTTTTTTTCATCACATATATTTGTATATATATGATCTAATAAAGAAGGCGTGCAGTTTTTGCTGAATCTTGTTGGTTTGTTGATAAGAGAAATACAACCACAACTAGCAACGCTATCAACAAAGTTTGTTACATTAGATTTTTCATGATACTTAAGAAGATTACAGTTAAAATCTCCCCCAATCAAATATTCACAATTTTTGTTTTGGAGATGGGTGACAAGTTTAATAAATTCATCCTGGAAGGGTGGAAATGCATGTGTTGGATGGCGATAGATAACACCAATAATAAAAGGTTCGCCAGATGAGGTTGGTGTTTCAATGAAGAGGCTTTTCACAGCCTATAAGGGATTTTGTTGCAGTCTCTAAGTTGGCGTTGTGTTGAAAGTGTGATTCACCACTAACGGGATGCGCGCAAAGAGCACCACATATATCAAAGATATTATTGCTTGCTTCGCACCACATCTATTTGTGTGTGAAAAGTGAAAAGCACACAAATAGTGTTTGGTTAAGTGCGTCGGTTAAGGGTTAATAATTGAGGTCTTAGTCTAATGTCCAATATTTTGTTGTGGTTATAGTGATTCCCATGCTGTAGCTTGTTGTTGCGTATCTGACATCTAACCAAAAAGTACTTATATGCAGCATGCATCAAAAAACTAAGCGCCAACCTTTATTCCTTCACTCTGAGGAGTGAAATAACTGACGAACAATTTTAATCAGAAATTTCGCAGAGGTCAGAATTTTCACCTGACACCGGATATACGGAGTTATTTTTTATTTTCGGCAGTAGCAGGAGTCTGCGTGCTTTTTTTAAATGTCATTGCTTATGTCAGGGATATCAAGAAACTCCAAGACATCCCTAGCTTAAGTTTAAAAATTGCTGAATTTTGGTTGCATCATTGGTTGCGTGAATGTATAGTAATCGGATTGTCAAATTTTAAACAATGTCGGAAGCGGATTCCAATTCAATAATCTGAAAAGTCTCACTTTGACTCCGGTCGGCGGCTAACGGTCAGTGACTCAGTATTGAACACGATAGGTTTCCGGATCGCGATCCAACTGAATTTTGCAATTCAGGACGGATCATCCGTATCGGACTGGATTTAGAACAAAACTCTGCCGGATCAGATGTGCATAATGGATATCCAAGCTACGTTGATCACTAAAGTGAAATGTTTAATCAGAGTTTTTATTATATATAAACCGGATCGGATGAAATATTTGGAATGTTCCATCGGATTAGATTCGGACCGGGCTACACAATAAAAATTTTGGACTGGTAGGACCACAAATACATCTGATCCTTTCAACACTACTACCGGTTAGTGGTGGTCCGGACCTAATTTTTCAGACTCCGGCTTCGCTCCTGGTTCAAAATTTTTGAATCCGAGTCCGGTTCCGGCAAGTTTTCAAATTTGAAAATCAGACTCCTGTTCAGACTCCGGCTACCATCATCAGTCAAACCGAAATCCGCCCATGTTTTTTTACTTAAGAAATGCCCACACCAACTCCTGCCGAAATTGAAAAGTGACTCCGGTCCGGGTGTGGTTTTTCAAAAATTTTTGATTCCGGTATCATGCGAAATTTCTGACCTGATATTGTTTTTCAATTATTTTTCTTCTCAGAACAAACACATAAAGTCTGGCAATTACTTTTTTAATGTGTGTTGTGTAAATTAAAACATTTTGGTTGGATATCAGGTACCCACAACAAGCTATAGCACTTTCCCCATTGGCAATTTTCGGACCTAGTCGTTGATCTCAATTATTTTTCTTTTTCTCACCCTAACCCGACACACTTGCCTAAACACGAATTACTAAACCCTAATAATCAGTTTTATCAGCGCATTTGATATGTAGAATATTACTCTGTGCATGCGTACATGGTGTGAAGTCAAAAAATTCGCAAGTCAGAAATTTCGCTTGACACTGGTGTCAAACAAAATTTCTGACCTCTGCGAAATTTCTGACCTGTTAGTGTTTTTCAGTTATTTTGCTTTTCAAAATAAAGAAATAATGTCTGGCAATTACTTTTTTGATGTCTTTTGTATACATTAAAACGTTTTTGTTAGATGTCAGATACCCACAACAAGCTATAGCACGGGAATAACTTTAACCATTTAAAATTTTCGGACTGAATCCTTGACCTCAATTATTTTTATTTTTCTCACCCTAACCCGACGCACTTACCTAAACACGAATTCCTAAGCCCTTATCAGCGTATTTGGTATACAGAATATTACTCTGTGCCTGCATACATGGTGTGAAGTCAAAAATTTCGCAAGTCAGAAATTTCGCTTAACACCAGGGCCGGACCCGAAAGAAAAACGCAGAATCCTGCAGGAGTCGACTCTGGCACTGCGGATCCATGGCCACCTCTTATGCAGAGGTGGGACCGGATCCGGAGTCGACTCCGACAGGATTCTGCGTCTTTCTTTAGGAACCGGACGCGGAGTCAAAAATTTGTGATAAACCGGACACGGAGTCACTTTTCAAATTCGGCAGTAGGAGTCTGTGCGGTTGTTTCTCATATAAAAACATGGGTAAGTTACGGTTGGATCGATTTATTGTAGCCGCAGTCGAAACAAGGGTGGAATTCTCAAACTTGAAGAATAGCCGGACCCGGATTCAAGAATTTTTGAACAGGAGCGGAGTCGGATCTGAAACAGTGCCTCCGGCCGCTTCTGCTCTGCTGCCCGTCCGTGGCCACTGCCCGCGTCTGGTTGTGATGGACGCTTGTTGCAAGGTGTGCAGAAGGTATAAAGAGTGAAAATGTACAGATTACAATGGATCTTATCCGATCATGAAATATGTTTACCTATGAAGTATCATACGTGCATGCTACTGAAATCCATTGGGTATTCATCAGAAGCGCAGAACTGCCGTAGAATAACGTGATAATAGTAACACCGTGATTCATTAGGCTCTTGCATGCCTGAATGTTATGGACGCCTGCGAATATGAGATCCAATTTCACACATTATTTTTTCATTCTAAACTTTTTGTAATCTGCCCATGCCTTTGTTTCTTCAACCCATATATTTGGGTACGATATGTGCTTGGTAAAAAATTCATACCACAATGGTACTCCATTCCATTATATCATTGATTATGGTCTGTGTAATTTCTATTACTTCTTTTTACGATTTGTGTGGTTAAACATTGTTCTCTGCCCTTGCTGCTTGTTTTTGTTATGAAATGTTGTGTTTATTGCATTGCTCTTTGCCTCATAACCATTATTGTTGCTTACTTCTCTCACCTTATGTGCATGCTTCACCTAGCATGCTTCCCCCCCTTCACCAGGTTACTCATAGTGTACATACTAGATACCTCAACACTTTACCCATTGCTTGCCCACCATCATCTGTGTTACATTAATGTTTGTTATATATGTATTTGATTTAACATTTGTGCTTGTGTACTATTATATTACCATTTTCCTGTACTTGTTTTCTCTAATTGTGTTCATTTTGCACCTGTTGCTTCTCACATGTTTCTTATGAATTTATGCGCAATCAAAATTAGACATGCCTCAGAGGTTTTAATGTGGAACATAACACCACACTATAGTCTCATCATAGGCTATGTGATTGACAAGATAGTTAACCCAAGTGCAATGTAAAACTGCAACTAGGGGAACAATGAAACTTACAAAAACAATAAGGATTTGGAAGGCAATAGCTATACATTAACACAGGGACAAGTGGCAGGCAACAATGTTGGTTATTATATTAAAGGCAGTGGCTATAGATACGCCTGTGGATCTTGAAATTTGAAAACTTATTTATACGAACAGTAATGCACGATGAGAGTGCAGTAGACTTGGTAGAAACGAAGTAAATATAACTAAAAGATAAACCCTTCTTAACCCTAACCTAATGCTAAGCTAACGCTAATCCAACCTAACACTAACCTGTAAAGGTAACACGTAAGCCTGAAAAAAGCAAAAAATTAAAATAAAGTCGGCAAGGTGAGAGTCAAACCAAAAACCATTGGCATAGTAGCCATGACGCATAACTGCTACACCATAGACCCACTCCGTTTGAATGACAAACTGACCCTTTTATTTGAATTGTATCAGGCCAGGCGTATCCATAGTCACTTCCTATATTCAAAGCAACTGAAAAAAAGAACATATGTCAGATCAAACTTGTTTCTTATTTTAATGTACATTTTGTGAATTGTTATGTTTTCAACCACTTTTTCCTGTGGGTTACTGATACTATTTAAAATGTTCAACCATATGTTAATGTCAAATCTAAACTTGTACCATTCATGCTTTTCCTACTAATTTACATTTTTACCAAATTTATTTGTTGTGTAAAACTTTATACATGACATTTGTCTCAAAAAAAAGATTATGACATTGGGTGCGTTGCTGTCATGTCATGTCTTCTACCTTAGAGTGTGAATCGGTATCGTGAAGCAGTGTCTTGTTTGGCTGCGTCAGTTACGTAGTAGTACAAAACGGTGTCTGTCTTGAAACTGCTTTGTAATTTTTGAATTATCTTTGGACCATGACCTACGAACCAGAGGAGCTACGAAAAATCTGAGACATTATGAGAAAGCTTATTTTGTATCACCCGCAATGATGTCATTTTTTTACTTGTCACTGGGACGTATTACAGTGCGGTTGCCACAGCTTCCTAGTTGGTACATTCTGTTAGAAAAACTCATTGCTAAACCATTTGCAAATGACTTTGTTGAAAATTAGGCACTGCAATCAGTACAACAATTTTTTCACTGCTATTTGTTGACAGCAAACCTCAACATCTATCACTTTGTTTGCTTGGAGCATGGGCACAAAATTTAATGAATTGTAATATGCCAAAAAATAAGAATTGCGGTACAAAACAAAAAAGAGAAATTACATATGTTTCAAGGTGTGATATGCATTGAAACATGCTCATTGAAACCCCACATGCAATATAGCCTAAATCTTTGCGTTTGGCACGTTTCCTCCACAGTTTTCTCCTTCAATGAACCCTTTGTTCGAGCTGTTGTAAGAATGTTACTGGTTTGAACACTGATACTATTAATTTTTAAACCTAGAAATAAAGTCTATTTTACCTGAAACGTCCAAGTATTATTAAAAGTTTAGCAGCACAAAACTAACCGCAAACCAACAATGTTGGATTTAAATATGAAATGAGTTTATCAGAGTATGGAATTGTGGTGAGCACTCTTATCTCTTTGTTCCCTTAGTTGTGCAAACCTGATTGACTAAGAAAAAAACTTCGTAAGTATCTGAGTCACAGCTTTCCGCATGCCATGACACACACGTCACAACGTGGATTGTTGTTGAGTCGCACACAATGTGTTAAGACATCAAATGTCCTGTCAAAATGAGTACAGGCTTATAAACAATGTTTAGATCAGGGGTCTCAAACTCAAATTGCTCCGTGGGCCACATGAGGACTTACAAGGTAACCCGTGGGCTGCAATATGACGCTGACGTAACAATAGCGGTACCTGAACTTAATTTTACATCTATTTCTTGCGAAAGGTGTCATGAATGATAGGCAAATCATTTTTAGCCATCTCTATGTTCGTATTAATCAATTCAAGCCGTCTAAGGAACTTCTTCACTCTCTAGCTGAGCACTTTTAAACACCGGTGAATAAACTTAACGTAAATGTTATTTTTTATTTCATTTTCATGCCTGATTTTCCTCTAGGTAGGGTTGCGGGAGCAACATCCACAGGAGAACTTGGAATACCTTATGTTCAACAGCAATTTCAGACAGTTCTTCTGGCTCCACATCAAGACGGAACCAAGCAAGGTCGGAGATGCAGTTATTCGACCTAGGCTTTGGACAACATCTGGGTCACTTTTCCGTGGGTTAAGCCAGGAGGGCTTGCCTCACCAGTCTTCCGTTGTGCATTCTGGATACCTGGATGAACTAACGTCTCAGTTGTATTCTCACAATTAGGAGAAGTGGTTCAACATTCAGAGAACTGCGAATTCAACAGCTGTGCACTTTGTACAGAAGTGTCACACCAGGGGGTAACGAGGAGGCACATTGCCCTGGATGCCCAATCACTGGGCGCCACTGAAAAGTTGCAACAATGTCGCAAGTTCTTTCTTCAATGCAGGACATTTAATCCAAAAATAACTTAGGTTCACATATGGAGATGCCACACTTGTTTCATTCACCGAGCGCAATCTAGCTTTTGTACGCCCCTTTGTCACTCCGTGGACTCTTCCCAAATCCTTTTGGTGATTGCACTTGCATTGATGTTCTTTCGGTCATTACCCAAGGTTCATGACCATAGGTAAGGATCGGAACAAAGATTGATTTGAAACTGACAGCTTTGCGGTGTTTGAAAGCTCCCGTTTTGTGAGCACAGAGCGATAAAGCTCACGCAGAATTGCATTTGCTTTACCAATCCGTGTATCAATCTCCTGGGGCTCCACTGTGCGTCACACGTAAATGCCACCCCTACGTAGTTGAACGTCTCCACCTGCTGCAGTGTAGTGCTGCTCACTTACCACATACATTGCCTTGGGTTTGTAGAGAGACATAGAGTAAAACCTTGGTATTTTTAGTACTCATTTTCAATCCGACTTGGTCTCACGCAGCAGAAACCCGATCAAGTACATGCTGAAGACTGTTGCTAAGATGCTAGCAGTACCAAATCATCTGCAAAAAGTAAACGGTTGATCCTGCAGCTCCCGACTGTGGCACCCTCGTCGACTCAGGTGTGACTGTCATGTAGACCAGTGGTTCTCAACCCTGGTTCTGAGGGTCATATTCGGCTCCCAGGCAGTCTTTCAATAAAACGTCTAATATTTTGTGTAACAGACTTCATTCTGCCGTAAAACAAAAAGTGTAAATTGAATTGTGCTAAAAAATTTTAGTGAGGCTCTCCAACAAAATTGTAGGTCTGGATTTGCCACCCTTCAGTGAAAAAGTTGAAAACCACTGATGTGAAAAGGAGTGGTGACAGCACACACCCTTGTCGGAGTGCAACACCAACGGTGAACGGTCGTGACTTAACTCTCCTGACACAGACGCAAACGTCTGAGCAAGAATACAGTGACAATTGGCGGCCAGTAACAGGTGGCCGTCAACACCATGCACACGCAACACTCCCCTAAGCTTTTCACAAGGAACCTGGTTGTATGGTTTCTCAATGTTGACAAAGCATGTGAAGATGTCTTTAGCATACTTCCAAGATTTCTCAAAATTTTGCTGGAGAGTGAAGTGTGGTCTGTATTGCTACAGCTGGGACGAAAACCTTGCTGGATGTCACTCAGGTTTGATTCAATTATTTTGCGGTGCCCTTTTTCAAGGCACTTGGCAACGTAAATGTAGATTGTTTGAAAATTTCCCAAAAAGCATCGTGGGCCGCACAAAATGTCCTCGGGGGCCGCGTGTTTGTGACCCCGGTAACTTTGTTCAACAATGCACATCTTTATCCAACCTTTTTTATTTGCTCATTTCATTGTATTGTATGGTGTTTATGATAATGGTACTATCAAATGCTTACATGATGATTTTTTAATTTGACAGATGTTGTTGGTGCTTTACTTTAAAAATTAAAAGGTTTGTTTCTTTTCAGTATTGACTGTGTATACCAACCAATACCTAGTACCCTGTGATGCATTGTGCCTAAGTATTTTCGTACCCATATATTAATTTGACTTCCCTGATGATATGGACCATGTCTCTGACCCAAACACACATGAAATAAACAACTTAATACTCTTAGTGTAGTAGGCTACAAATACAACTACAACATACCTTTAAAAAAACAAAAGCTGCAATACAATGCTACTGCTAGTTGAGCTTGATTTTATTTTTTCTTTATGGCTTATATATAACATAAAAAACAAATACAATGCAAAAACTAGAAACACAAAGTAAATAATTACAATCATAACATAAAAGATAAAGGCAAACAGCAAATGAATGTTGAAAAATAGGCAGGTGAAAAAGTGAGATATGCACATAGGTTAAGATGGATACATTAGCGAACAGAAAGCCAAGCAGCAGCCATGATACTATAATGAGAATATGGGCATTTGAAGCATATGACATATGGTGGAAAAATGAATTTTGAATAGTACGGATCATGAAGGCAATGTCTAAATAACTGTATCTGGTTATCTGTTTGGAAAGACTAAAAAAAGTATCAAGCGAAATTTCTGACCTCTGAGAAATATGTGACCAATTCTTGCATGTCAGCTGTCTCTCAGAGTTAAGGATTAAAGTGGTGATTATATCTAACCCTAAGCCCTAACCAAAAACCTTAAACCTCAACCGTAAATGCTAATCCGAAACCATAACCGTAAACCCTAAATGCTAGCCCTAAACAGTAACACTATAAACCCTAATGCAGGGGTAGGCAACCTTTTTCGGTTCGCATGCTGAAATCGGCTAAATCAATGACAAAAGTCTTCCGCGTGCCAACCAAAATTTGTGAGAACATACTACTTGACATTCTTCTGGGTGTATGTGAAGAGGTGTATCTGAAGGCACTTGCCTTGGTCCCTCTTTAGAGCCCCTTCAAGTTATTTCCGACCACATCATAATTCAGTACTCTGCCTTTAAAGGAGCCCCTAACAGCAACTGTAATGTGTACGTCGACTACTTTACTTTCAAAGGGGCCCTCTATGGCAGTTGCAATGTCTAAATACCTTGCTTTCAAATGGGTCCAAATTAACTGTAATTTAATTTAATTTATTTGTTTGTGAGCAGACACGAAATCCATAGTATGAACACACACACTCTGCACAACGCAGGTTGATAAAAACAAACAAAACAGAACGTAGTACAAGGCATTGAAGCCGGTGGAATCACAGGGTTACAGACACTTTTTGCAACTGCATTGAAGTAATGTAATAAGCACTTTTCTTTCCCAACTTCACTGATTTCCAGTGCTTCATATTCGAATTTGGGGAGTCGAAGCTTTCTTTGGGTGTCTAAGTGGTGAGGGGTCTGAGTTTTGGGCCCATGTGGCAGCATGTCCCCCCCAATTGGGGGGTATGGAGTGCGGCTGATACAGCTCTGTTTGTAGCCATATGGCATCAAAAACACAGAAGGAAACAAAAATGAAGGAACGGACGTTGAGTTTCATCAAATAATACTGCGACTTGTAAGTTATTAACTTTTTCATTTGAAGGGGGGAGGATCTC
>Ga0210059_1015767_pt1 | contig 10987 bp, 3 predicted proteins | sample Ectturendosymbi2_FD_188042 | JGI IMG/M metagenome (GOLD analysis project Ga0210059, IMG submission 188042) | Ecteinascidia turbinata endosymbiont from Florida, USA - Sample 2 (SPAdes) (version 2) | ecosystem: Host-associated > Tunicates > Ascidians > Unclassified | place: Key West, Florida... | reverse complement strand
GTGTGCGTCACTGCTGTGACCATTACTGCTGAGTGGTAAGTCAAGCTCGAATCGTCGCAATGAGATGAAAGCAATTCCAAGCAGGAGATTTCCTCAAAAAGCTTGCTGCACAATCAAAGCTAGTCTTGTAAACCACTGGTTGTACCCAACTCCAAATCTTGAATTTCACCCTGGATTATTCTTAAATGTGACAATTTCAGATTAGAACGAAAAAAAGCTAATGCAAACAGAAAAACCAGTATTGCAAAAAAATTAACAAGATTGGTCAGGTGTGAAGCACATACTTCAGTATCGGTTTTTGGAAAGAAGCTCGAAATCCTCCAATCAAAGCAGCAAAGCGCTAAAATTAAAGCTAATCAACGAGGCAAATATTTATTGGCGTTTGTTACATAACAAATGCCATCAACAACTTTTCCAACAACAATTTTAAGAGTTGTTGTAGACGGAGGTTAATTTTGACAGAACGAAACTGACGTGAAGTCGATTATTCCACGGTGTTAACGGAAGTGTCTGGAAAGCTTCTGCTTTGTAAACAGGGTCTTCCCTTTGTAATCCTGGTAACCTAGGAAAGCAATTAATATTGTACCGTATATGTTTTTGGAGGAACCTGTTTCCGAACAAATTAGGAGTAGAACTAAAAATAGTAAAAGTAATGGACTGTCTCTGGTGAATGGAAGAAGTGATGCCTGCCGTGATTGGAAAAAGGCTTAGTCATATTGTAAGCAATCGTAACGTAGGGTCGAGAAAATAATATGATATTTTCGGCTTCGCCAGGGAATGCTGTAAAGCCTATGATATGTTCGAAAGAGAGAAAAAATCCAGTGCAGTTAATGGCGTCTGTTTGAGAATGAAAATGTAACAAAAAGTTTCGTTGCAACTTACAAGCTATTGCACATTTAAAACCCAAACGCAAAAACTACGGAAATCTATCGTAACGTCAAGATCTTTCGCGTGACGCTACACTTTTTTCCAGGACGTTAAAATACGTAATGAAAATTTTTGAGTCTTTTCCCCGTCCTAGCTTGTTTACCCAGTGCTGATGTCTCCTATGCATGGTTGGGGGTTACTCCTAAAACGTTTTTCAGTCCTTAGCCTTCGTACCGCACGAAGAAAACTGAATTGTTAAGTGTATCGCGGCCCAAAAAAAGGTTGGGAAACACTGTTTAGACACTCCATCCAGCAGTCTGTATGAAATAATGTCTTCATGAAGGTAATAATTACATACAAGAGTGATCTTACGGGAAAAACGCAAAAGAAATTATTACACAAAATATTAGTCTAGGATGTCGGGGACAAAATTTCACAACTCTTTCAACCATTTTCTGATTTTATAAGCTTGAGCTTTCTGATGTTACTTCTGACTTTTGGAAAACTTTTGACTTGCTACTTTTGATATTGTTACTACTGAAGATTCTCTATCTTCACTTTACATATATTTTCTCTCAAGTGCAAACACTTGGGTTCAACTATAGTTGACTTCGTCACAAGTCAAAGCATCATAAATTGCGATGAACTTTAATGTATTTTCTCCTGAACTTCTTTTTCATGTGTTGCAGGTCTGCAGGGCAGGTGAATGCTTTTCAAAGACATGTCTGCGTTTAAGTGTAAAAACTTTGCAGAGCCAGAAATTATCAGTTGGGCAGAAATTCGTTGGAAGCCAGTTGTAGTAAAAAGTTTGAGGCAAAAGCATTACCAGGATAAGTAATTCTGGAACCAGTTGAAGTGTTGAACTTTGCAGCGAACTGGATTGAACCGGACTCTGGCAAGACACTGCGGAGAGAAAATCAACAAATTATGAAAAGCACCGTTATCTCAAGAACACTTCGTCCAGACAATGTAAGTGTTTTCAATTATGATGTTGTGAGCTTTTGATGAAACAAAATTTGCACGAAATTGCTACAAAAATTGTTATTTGCCTTCATGGGAATATTTTCTCGTTACGATTATTTCGCACAAATTATCGTGCAGCTGACACATTTTGGAGGCACATGTAAAATAGTTACAATGCACATTTTAGATCTGAACATTCAGACAGTTGTTCGAATCTACTTCTTCTCCAGCTATTCCACAACCCAGGCTCCAATTAGTGCTTTTCAAGACCGTCATAAATTTTGTGCGTTTGCAAAAACTAGTTTATAAAGTTACAACTAATTCTTTGCTTCTAAAGATATACTTTGAGCAAAAGTTACTACTAATTCTTTGCTACGAAAAATCTCTATTTTATGAGTACTAGCTCAAACACAGAAATGCCTTGCATACTCTCACTTCACCGTTTCGTGGGAAAAAAGCAGCGTTTCACGCGCAGCTTGAGCCTACGCTTAATTGCGCTTCGAATAGGTCCGAAAATGACTGTTCAGACCGAATATGCACTCTAAGCCTAAATGACCAAGCTCAAACTTGGAGTTGTTGTCCCTCACGTAATTTGATTTTTTCGACTGAGGACCGTTAATCAAACCGTATCATGCAGCAAGCAGGGTATATGTTTGTCTCGCACGGAAATAGATATGTCTGTTATGAAGGAAAGTTTTAACACTAGACGACAGGCTTATCGCTGCAGCAAGTTACAGCTGACAATTGGCTACACCAGTGTTTCCCAATCGGACCGGAGTGCCATTTATAATCACTGGGAGTGCCGCGAGTTAATACATTTTTCAATATATCATTTAAAAGATATTTTATAAACGTCGCCAAACCTCAAACCAAATTGCTATGGGTTCGCCGCAAGGTGTCGCAAATGATGTTTCTTGTTTGTAGGGTGCCGCAAGCCTAAAAAGATTGGGAAGCACTGGGCTACACGGTAGCTGTGAGAACTTGACGATAGGTTACACAGTAGCTTTGCACTCGACAAGAAGTGACTTTCACGCAGTAATGTCTGCAAAGCCCAAATCTAACTTCAAGGTTAATCACCTTTTTCACTCGTAAGGGAGAGTTCAGCATCAGTAAGCTGCCTCGATCCCAGCGCATGGGGCAGGGACTGCGGCACAGCAAGCTTCTGCATGCTGCGCCAATACGGTTAGTTACGCGCCGCCACCTTCGCTTCAGAGCAACAAACATCCAAGCGCTTGTGCGCCCGGACCTGAGTGACTGACTGATGTCAGCTGATGCCGCGGGGCAGGTGCGGCCTTACAGACTACAAGTTTTGAAAGAAAAGATTCATTACAAATTGTGTATTGACTTCATATTTATCCCGATTTAGTAGTTCTGGAGGGACTAATACTGATTTTAACCTAATTTCACTTGCAAATCTACAGGGCATACCACTATAATTCAACAAATGAGCGTAGCCAGCACTCTCAGAATTATCATTATTTTCGGGTACTGTATGTTATTCACTGCAAAAATCTAATTAAAATACAAAAATTGTCGATCTTGGTCTGCCACTTTCCGAGATATGGGTGTTTAAAGCTTTGTTCACCACTAGGTGGCATGGAGCGCTCCAAAGAACTAAATGCTGTTTCTTTTGATCCACTGATGCTAGAGATGTGACCAAAGGGTCAATTCCACCAAATTAGGACATGCTGATTTCAGATATGATATTATTTTTAGTGAAACATTATCAGAAGAATATTTATAGCCACTTTTAAAAAAATTTAATAGTCATATAAATATGTCCGAAAACCTGTGTTTGCAACGGCTTTTCAAAAAAAATTTTTGTGATGAAGTATGAATAGTCAATTATTCAAAAAACTTCAAATGCTGAACTCTGCCTTACTTTTAAATAATTGACTATTCATAGTTTTTTTTAAACGAAGTTTTTAGTTTTAGACTGAATGAAACTATGTTTTTTTGTTATTGAGTACTTCACCCTCCACTAATTTGCATTTGTTAATGATGAGATTTCTTAATCACACAGGTTGGCAATGTAATGATAATCTGTATGCGATAGCCAATCTGCTAGTTCCAAAGTTTATTTGCATATATTTATATGCAAAACATGATCAAACCTATTGTTCTTGATTAAAGCACACTGCAAAAGCATATTTTGGCCATTTAAAACAAAACCATCATTTATGAACAAGGAAATTTTCTGATGCTGGTTAAGCAAGTCACTGTGCATTTTAAGACAATGGCCGTTAACAGAACCACAAAGATATTTTGAGATGATTCTGTTATTGAACTAGATTAGGATAGCTCAAGCCAGATTTAAAGTGCTGCAGCAGTTTAGTAACTACTGTTTAGAAAAGGTTAGCAAACTTTACAACAATGAAGTATAGGTCAGCTATGTTTTTTATATTTGCTGTCAGTTGTTGCACTATAGGCTTCACATCTTTTTTAGCTATTATACGAAAATGAAACATTGCTTCATTGGAAAAAGAACTGGAAACAAGTGTCATTAGAAGTGGTACAGCCAAAAGCTTGATTTGAAAGGTTTAACTGTGCTTATAGCAGAGGAGATGGAATTGATGAAACGGAGTGCTCAGATTAATGTTGAGGATAAAGATTTATCATTCATAAATATTTGCTTTCTTTGTCACTGTTACTTGCTGAAAAGGTACTCCACAACTTGTGGTTGAAGCTGTAGCAATATTTTTAGCATTCATGACTCAAAGAAGGCAAAGATCAAGGGAAGTGATGAAATTTCATTAGATGTTGCTGAGCATTGCAAAAAAATTCCCATCCATTGTTCTTGCACAAAATCTGTGTTTCACTTGCTGAAAGGAACTAGGAAACCAAAAGGACAAATAAGATGAAATGTTACAAGATCAAGATATAGCACTATGCCAGAATCACAGCATAGTGAGATGTGGGCTGTGAAGATTCAGAAGAAATAGAAAAATCACAGAAACTTTGGATTCGGCTTTGGAAATGTCAAATTCAGAGTTAGGTGATTATGCTCAACCAAACTCCTTTGAAACATTATTGCAAACCACACAGTGTGCCAAAAGGTTGTGGAGAAAAAATTTGATGCTCTTGCAAAAAAATCTTGGTAATAACATTTCAGTGTATGCCAGAACAGATAGCATGGAAGTATCAATCTATTTCTTTTACATCTTCACAGTCCACATCTCACTACCCTCTAATTCTAACATAGATCTATAAATGGATTGTGACATTTCATCATCTTTGTTTTTTTTGGCCTTGTAGTTTTAAACATCTAATGAAATTTCATCACTTCCCTTGATCTTTGCCTTCTTTAACTTAGTAATTAATGCCAAAATCATTGCTACAGTTTTGACCAGAAGTTCTGGAGTATCCTTTCAGCAAGTAAAAGTGGCAATGAAGGCAAATATTTATCAATGATAAATCATCGTCCTTAACATTAACTTGAGCTCTCCATTTTACCAATCCCATCTCCTCCGCAATAAAACCGGTTCAAAAACTTTCAAACCAAGTTTCCAGTTAGTTCCAGTGAAGCAATCTTTCATTTTCATTTGATAACTAAGAGAAGATGTGAAGTCAGTAGTGCAACAACTGGCAGCAAACCTGAAATACAAAAAACATAGCTGACCTATACTTCATTGTTGTTAAATTTGCTGATCTTTTCTAACAGTTATAGAAATTATTGCAGAACTTTAAATCTGACTTGAGCTAACCAATCCTAGTTCGATAACAGAATGAACTCAAAATACATTTTGTTGCGCTAAACAAAGGCCATTGTCTTACTAGCATTAGAAAGTTTCCTTGTTAATAAAGCAAAGTGTTGTTTCTCTACATGGTCAAACTATGCTTTGTCAATGTGCTTCATTTAAAAACAATAGGTTTGATCATATTTTGCCTGTAAATATATGCAAATAAACTTTGGAACTAGCAGATTGGCTATCGCATACAGATCATCATCACATTACCAACCTGTGTGATTAAGAAATCTCATCATTAACAAATGCAAATTAGTGGAGGGTGAAATACTCAATAACAAAACAACATAGTTTCATTCAGTCTAAGAGAAAGAGTTTATGGAAAAAACCTATGCATACTTCATCACAAAAATTTTTTTTTGAAAAGTCATTGCAAACATAGGTTTTTGGAATGTTTATATGACTATTAAAATTTTTTAAAAGTGGCTATAATTTTTTTCTGATTAAATTACACTAAGAATAACATCATAATTGAAATCAGCATGTCCTGAAACAATGGAATTGACTCTTCGATAACATCTCTAGCATCAGTGGATCAAAAGAAACAGCATTTGTTTTTTTGGAGCACTCCATGTCACCCAGTGGTGAGCAAAACTTTAAACATCCCAATCTTGGAAACCAATGGACCAAAATCGAAATTATTTCTTTATTTTTCTAAGATTTTGCAGTGAATAACATATCTAAAAATAGTGAAAATCTGAGAGTGTGGGTTACAAAATTGCAAAAGTTGAATTATAATGGAATGACTGCTACCGAACTAGTAATTTTGACAGATGCACTTAATCTATAGCAGACAGAAATAGACAAAAGCAGCAAATGTGGAAGTCGAATCATCAGGCCACTAAATGCAGATTGAGTTCCAGCTATTTGCAATTAGTTCGATTCAAATTACTGTCAAAGTTGAGTGCTTCAGTCCTTGCAAGAAAACGATCTTTTGCATCAAAAATAATTCCACAAGTCACTTTCATGAAAAGTGACGTGATTCAGATCTTTCCCCACAAAATGACTCTTGTCATCTCACACCTGTGGGAAAGCCACCAATAGAATGCGACAAGCCAAACCTCTTGTACTTGAAATGCAGCGCAAAACTGATTTTTTAACGTGTTTAAAACATTTTTTGATTTCAACTTAACGACAGAATGCACAGCACAGGAAGCAGCGACCAACACACATTTCAAGAGTGAGGGACTAGTTTTTCAGCAAACCTGCAGCTTCACAGCACCAACTTGGAGCAATAGCTTCTTTTGGTCAAACAGCGACACAAAATAAACTAAAAATCCAGGTAGAACTGCGTTCATCTTTCCCTTCATGCAACAGCTGATTAGAAACATACTGCATAAAGTTTACCTTCAGGCCATTTCTGATTCAGAGTCTTGCTCTTCCCAGGGGTAAGAACACTATTGGACATGCAGACTACAAAGCCGTGGGCGAATTTAACTCTTCACTTGCAACCTGAATGAGATAAAAATATGCACATCAAAGGTCGTTATTCATTTCGAAACACTGTCATAAGTCCCTTTCGGTAACAAAATTAAAATAGGACATCACAGCAAATTGAAAATTTTTTAAAATTAGAAGTGACTAATGAAATCTACATGCCTCAGTGCAAAACTAAATAATTGATCAACACAAAAATCACACTCAACAACCACACCACTACTAATTGCTCACCTCTTTCTTATGCTCGTTGGAAAACTAAGGTCGACACATTGTTTACCCAAACATGAAATAACCTTAAGATGTAGATACGGCCCTTTTCCATTTGGTGATTTTCAGGATTCTTTATAATCTAGTGAGACGATTTAAAAACACAAACTTATGCACATAACTCGAAAACTCGAAGTTTAACAGAGTTTATTCCCAATACGCAATATTTATTTCTGTTATCTCTATTTTTAACAAAAAAAATCCCCACTTTTGTTAGACCCCGCCTTCATAACTATAATCTTGGTTTTGCTTTTATCCAAAACAATATGAATCACAATTTTCAGCAGTATTTTAAACACTAATGAACACTTCAATAAACTTGAAACAAGAAACTGTTTAAAAGAAACAGGGCATACTACAAAATTGAAATGCCACAAGAAGGAAATGTTACATTGAGATACAACACATATGAAGTAAGTCAAATAAAACTTTCAACCCAATTAGCTATCACGAGTTTAATAAAGTAACCAGCAAGTTTTTTGAAAAGATAGGACAGAGCATTTTTATCATAGAAGCAAAATTTATCAAATCTGTAATATAATCCAGTTACTAACTGCAGAGCGTTTTAGCTATAATGTATGAAATTAAAAAATCGTCCACACACTAGTTACCAATATAAAATACTTATACTAATAGATAACTTGTTTATTTAAGGGATATGAATCTTTGGCCTAAAACTAGTATCCAAATAAGAATTATATACAAATAACATAATTAACATCCACATGAATAATAACAAGCAGTACAATTTATAAACCAAGAATAATTTGAAATATACACACAACCTTGCAAACTTTTACACTTGCGTAACCAGTCGCAAGATTTTTTTATGTTTGCACATTATAGGCAAAACGTTTAACAGAGTTTGCAACATAATCATTCATATGCAAAAAAATTCTTTTTAAATGAAGCATAATCATTATGTAATCCATTTTGCTGACAAAATAACGAGTAACTGTCATTAACGAAAGTTATATTCAAAACTTTGAGAGCCAGCCTACAAATATATCATACCTAGATTTCAGCCTAAAACCAGCAGTTTTTGGTTGCCTTACCAATGCCATAGCGTCTCTGCCGATTGCGCCAGAGTGCTCTTCAAGTGCTCAAACAGATCAGCCAGGTGTCTAGTCTGCACTTGAATAAATTTTTTTTTTGGTTCAGGGTTGCAGATTTTTTGTGAATGACGTCATAAGTGAAGTAGTTTTTGGGTTATTTTGGCTCATGTTACCTGGCCTAGGGCCCAACTACTAGGCCTAAAGTATTTCGCCAAACGTTTCATTAGAAACTAGGCTCGAGCCTGAGTCTTTTGAACCTTTGATCGACTTTCTAGTGTTTCTGATAATAAAGTTATGATCTAAAACAAACAAATTAATTAACTATCTAATTAGTCAAATATTTTCATTACTTCAGATCATAACTTTTGAACCACGAAACCCCAGCAGGTCATCCAAAGTGTCAAAAGACTCAGATTGTAGCCTAGTTTCCAGTAAAAACTTCAGCAAAATACTACCATACAACAGTTGGTGCCCAGGGCCAGGTAAAGTGGGCCAATGTGGCCTAAAGTCCTCCACTTATGACGTCACTCACAAAAATCCGCATTCCCAAGCAAAAATTTTTTTCAACTGCACACTAGAAGACTTGCAGCGTCTTTTGAGCTTTTGACTGGGTCTATAGAACTTACCGGACTAGAGAAATTCCCGCGCAAGGCCATGTGCCATCTAGTTGTTTTGGCGCAAGAATTGCTGAATTTGGCCGGATGCGAAAGTTCTAAGATCAGTGCATAGATTTGTCAACCAAGTCATAGCAAACTTTAGTTTTGATTCTTTGAGATCAATATTTTATTCTAAAAAAACAAACAATTTTTTTGGCATTTTGGAGTGCATTTCTGAAGACTTACATTTTGCATTGTTTTTGGCATTTTCCAGATTTGAAAAAAATGTTGAAAATAAAGGTAATGCCTTTGAGCACATTTCGTCCCATTCTGGACTGCGAACACAACACAGCAAAGCACGTTCCATCTGAAAAAGATAAAATCATGGTTGTTATATCTTATATTAATTAAAGAAAAAACTAAAAATATGAGACATCATAATCTGGAACTTTGTCAATACACCAACATGCTGATTTAACACTTTGGCATCCGGGCGCTTTCGGGGATTTTCGAAAAAAAAAAACACCGAAACAATTGCGGCTTTGCGCAAGAATTTCTCTTTATCGGAAGTGCTACGGACCTGGTCGAAGCGTCAACAGACACGGCAAGTCTGCACCCAAAAAAAATTGTTTGGTTGGGGGGTGTGGATTTTTTGTGAGTGATGTCATAAGTGGAGGAGTTTTAGGCTACCTTGGCCCACTTTTCCTGGCCCTAGGTGCAACCGTTAGAGGGTAGTATTTCGATGAAGTTTGTACTGGAAACTAGGCTACAATCTGAGTCTTTTGATACTTTGGATGACCTGCTGGGATTTCAGGTTCAAAAGTTATGATCTAAACTAGTAAAAATATTTGACTAATTAGCTTATTAGATAATTAATTAATTTGTTTATTTTAGATCATAACTTTTGAACCAGAAGCGCTAGAAGTTGATCAAAGGCTCAAAAGACTCGGACTCCAGATTAGTTTCCAATGAAAACTTCAGCGAAACACTTAGGTCTAGCGGTTGGGCCCTTGGTCAGGTAACATGAGCCAAAATGACCCTAAAACTACTTCACTTATCACGTCACTCACAAAAAATCAGCAATCCCCCAACCACAAATTTTTTTGAGTGCAATCTAGAAGACTGGCCGCTGCGTTTGAGCCTTTGAACAGCCCTCTAGCGCAATCGGTGAAGGAGCTATGGCGTTGGTAAGGCAACCGAAAACTGCTGTTTTTTAGGCCGAAATTGAAGTACGAATATATCGTACGCCGGTTCTCAAAGTGTTAACAATGATGCAACATATCTACTAAATTTCAACATTGTATGTTTGTAATATTTGCTCATACAATTCCGTCTCTGTTAAATCAACACCAGTTCTTTGTGTAGAAATGTTTCTATGTATTTCTTCAGTTGCAAGTTGCTTGATCATTTTCTTGCAAGTTAGTTTAATATGCCTTGCATAGATATTTGACTGTGGTTTGAGTAATAACAACATTGGAATCAGAGTTCTTTATTGGAAATAAAAATTATTTGCACCAAACCAAGAAAGTCATATCGGTCGAGTTCTATCACCATCAGCACAAAAGTAAAAATTTCCTTTACTACATGTAAACAACACACATAGTTATGAACTTTAACAACCTATGGACAAGCATTGACCAAAAACATTTTTAAAGGAACAATCCCGACTCTTGAAGTTGATCAGGCATTACCATATACGTCCTAAATTAACTCTCGAAGAAAGCTTTTTGCTACCAACGTTTCCTGAGGTATTTGTAATCCACTATGACAAACAATGTCATTTTGTTTCCCCCATGAATTCCTTATACAGGGTGACCCAAAAAGATGTGTACCCATGAAAATTTCAATTGTGACTTTGATTAAAAAGCTATTTATTTCAAATTTCAACCACACATTATTCAGTTTATGGAAGACCATTCACCAGAGTTTCAACTATTTCTGTCGATTTTTAGTCAATTTATGGCTTTCCCAAGATGTGTTCCAAATGTCCACCATTTCGTTGCAAGCAAACCTGTACTCGTCTGGCAAAGTTGTTAATCACTTTTACACACTC
>Ga0210059_1015766_pt1 | contig 10988 bp, 8 predicted proteins | sample Ectturendosymbi2_FD_188042 | JGI IMG/M metagenome (GOLD analysis project Ga0210059, IMG submission 188042) | Ecteinascidia turbinata endosymbiont from Florida, USA - Sample 2 (SPAdes) (version 2) | ecosystem: Host-associated > Tunicates > Ascidians > Unclassified | place: Key West, Florida... | reverse complement strand
TTTGAGCGCCAGTGAAACAAAGAGTTTTTGTAGTACAGACTTGAAACTTTGGAGATGTCTGCTACACAGGCTTGACCTAATGTAGCTGAAGTTTTGTGTCAATCTAAATAAAATTTTGGAAGTTATTCGATTTTTGGTGATGACCGTTTTTTTGTGTCACCCTGTAAATACAATTATGTACCGCTGGCAGGATCCCATAAACCACAGTAAATAATTTCATTTACCTGATGTAGAAAACGACGCGACGAAGTTTTTGTGCAGTCCGTCAACGGGAGCTAAGCCGTTAACTGCAGGAACGGGAACCTCAACCGAGTTCTTTTTGTCAGTCGACGGCTGCTGACCTTCGCTGTCGGTACAAGTGTCACGCTTTTCGTCGGCAGGCAGCGGCTGAGCAGCGTCGTATTCAGGGTCGATGCACACCTGAACGGATGAGTCGCACGTCCCGACGCCGACGCTGCGTTTCGTCTCGCCGTCGGCGTTGTCGGCGGCCGAGACGTGCTCATCAACCGACGTCACCTCGGTTCGGCAGTCGGTCTGTTTGTGCTGCAAGGAATATCGATTGAATGTGCACGTGAGTGCTGCGAGCGCTACTTCTTTCACTGTTGGAAACCAACACCGCAGGATCAAGATATCAGCGCAGAGGGAATAGACAAGCGACGCTCAAAAACAGTGCGAATAGAAAACGAAAATGCGATGCAACTCACCCGAATAAAGAAGACAATGGCAGAAAGTGGAAATGCTTTCGCGCACCTCCCGCATGTGATGAAGTCACCTTCATCTCCGGCGTTTCCAGCTGATTCCACTTCAAAAAATAAACGGGAAAAAATGAACCAAACGTTGACATTCAGAAAGATGTCCGCATTTTTTTAAATGTTTCCAGGCTGCGAGGTTGAACCGACCAACATGCGTGTTATAGGAATCTCACATTGAACCATCAAAACATTAATCACGTGACACGCTGCGCTGGGTTTATCAGGTAAGCATAAAGCACGGAAAGATTCTTGCTTGCAGTTTCGCGATTGCAAGACACATTTTGGCAAGCGCTGTATTCCAAACCTGATTTTGTGCTGCTCAGTTGATTTGAAAGCACTTCTTTTAACAATGGCTTGGAGATCCATCAAGATTAAACACTATTACACACAACGTTTACCACCAATTCTGACCGGCTACGTTTCACACGCGGAACTACTTGCCGCTAACACTTTTTCAGCTCTTCTATTGGGTAGAAAAGTTGAGGCTAAAGCCTTAACGTCATTTCATTACACTGAAGGAGTTCTCACGTACGTTCGCACACACCAAAGTCTACGCGAGAGGGAGAAAAAAACTTGGTTCGTTCTTGGATCATGCAAAACAGCAAATAATAGCTCTTACTCTCCTGCAGGGGTCAATAATTTAAGCAAAAATATGTTGAAGGGCTCGACGTCACAAGGCCGGTTCTTTCATTGTGGAAAAGCGTTTCGTGCGAGCTAAACTTCGGGAGGTTCGCCAAAATGTAAAGCTATTTATACTCGTATGATCATGGATCCAGATTGGTTGCGTTGGTTTCCAACCTGATCGAGCTTGCATGAAACGCATCAATAAGATCTAGTACACTCTACCTCAGAACCCCTCAGCAGTGGCAACTTCGGTTGAAGGGGTCACGATTGCACGCATGGGAGTAACAAAACGCCGTTTTCGTTGCAGGAAATAAGTTGCGAAGACTAATCGCCCGATCAGTCACGAGCCTGCCCGCATTTAACCAAACACACTCAGTTGTCAAACAGATGGCAAAGCTCGGCAGACCACGGTGTGCGTAAGTTCACTGCTAGCAGTCCTCCAGACGTGTGGCAAGTACATGTTTTGATCTGACAGATGTTACCCGATCCAAGCAAAAGGAGAAAACCAACAACTTTACAGTCTTCACTTCGAGGGCGGAGTACCCAGCAGGCACATGTCTCATTAATCGCTTACAGTGTTGGGCTGTTGGGCTTGTGTTGCTTATGGCGTCGCTTAAAGATCGATTATAGCTCGCTCAAGCTCAAACTTACATGTAAACAACGAGCGTTAACAAGGCGTGCGCAGAAAAGAAAATCTAGAAACACCGTTTCTGTTCCCGCGTCCAGGGACAAGGAAAACATGTTGAATCACGTTCTTCTCACAGTGATGTGGCAGGCTGCCTGCAAGTTTATACGAACGTTCTCGGAATAATTAAAGCGAATTTTCGTGAAATTTTGGGAGGTGTAAAAGCCGTTTCAAACTTCCTTTGCCTTTCGTTTTTAAACCCCCTCCAAAAAATTTCGTGAAATTCACAAAGGATTAAAAGGATGTTGTAATTGACTACTGCGCAGTGAGGTCTTGCAAAACAGAAATCCAGAACTATTTTTCTTTTATTTCGATGTCTAATGCAAGTTTATGAAGGACGCAATCAGATGCACTGTCCAAGTCGCGCCGGCCAACATTTGGATGTCTGTTGCTGCTCGTTTCAAACCAGGTTCACCCAGCGTGTTTAAAAAAGAAATCTTATTCTTCAGCCGCGCTACTGCGCAGGAAAGCACCGTTGGCAGGGTCAGGTAAGGTTGTTAAGTCCACGCAAACGTTCCAGCCAGACTCCCAGTCTGCGCCCGCAGCCGCGTGGCCACAATGTTTAATACATCTCTGTCGACGTGCATGCCGTGTCAACGGCCCAATACATTAACCGCGCGCGTTGACTAGGAAAAAGACAGCGACGGGCAAGAAGACAAATTGCCGTTGAAAGCATACGTTTCCGCGCCGCCAGCGCACTCCCCCGCGAGCGCCGCAACCCGAGTTTGTTTCCAGTGAATCGCACGATTCGGGCCGCGCACAACAGGATAATCGATCGGTCACGTCTGGCAGAGCAACGCCCAGTTTACAACACAACACGCCCGGAAATGGCGAACTTCCTTCTCTTTGGAAAACTTACGGCTGCTCAAAACGCAGCACCTCTTCTTTTTCAGCGATCCAATCGCGTCGATTTCACGTTCACCACACGTACCGCGAAGAATTCAAAGCAGTTTGTTAGGTACCTTTTGCCACAAACTGAAAACATGTTCATGCATGCTTTTTAATTTTCGTACGTTGCAGCAACCTTAGGGTAATGCTGCGGCATGCAAAAGTTGCCATGACATTTCAAAATAACTTCAACCACTTCCGATATCTCATGCGCGTAAACTGTCTGATAACTGCTGGGCATATGCATGTCCAGTCAACGAGAAGCAAATCGCTTGAGCCAAAGAACATCTTTCCATTACCAGCGATAAAATCTGAATGTCAAAACTTCCCGTCCTTATAACTTCAGGGCACAGGCGTCCGGCTGCATCTTAAGGTCAGACCAAGCGCTTAAATCAAAATAAAGTGTTGTCATGCCAACGATTTGACTCAAGTATTGAACAGCAGTATAAAACGCACTCACGGGACCGTGGTTTCAACCAAACCACACTGGAAAGCAACATAGTTAAATAATACTGCAAACTACTGTACATAGCCATTTCTATCCGTCATCTTCATCTCAACGCCATTTCTGCTTCAACTTATGTTTTTCAAGAACATTGTTTGTGCAACATTTTACGTATCTGAGGCTCAAACTTGCATAAGGACATCATGGAAGATTATTGCATCAACCCATTGCACATGCCTTTCCCAGAGCAACATCGTCTTTGCTGAAAGCTGAAAAAACCACATCGCAGCTGAAGACTTACAAATCGCCCAATCAAAGTATTGAATTTTGTCATTTTTACGTCACAGATTTCAAACGTGTCGACAACTGAGTCACTAACACTTGGAACAATTTTGGCCGACTGGATAATAAACATCGCCACAGCTAGTAATAGATTGACACTGAACGTCCCAGGGCGGATTCATTTCTTATTTGTTTCTAATACCAACTTATGGTTTTGCAAAATGTCGTCACGGACAATCTTCAAATTTGGAAATCCTTATGGTGGCCGAACATTTTACGTTGTCATCTCATCGGGGCCGTAATTCACCGTGTTCGTAAATGTCTCCCACATACCACATCTTCACACAGCTCATCTTTTTCAGAGCGCATCATCACGCAATCCAACCTCGCACAACTCATCCAACCCGCAATACATGTCACAGAGAGACAATAGCGTAGGCTACATACTGTACGAACGCCATTCTCCATCCGAAACGATTTTTTGATAAAATCAACGCTGTGTGAATTCTGCAAGTTTACTCTACAAAAATGCAGGAAAAGATTTTGTCCAATCAAGCCAGTTGCTTCGAAACACGAGATATCTAAATACTTTGCAAGTAAATTTGAGCCGCAAGATGATGTATTCAGTTAGGGCACGCGTATCTAAAACTCTAGGTCTAGAGCAGTGGTTCCCAACGGGGAGGAATTTCACGCGTTCAGGGGAGGAATTTCCACTTTATAGCTAAGTTACTTATTCATTGTAAATGTACTTCCTTTTTCAGTTAACATTGGCTCTTTCAATTAGCTATATCACTTTATATTTGTAATTTATTCAGTAGACTATCACACGTTTTGTTGATGAACTTTAGTGTCATTATTTCACAACAAATAGTTTTTGTCCCACTTTTATTAATCAAGTTATTGTCGTCAACAAAGACCATTGTTCCTTTTGTACTTAATACTAGCCTATGAACCCGAGCAGGGGAGGAATGAAAGTTCCATAGGAGAGGAACGAAAAGTTCCAAATGAGCAAAGGGAAGAATGGATCAAAAAAGGTTGGGAACCACTGGTCTAGATAGATAAAACTCTAGACGTCTGAACCTGACGTATAATACTCTAAACGCCGCGGGTACGAACTACTCATTGCATAGTTTGTAGGAATCGCACTGCAAAAAGTCGACAATTAGCCGCGACTGAATTTCGATGACCACTCATCAGCAATATTGTCAAACCCAGAGGTTTGGTCTGCTTCATAGACTGCCTGGGCCGTCGGTGCCCAGTTATTCGGCATACAAATTCTAGGGACAACCGCGCAACCTAGCGGTTGTACAACATTCTGCGAGTTACCATTTCCACACATTTTTATCGATGAAATAATAGAGAAAATACAGGTAAACTATACTGACTTTTATAGTAGATTTTCTCGCATATACCAGATCCAGAGGGCTACAGAAAAACAAAACTGCCACATGAGGCACAACGCTAAAATATTTTAAGTGCTCATTTCTGTGCCGAATGACGTGCAAAAACTGCACTGAAACATAAGCAAGAACTGCTATCACATCGCTACTGTGGGACATCGCAGTCCGACCTTAACGTATCTGTTTTGTGCAGTCTTAGTTAAACTCAGCGTCAACTTTAAGAATAAACTCAAGCTTAAGTTTAATGCTATACGTTTAAAAAAGGAAACGCTTGGAAGAGCTCTGCTTCATTTTTCGGAAAATTCGCACCTTCTTGCAACAACACAGGAAACAAAACTGTTCAGAAACAAGTGAGACACTGTGTTCGAAAAACAATGTACAGCGTTGACTTGTGAATAATTGGGAGTTTCGCTACAACAATCATGCATCAACCATAAACATTGTTTTTAAATAGAAAAACAAACAAAATTTCTATTACGACTTGTTTTTCGTGTCCAAAAATACCCGGATCAACAAGACTCACCATACCATATTTTAACTTGTTATCAGAAGACAATAGTCAAAAACGCAATGTATGTTCAGTAACTCCATGCGACATCATCACAGTCGCAGTCAGGAAAAAACGTTTAGAATGAAAAAATGATTTGGGAGGAGACCAATTTCTCATACTGAAAACGCTGTGAAAATCAAAATTTACTCCCATGAGGTAAGGTTTCACGCATCACCTTGTCTTCCTGCCCTGGTAACACCTAAAACTGTTTTCATAGGTCACACAAAGGCTAAACGACTGACAACTGTCGTATGCAGCGCAGTGAGAGGTGCAAGTAAAGTGCACTCCAGGGTTGTTTAAAAAAATGTGTTTTGGTGAAAAAAACGGGTGGGGTTTATGTGACCGTATAACGGGGTTTCAGCGGTTTGAACTAAATAGGCAAAATTTCCTTCTTTGAGTTGAAACAAAAACTAGATATATACAGTAGTGCATATTTGTTGTTTGAAATTCACTATACCAGTAAGTACTAAGTGACTACTGGGTATTTGTAGTGCAAAACATTTCTATCCTGGAAAAAATGATATATTTATACGCGTCTGCCCTGTACCTGCAAAATACATTCTGAAAAATATTTTCCATAACTTGTACTGTAAATAGTTAATTGTGGAAAACAATTGGGGGCATCAACAGTGAATGGGAACACGGATTTGTTGTGAAAGTTCTATGTTATGACTACTATGTATTTATATATGATGCAATGAACTATCACAGATATTGGCACGTGATAGTGAGGTGGATTGTGGAAAAATAAGTCACTGTGTCACAGCTTGGCTGAGGTATACACAAAAGCTGCTTAACAAGTTAAGCTTTTGTTTACAAGCTAATGCCAAAGTAATCCTTGACAGTGAAGTACAGACGCCAACTCTCAAACCCGAAATTATCAACAAAGCGGTTCAAAACAACACATGAATGCAAAGCTAGGAAACTACGGAAGTACATCAAGTGACTTCATACTAACATAATTCTAAGGTTTCCTACCTTCATAACAAAAAATGAATAATGATGTGCTTGCAAAAGAAACATTTCGTAAGTAGCTAATACTAAATAAAGTAACAAATTGATAACGTTGTGTACAGTGTGCACCACACGTCGCAAACGATAAAATCACACAAGAGGTGTGTACCACAAGAATTGATCCCAAAATTGTTTTGCAACAGCAGATTTTACAAGTCTGTAACTCCGAACCAATTTACTCTGGCTAACAATATTGAATGAAACGCGTGGTAAAATTGATCCGAAACTCAAAACTGTTTGATTATACTTTTATAATAAAAAAGAGTCATGCAGCTATTAAAAGTTTATGTGAAACCTATCAACCATATCATCTAAGCAAGTGTATTTTGCTGCTTTTTTTACATCTAAAAACCACAGCCCAGGCGGATAATCTATCCACTACATGGTCAGCTTCCAACCACAACCCAAACAGTTGGTCAATAACGAAATAGTCATTATTGTTTTTGAGGTTAACTGCTTGATTGCCTTCTTTGTTACCAACGGCGGTGGCATGGGAAACTTTTCAAGTAACCAGTTTGCACCGTTAAAAATACGGTAAACCGTTTTCGCGCCTCTGCATTTTATCTACGCAGGCACGGCGGGTGCCAGATTATAACACCACAATAGGACACTTCCTCTCGATAAGCATAGCTGCCATGGCATGGAACCATCGAGCAACAACCACGCTAACTGCCGGAGAAGTGGACGGAAACGAGTCGACGCCTGCGCAAAGTAGTCATTACTGGAAAACCATGATGCATACTCACCAGCACTTTCGTTTGCGTTGTCGCAAGAAATTCGCAAATTCTTGCAAGGTTTCTGTTTTCTTCGGTTCCATTTCGATGTTCTCGTCGCGTACGTGGCAGACGCACCGTCTGGAACGCTGATGCCCGGCTGCGGAAAGACAGCAGCTGGCTTACACTGCGCGAAACCAACGTCTGCTTCAGTGGACTGCTCGGTCATAGAAAGTCGTCGCTTTTCAGCAATTTCGTGCAATATCTCTTTCAGCTTGTTGTTTTGCCTCTGCGACTGCACGCTGTCATCTTCATCGCAACCATTTAACTCAGGCTTGAGCTTCCATGTCGCCCACTGGCGTGCTGACGGGACATCGTTTGACCCTGCATAACGATCGCCGGTGCCTCCGTTTCTTGTTCTCACGCAGACATTTGAAACAGAGTTTTTGCAGTGTTCACGCACGGTCCTCTGACAGGAATACGACGACGCTTGCGCTACATCGACGCCGTTTTCGCTGAGTGAATTCGCAGCACCCAACTGTGCCACGCTGGTAAACTGACCGCTGTAGAGACGCGCACCTTTATCCCTAAAGGGAGACTGCCGGTTACCAGCTTCAAGCGCACTAACACTCATTCTAATTGCCTGCAGCTAGCAGGGATAACCACAACTGACCATTGCTGCGCGGGCAAACGGCAAATGACAAAACACAAGCAGGTCGTGGCAGACTACCCCGAGGTTTTCTCACCAGCAGGTCACGTGCTTCCTACAATCGCTTCCTGAGCAGCCGAATCACGTGACGAGCCACGAAGATAACGCTGCCCGGAGCTCTCATATTTCCTGGCTACCGCGGGCCAGATATCCAACGGCCGTCCACAGTCTTGACTCAAATCCAGGAAGATTCCAAGCAGTGAGTAATTGTGTTACAAAACAAGCCACACCTAGTCTATTAACAATGATATCACAACTACTGCGCAAGATCAGGGAAGAGCGGTTAATTTAAACGTTTTGTGACATCTCAAAACAGTTATCATAGCCACGGGAATCTCGCCAAAACCTCCACAACAATAGACCGCTACTCTGCGTTATGTTATAGCGAATTTTGCTTTCCGTTCTTTGCAAGTAAAGCACAGTAGCAATCCTGAAATACTCCGCACACGTGAGTGTTTATTCTTCTAACACCATGAGATACAAGAAAGAACCAAATAAAACTTCACAGAAAAATATTATCAAACTCAAAACAAATCCTTCAGTTCGTGGGAAGAAATAGTTTTAAAAATTATGAATTGATCTCCTACTTCACCAATACGTGGTGAGATATGTCCAAAATAAATTGTTCTTCACATTAACGTAGTTTCGCCAAACAGTATGGTTTCCCCTAAAAATCGGTGATACGGACTTTAGATGCACCGATACCATTTTTTCATCGATGCCGGTACTAACACCGATATTCAGTTTTGACCAATGGCGATACACCGATACCAGAATTTTAAAGCAATTTTTACGACATCGAACAAAATTTGAAAATGTAGAATGTCTTAAAGTTCACATATAGTCTAATTCTAGTTGTCTAGAGTTAGACTAAATGTTTTGACTCTAAAGGCACCTTGGAGTTCACTCGATGCTACGAAAGCGACTACCAGTGCGTCTTCCAAACGAGGCATGGTTTGAGACGTGAGACTCACTGCTGCCATACCCTGGACGCACAGTCACTGCGTTCACAAAGACACGGGCGCGTGGCAATTTTCATTCAGTGGCTGCAAGCTGTTGTGGAAGTGAAACTTATGAATAACGTGGCGCATGAAAATCCATGCAGTCCCGAGAAGCTGCTACGTTCGTAATCAGACGTGAAAGGATGAACGAACAGAATAGCATAAGCTGTTCGCCAAAACTACTAAAAATATTAGATGAATATATGGGGATAATGAGTGAAGCAAAAGTGAAGAGCGGCTCGCCGCTCTCCGTGCTGCTTCAACAGCATACCATTTGGCAGATAATAACCATCAAGAAAGCGGTGGACACTTGCTGAAAAGGACAGTCCCTCTTAACAGCTTTACGTATCATTAGTTTGCATGGGAATAACGTAACGCACAAACTGCAACCTATTTGCAGGGGAAAAAGTGAAGCAGAAAATCATACGGAAGAAACCTGACAAAATCAACACCCGTTGAAATAACTTCTGCAACTTTGCAAGCATTCAGGACAACATATGCGTAGCAATATACTTCAGCATATTGTTTTTAAAAGGCCGCACACGGAATAAACACCAAAAGGTTAGAGAAGCCCATATGTTGTACACTCTACCAAGAGTTTTTCTAAAACTGGTAAGCTCTGATGCTGAGGAATACTCATCGGCTGGTTGCTTGATTTTGTAATAAAGGCATTTTGCAAAACGCGCTCTCATCGTAAGTGATGTAACATTGCTAATTTCGTCAAGGCACCACAAACAAAGTAACTTTCGCACAATCAAAAATAGCCCCTATCTCATAATTAATATGACACTTAAGCCCAAACTTTCGGAAGGACGCTTGACAGAGACTAGACTTAGAGCCTGTCCTGAGTAAACGTGACGTCAGGATACGTGACATCAATTTTTCAGTTTTAATGTAAGAAAAAAGCAAAACCTATTCTTCATGTCAGTAACAAACATTTTTACGAGTTTATAATCAGAGATTGTGTAGGCATCCCTCTACCCGAGGGGTTCCCAAACCTTTCTCTGACCAAAATCGAAAATGCATTTTTATTAAGTACGAATCATGCAAACGCAACTAGAATTGCTTCAATTCTTTCATTTAGAAAAAGTTGTTCAAATTTTTTGTCTTTTTGCAGTATCCAACTGATTTCACAAACGTTATGTGACAAACAGAAAGATCGATTGTTGATGAATCGATCTTTATTCGCAGTGGTTCTTACACAAATTTGTTAATATGCGCCGCTCAGCAAACCTAATCAGTGCCAAGTAAAACCGGTTTCTGCCGAGTAAAATGTGAAGGAAACGAATGACCGTAAAAGTTTCAAAACAAGTTAAAAAGTATTGGCAGCTGAAAAAATTAATCGTAAGGGCACACTGCTACATAAAATCAAAATGCTGTGGCCGTATGATCCAATCTTTTGCAGCGACGTTTTTCGAAGCAACGCGTTGCTCCAAGTGTTCTTAGCATAACTTTTAGGATTTCTTACTGGTTCGAAGGTAAAATGTCACTCAAGCTACAAACATATTGCGGGTTGTCTGTGAGCATCTAGTTTCCAATCTCCTTTCTTAAAAATACCAAACTATTTTTGTTGGTTTTTGTGGGCTGATGCTATGGTATCAGCGGGTATCGTTTCTAATGTGAGCCATTGCTTCAAACTCACAGCATTTAAAAACGAATGATGATCACTAACTGCCTTCTGTTCCTGCATCGTAAGGATGCTGATGGGTGTGCCTTGGTACCTCCGCTGTACTGCGAGCTTTTGGAAGCACAGCTCGTCCAGAAAGCGACAAGGCGTAACTCAGGAGAAAATGTTTCATTCATTCAGCGTGCCGTCTTCGACTGACGAAGGTTGACGACCATAGCTCTCCATAGGGTCCTGTCGTTAGCTTTCTTAACACAGTTTACGTAATTATCTTGAGTACACAGTTCAATATCCTTCACCC
>Ga0210059_1015764_pt1 | contig 10988 bp, 6 predicted proteins | sample Ectturendosymbi2_FD_188042 | JGI IMG/M metagenome (GOLD analysis project Ga0210059, IMG submission 188042) | Ecteinascidia turbinata endosymbiont from Florida, USA - Sample 2 (SPAdes) (version 2) | ecosystem: Host-associated > Tunicates > Ascidians > Unclassified | place: Key West, Florida... | reverse complement strand
CGGCACTTTTCGACTCTCCCCAAGGCGGCACTTCTCCATGTCGGGACCCTGTCTGCAGCGCACGTCCGCCCTACTCAGGTAGACATTCTGGAACGTGGCTTGACGATCAGCGCAAAAAGCTGCTCGACATTCTGGAACGTGGTGTAGCGATCTGCGTAAAAAACTGCGCGTTCAGGAACGTGACATGGCGTTCAAAATGTTAAAACTATTTTCATTGCTGTGACAATCATTTAAAAGGGGGACTATAGTGTTCGGATAGCATTTTTGCCATTTTTTAAACTAAAATTGTGATATGTCAAAAAATCTTGACGTGATAGAGAAAAACTGAGTTCATTTTTTAATTTAACAGCCTCGAAACATTCAAAAGAAATTCACAGATCTGAAACAACTCAAAAAAAGTTTTTTTGTTTACCAGTGATTCTGCAACCTGCTGTTAACTATCAAGCTGGAGAGGAGAGTAACACCTAATGAATTTCAGAAAATTCTTGAAGTGGCCTTCGTGCCTGCAGAACAAATAGAGGTGGAACAGGACGTTGGTCTGGAATCAGATGATCACGATCCACCCTCACCATCAAAAATGGTCGATAATTTTTTTCCAAAATGGAAAAAAAATCGTTCTTTTCCAAACCGATAACGTTTTCTGGGAAGAGGATTTCAACAGATAAGGAGAATTTAGCGTTTAGATATTCCGAACTGTTAAGACTCTCTTGCGTTGAAATTTGGCTTTAAACATTGATACAAGACATGCTTCGATGTGTCATAGAACAAACAGTTTTGTACCCAAACCTGACAAGAAATGGTTTGAATAGTGTGTTTTTGACGAAAAGATGGGACAATATTTTTGAAAAACTGTCTTTCAGGACACAATTCCCAACCAGAGAAGAAGCATTTCAAGTCAAATAAGGACGACCACGAAGTGATTACAAATATGTAAAATAGGTTGGGGCGGTAAAGGGTCAAAGTTTGTGCTAATAATGTTAAACTGAAATCAATGCAGCCCAAATGAATCGTCTGTTGTGTCATATGGTACAACGGTGGGGAACAGTGTTCAAACGGAAATATATTCAACCTTTAAATAAATAAAAAACAGTCTTAAAACGTTTTTCTTCGCAATGATTGAACGCATATAGAAAACTATCTGGATGTGTTTCAAAATATGAGTAAGTGCAACATTGTGTGTATAAACAATCCTCGGTATGAACATGTAAAATATCATTCTGGTGAATGTTTTTTCATCCACACCACATTTTACATTGCACCGTCTGGTTATTATTGAAAGAAAAAATCAGCTTTAAATGATTCCATAAATTCACGTCTCTTGTACGCTTACTCATCTGTGACCTTACTTCCTCCGTTTTTGGCATTACCTGCGGTCGCAGTCTCGTACCAGCAGCTTTGTGAGATGTAAGTTGAATTAAGAATTGGCACAATGTGTTTTACATTTCTGTCAAAGCGAGATAATGTCGTTATAAATTAATTTAAATTGCGAACTGCTTGCTATCGCCCTGGAAGACCTCATCCCCTTGCTGAAAAGGACAAGAGTCTGTCCTCACGGTAAGACATGGTGTTAAATATCATTCGTGTTTGATCACGATTTCCGCCTTGTTTTTGCCTTAGTAGCCATTTGTGTGTTATCCGTTGCATCGTATACAGATAAATGTCTTTCATTATTTCGTACACTCTTTCTTGCACATAATCTGCCGCAAAAAAAACAGGGAAGTTTTACTGCTTGCGTTTTCGCTAAAGCTTGGTCTTTTCGCGAAATGTATTCGCAAAAAAAGTTCATTTGAAAGCGTATCTGCGCTGCGTAATTGCTGGTTGCCTATAGACGTTGCGCGAACATCATAACTAAACATCTGCAAGCTTGCGGCCCGATTTGGTACAATAATTCTGCCCAGGAAACTATTGATCGTTTATGAAGTGTACCCTCATCTACAAATAGTGCAAAACTAAGAGATTTACACATGGTTTTCATTCAACATTTTAGGATATTTGTTGGGAAATTACGCTAAACGTTTATTGACTTAACGGTTTCCATTTCCTTAGCGATCAGTTTGTGTAGCAAGGCAAATATAAATCGATTTACTTTGCTGCTTACTGAAATCACGCAAATTGATCGGAGTCGAATTCAAGCAACATCGAAAAGGGGCTCGAACATAAACCGAGCTAAATGTTTAAGAATAAGTATTGGATTTCTTCATCATCTCGATCGACTTACGAGTATGTCAGATTTCTGCGCACAGAACTTCTTGGATTATGACGTCGAGTGTCTTTCGACAGTTTGAACCTCAAACTCAATATTCTCCTTTCTCAAAAATGAATCAGATAACGCAACATCAACAAGGGCAATGAGGCGTAAATATCCGTTTGTTACGTAAAGCACGCATATAACAAGAGCTTAATGAACAGCGAGACCACCGCACCAGAACAACAGATCACATGTTTTCATGAGGCAGGTTCTCCTCCATGTTCTTCCTCTTCCATAGTTTTGAGGAGATCATTCAGCTGTTGGCCGTCGTCTGGAAAAATGAATATTAACTGTTGCTCATATTTTGGCTTGCTAAAAGTTGCATGATGAACAACAAATTATTTTGTAAAAATTTCGAGATAAATGTTACAATCATCAAGCTTTCATTATAGTTTTTGTTGCGACGAATTAGCAAAGTATCTGAAAAGGCTAAAACAATTAGCCTTCATTGATATTGTTTTGTAGGCAAAAAAGGTGTGCCCAGCACAAAGTGAGAAGAGTGACTTTTTCTTGATGAAATCTAATAGAGAGCTCAAACAACAAGAATGGTTTCTATTGTTATGATTTTGCTTTCAGGACCTTGAAGAGATTGCTATCAGAGCGTGATTTTGAACGATACACATTTCGAATTGCTCCAATTATTAAAGCTATTGTGCACTCCCATACCCAAACATTTTACCTTTTGCTACTTCTTGTTGTTCCAATTCACTCATCGAATTTTCTGAAACAACCGTAATTTTGTTATTTAGAGGCTTTGGCAATGTTCAAAATTGGCAAAAGACTATGATCACTTTCAGGATAATAGAAAACTATACTGTAGGTTGGAACTTTTCTGTTCATAGTAGTCACTGGCTATCAAATAGGTGGTTTGTGTGAACAAAACTTCGGGCATCTTGTTCATAACTCCTGAGCCGAGGAAATGGCCGAACTCCAAGATTTCGTGCTTTTAATGTGAAATTCCTCCATGTTTATTCAACTGCATCCTGAGGTAGTTCATACTTTATAAACATCAGGTAATAGTTTTCATAACTATCTGTACATATAACAGGATTATCGGTTTGCTAAGCAATGTGCGGATATTTACGTTTTTTATTTGAAATATTCGAAACATTTTGTTTGAAGCCAGTTGCTGCTTTAGTTTGTGAGTTTCAACTCGTTTTATTTTTTAAACATTTTTTTGTGCATCAATCAATTCTTTGGAACATTTAATTTTTTTTTATGTAGAAGCATGTCAAAAAAAGCAATTCATTATTTTGCTAATGCGTTACCTCCAGAAATGAGAAAATCCATCGATTGCAGCTGACGTTCTGCTTCTTCTTGAGTCATCTCAAGAACAAGTTCATCGGCGACGACCATCATTGCAGCCTGGTATGTGTCTGGATCCTGAACGAAAAAGTCAATAGACCAATATGTTTTTTCACTTTTATGTCAGTGATTGTATTTCAAAATATTTATCAAAGCCCATCAAGATATTGTAACAATAACAAAATAGACAAGAATGCAATGAGAGATGCAATCTTTACCTAAGCCACACAGATAAACTAGCTTGACGAAAGTTTATTGTATCAACTTAACCTTGGTGTTACCATGGTGATAAACCCTGGTGATAATCGCAAACACGCCACCAATGCCCCAAAGAATCACGTGATATTTTGCCCAGGTTTATGTTTGAAAATTCGCTTCAGAAAATTTTGATTTAATTTTCCTCAGACAAAATAAGCAGAAATCGACTTTGTGCAGAGTCGAGATAATTACCTGTTCTCTCAATTTCCTCAAAGATTCAATGGTATGCTGGTCAGCGCCGCCATCACCTAGGAATCTTCTGATGCCATGCACAGCTTTGACTCCTGTTCTATAGCATTTCTTTACGGACTTTAACGGCTTAGTTACGACGCGTGCAACTTGTCTGACAGCACGGTGTGCAAAACGTCCAACTTTCCTTGCAACTCTTCTTATAGCCCTTGCGGCAGGCCATCTGGGCAAAAAAAGAAAATTCAGATAAACCGGCATGAGCAACTTATTTTGATTTTAAAAACTGTATGTGAAGTGATGTAATGCTAATTTAAGAAAGTTGTCAGAATAGTAGGCGGAAAAGAAATTAAAAGAAATGACGTTTATTAGCATCACAGATTTAACCGTAGGGAAAATCAATAGCTTGCAAAACGAAACGAGCATTTTCAGGAATTTATTTGACATTTTCAGTTTGAGGTATGACAATTTTCTTCATTAAAACTCCGTTGTTTGCATCTTTTTATGGTGTTTTGTTACAACACACATTCTAACCACTTAAGTCAATTTGCTGAAGATGTTCATCCATAATTTTTGAATAGTAGTTTTTGAAGCTATCATTAGGAATGGGGCAATTGCCCATCGCCCCCGGCTCCTTGTTACGAGCCGCGACGTCACACGTGTTCAAAACGTTGTTTTTCTTCGAAACCTTACAAATTATTGGATTTTGCGGAAAATATTCTCACGCCTAAAAGCGAGTTAGGCTTTTCTTTCATATGAAGTAGTAGTAGATAACCGACTTCATACCGTCTCCATGATTCGCTGGTTGCCAGAACGGAAAAGGCCAAGAAAAGTAGAACCAATTTCTTGTCCATTGTTGTTAATCTGCATAAATATAAATGAAATATCACATCTTTACTCCTTAAAACAACATTCTGCAACAAGCTGGATGTGAATGGCGGAATGCGTGGCTACGGTTCATGGTTTTAACCTGTCACGAAATTGCATTTCTGTTCTCAAAAATCATGGCAGTTTTGTACGATGGTACATTCACATGTTCCTGTTTTTTTTTGAAATAATGTGCACATGAGGATAAGTGGAGTACAGCATTTGTCACTTCACAACAGTTGTTACTAGCATCACTGGATTGGCAATTAGGTTTTCTTGTCTTTTTCAGCGAAATGGATAACTCATAAAAATGATTACCTTTGATCAATCTGTCCGATGCAATTGCTGCAAACGTTTCAAGAAGATGTCTAGAATAGTGCACAAGTGCGGTTCATTTCAGAAATGACACTTACGAACATTTGGTCAAATTCGTCTCGTTAAATCAGGGTTGGGGAACCTGCGAACTGCGGGCAAAATGCTGCCCGCGTGAACATTTGATATGGCCCACATCATAATTTTTGTTACCCAATTTAGAGTACAAGATTGCGTAAAAACAAGCTCCATGATAAGCAGGTACTTACAGAGTAAGCCTGAAGCCTCTATGCCTTAAGATAGTATGTCTTAAGAAAACTCTATCACACGTAGTAAGACAAAGGTAGAATTTTAAGATAAAATTAATTGTTATATGCGGCCCGCCAGCAATAATCCACAATTCATGTGGCCCGTGATAGTAAATAGGTTCCCCACACCTGCGCTAAACAAATGCATATCAACCTGAAAACCGACAAGCAACAATTGTTTTGACGTTACATTTTCCAACTTTGCACTTAAATCAAGCAATGTACCTACCGTTTTCAAGTTTTCTTCGTTTGCTTGATGTTTGGCGCACCGTCTAACCACTGAAGATACCTCCTGCTTTTTATATCTTGAAGAGAAGCTTCCGCGTGCATTGTTTGTCTCGGCAACGGTGAAACGTGTGGCAGGCAAATTGAAGGCGGGATGACTTCCTCAGGAAAAACGAGGTTGTAGGAATTAGATGACTCCATCTGCTGATAGGATGTCCTGGTAATGTTTTGAAAATGTCTCCTTACGGTACGTATAGCGGTTTGGGAGTGCACTGCAACAACGAATTTAGTATCAGGGCATGCGCTGTCACTCGTTGCTTCTTCATCGCGTTACCGGCAAAAATCTGGTTTACAGATCATTTCAAAAACACGCATTTCTGATCGAAAAACTTAATTTACGTTTATTTACGTAAAGTTCACATTTGGAATTGGGCGTTTTGTTTACATCTTATACCATGAACAGCATGTTGTCCCAACTAGCAAAGAATGTTACATTGAGATGGTCATCACACCACAGTGATTGCAGCAAACGGGTCTGCAAATCTGGCAATGATCAAATGGCTTTATCGCAGAACTACTCAAACTTCAAAGAGCTATGGCATAGTAAATAAACAACCTTCACTTGAAACACACATTGTTACTTATATCGAGCATCTGAGCTTTCTTTTACTCTCTGAATATCTGTGAAGATAACATGCTATTACCAAGTGTGCCCGCAAATTAATATTCAGAACATGACCCTCCTCCATGCAAGACATGTGATTTTTTCCGCTCTTCCTTGACGTGGATTGATCTGTTTCACAGCCCAGCGTGCTAGTATTGTTGTTTTCTCCATTCACAGCGTTTCAAGGCGCAGTCTAGGGATCAGTGTTGCCACCGGGCTCAGTCTCGTTGACATCAGATTGTTGCTTTTTTCAACATCAGATAACATTAGATTTGTACGTTACAGTTTCACTGACGCTAAATGCCTCTATTACCACTACCTATTACATAACAAATCGCGATAAACCTGTTGAATCCGAAACAGAGCGAAGAGTCGTCATTAATTGGAGAACTACATCATGCGTATCAACACAGCGAAGCGAGCTTCTTCAGTTTGTAACGAAAAACAAACACATGTGAGGTTGACACTGTAGTGAGATTGATTAAAAAAAACTAAATTTTATGAATCTAACTTATTTTTATCACTAAATTAGGTGAAGAGTGGTAAACAAAAATAACAGCCCAGTCAACATCAAATTTGTCGCCAAAACATCAGACATCAGAAAATTATCTTGAAACTTCGGATCGGACGTTAAAACATCAGAAGTGCCAACACTGCTAGGGATCGTTTTCATCGTAACGAATGCGAACTCACGCATTCTACCAACATTCTCAGTCATGACAGCATGTTTTGTCAAGCATTAATGCGTCTGTTTTGTTGCTCGATCATTGAGTCAACTAGTTTCATTTTTCCAGTGAAATCAATTATTTAGGAAAGACCTATTTCACGTGTTTAATTGGTGCATCTTGTGTTCTCATTTTTTCGTTTCAATCGTGAATTTGTTTGCTTTCTCTGCTCTTACCTTAGTCTTTCAACTTCTCACCCGTAAGCTTTGCTTGCAGTTTTTTAGAACTGATGATGCATAACTTCACGTGAAATCGAATTCCTGAAATTGCGGATCGACTCCTTGCTTAACCTCATTGTGGAGAGTTCTTTCTCGAATATAGATGTGTACAAGTTTGAATCATCGCAAAAAGATGAGCTTTTCACGGTCACTGATGGGTCTACCGTCTTCGGAAAAAAACGTGGCAGTTTTTTTGGATGTTGGACCGATTGCTTCTTTGATACCCTGGTACATGCCATGGAGGTCACCAGTGTCTGCACAGCATTGAATGCGTTGACTAAGATCAGTCCAGTACCGATGCAGGGCTGTGCGGGTGAGACGTTGCATGCCACGTTTTGCGGCGGTTAGGCGTAATCTGGCACTACGGGTGTCATGAGCGCGAACCATAGCTCTAGCTTTGCGCTTTGCTTCGAGTGTTGGTATGAGCAAATCAGCACTATCATGAAACCAGTCCGGCTGCTTTCTTGAAATTTTCTAGCCCGCAAGGCAAGCATACAGTGGACCAATGCATGATCTATATTACAGTCCGCAGAATGCATGCTGCGACAATGACTGACTTCGTTCAGCTCTCTCCACATCACAATCACGTGATCGAGTTGATGCCACCGTCAAGAACGAAGGTGCATTCATGTGACTTTGAAGCTCATGGAGCCAGTAAAATACGTGTCTGTAAGACAGAGATTGAAGGCAGAGCACAGCTCAAGCAGACGTTGACCATTTTCGTTCAAGTTCCCCACTCCATGCACAACAAGTGTACCGGACCAGGAGGTATAATTTGAACAAACACGGGCGTTGAAGTCACCGGCAAGTGCACGACGGTCACCCGCCGGATCAAACTGATAGACCTGGACAAATGATCGTAAAATGCATCTTTCTCCTCAGAGGAGGCAGTAAGGTTCGGCGCATATGCTGACAGAACAGTGAGGTAACCGGACGAAAGCTTAAGTCGTAAAGTCATGAGGCGAGGTGAGACTGCAACCGGGTTCTCCAAGCAGGGGAGCTAGGAGTTTCTAACGGCAAAACCTGAACGAGTCTTGGTCTTGATCCATCAGGGTAGCCAGACCAAAAGAAGGTCTAGTGATCTTCTCGAATTGACCCGGTTCCAGTGAGCCAGGTTTCATTGAGCGCACATATGTCAATGTTCAAACGAGCAAGATCCAAATCAATCAATGCTGATTTCCTTGGAGAGTGGGAGTCACAGTCATTATCTAAACTTAATCGTCGAACATTCCAACAAGCGATATTCGGAGAAGCAGTAACAGAATGATGACCTGAATACGCCTGCCTCCTAGAACAAGAAGCAGTATCCTCATGGGCGTGAAGTCTCCGATCTGCCAGTGTCTGAGTTGTATTTGGTTGTGGAGTCATTTTAAATTGCGATTGCGCCGTGCGCAAGGCCGTGAAAAAATTGGAAGCAGATGCTTGCCCAGGATAAACGCTTCCCTCTGGTCTAGTGACCAATGAGTCCCGCAGAACGCGGAGCGTGACGGCCGGGATGGTCAGAGACTGCCCTACAGCAGCCACGTAGGCCTGACGAATATTGAGATAGGCACAGAGATGTAAGACACCTTTCTAAACATTCATCTGCAGTGCATGGACATCACCACAAAACAACTGACGCATTATCACTGCAGTAGTCTTTTCCCTGCTGACAGGAAGACTATTTAAAGTGTGCTCTTTGTCTGACCTCTACCCTTTGACCTGTCCGGCATGGGTGACCCTGGTGGGAGTAAACTCCCGCCAATATAGCTCGTAAGGTCATAGAGGTACGCAAGCTCTCCCACCACGACAAGGCAGCAGGCCAAGGAGAGGCTGAACTACAGTATATACCACCAATTACTGTGCAAAGCTAGCATTTATTTTTGCAATTTGATTCCAATGCTTTTAGATTATTACTTTATTAGCATGTTTCGTTTATTTCTTAACGGGCTTGTTTATCTTTGCTTATTTTCTGTCACATTCCGTCATTACTGAGTGGATGGGCGTTTGCAGTTATTTTTTGAGCCTGCGAGTGGACTTGGGTGGGTTTTTGTTACATTTGACAAATGGCAACTTCAGAAAATCTTACCTGATGCCTTTTTGCGTCATAGATGATTTTGCCTTTTCTCGTTTTTGTTCACATTGTAAATTTGCCACCCATCTTCTGTGGTTACAAACAGGTAAAAATATATTACGATACGCAACTATACTTGCACGCGACAGCAGGAACGTTGCACGACACACAAGGAAGTTTTATGCTCGACATGCCGATTGAAAAGTTTTATACGGAAATGTGGGGAAAGCGTAGTGGTCTCGAATTGCTTCATCCTGTCTTAACCTTATGTAACTTATCAGAGCTGAAATCATCGGGTAAGAAATATAAACCACCTCCGTATAGCACTTGGTTGACTTAGCACAATCGATCTGCAAGCAGGTTCCACTTCCCCGTTCTAACCTACGCAGGAAAGTGGCAGAACAGTCACCCTCAATTAACACCCGCCCAGAGTAGAATCGTTTCCTTATTTAGATTGTAAATTTATGAGTAACACTCTATGCCGCAACAGTCATTGAAAGACCAACTGAAGAAGCTAATCAGCAAGTTAGTTAGGAGGTCAAAAGGACAAAACAATAACGTCTTTTTTCGACGCTAGACTGAAAAGTAATGAAAATCTTGTTCACAACATTGGAACGTTTTCTGTAAAATATTCGTTTATTTACTTCCCTCTTTTTATTCTTCATCAGTAAGATCAAAAAGCGATTGAAGCTGTAGTAAAGAAGTGGTCATTTATTTGACCTTATTTTTTTAAAGTTAATTTTTTGCTTACAAGCAATGCGTGCGCTTAATTGAGTTAGAATTTTCCACTGTGAGATTTGGTTTTACCCACACCTAAAAAAGTTAAATATTCACCATCAAAGCAGAAGAAAGGGTATTTGTTGTAGCGTTGATGGTAAGAATGATGCTGTTGCTGCCAACAAAACGTGCGCTTTCAATTTCGTTCCAAATGAATAATTGCGCATTGTTTGGAAATGATACTCGTTGAAGTCTATGGTCTGTAAAGGCAAGAGTTTTCAATCAAAAATCAATAACAGCTTTCGTTTGACGTACTACTTATAAAACCAGGGCTCTTGCAAAATTTGCGACATTTTCCAGAAATGTAGCACGGGTTGCGAAAAATACCTACAAAACATACAAATGAGTCAAAAAGATTTGGAAGACTGGGAAGGCAATTCTTGCATTTGGAGGTGGTGACAATGGACAACAAGTCGATCTGCAAGAGATTAGAAAGATGCGATACCAGGTAAAACGTGGTTTTCTTTTGTATTGCTGACGTTTCCGCCACCGAGAATCTCGGAATCTTTCTTGAGTGAGTTAGATACTTGAAACCTGCGTTTCATTGAACATATGTGGTTTTATCTCTGTGAAATGACTGCGTGGCTCACAAGTGGGAAAACGTACAAGTTACAACTGTGTGAGCCGAGATATATCATCATCGCCGTGTTTCCATCGGAATCTTTCAGCTGAAAATTTGATTTTATCCAGAAAAAAGCTTTTCTCCGAATAGCAGAAATACAAAGGCTACAAGCCGCATTTTGTTCTTTGCAGACGTTGTCCTACCGTTGAGTGTTCCTTGAAATTAGCAAGAATTAACCTTTGTTCAAGCTTTGCACAATCACTAATGCTGCCTAATTATT
>Ga0210059_1015762_pt1 | contig 10989 bp, 10 predicted proteins | sample Ectturendosymbi2_FD_188042 | JGI IMG/M metagenome (GOLD analysis project Ga0210059, IMG submission 188042) | Ecteinascidia turbinata endosymbiont from Florida, USA - Sample 2 (SPAdes) (version 2) | ecosystem: Host-associated > Tunicates > Ascidians > Unclassified | place: Key West, Florida... | reverse complement strand
GCATGTCGACTCCTGAGAACAGGCAATCGCCGAACGATACCATCACAAATGAGACTGTCGGAAGCAATGCGCTGCATGGAATGAATGTAAGCTGCTATTGCTTCTGTTTCGTTTAGTCGCTTGGCATTTCTGTGGATCGTGGAACACTAGTTCTGCAGCTATCTTTTCCCAGTCGCTGCAACTATTTTTTTTCAGTAACTGTTCTCTTGATGAAACTTAAAAAAAGTATTTTGCAAGTGAGAAAGCGAAAAAGAGTTAAGTCTATTTGTTGGTCCCGATTCTTGTTGCGTTCGATGGCGATTTTACCGGTTGTTTGTTTGCATTCTGTGCAGGACGATGAGGTAGTTCAGAAAAAGCGACTTGGAACATATGCGCTTGATGTCGATGTTCAACCTTCTGCTGAAGAAAAAATATCAAGCCCAAGCGAAACGTAAGTCGTCTTGAAAAGTGAATCGATGACAATTTTCCCGTGTATTTGATCATGGATCAGTTCACCGTTTTTTTCACAGTATTGAATCCCGCACTAGTTGCCTCAGGGAAAAAAACGCAATAGCAAAAGTGAGCTCGAGTGGACATTCAGTGAATGGCCGTCAGCAGCTTTGTCGTGAAAGTAATTACAACTTTGTCCAAACGTTTTTTGATTGTAGTGTTCTGAAAACCACAAATTAGCTTGATATAATGAACGAACAAGCGAAATCAACGGCAAGCAATGAAGCAACTCATTAAAATGTTTTTGCCAATTGCGACAACGTCAAATGGCCCTGATCGTACTAGCGACCATCCTATGCAACTTACCGCGCGTCACGCATTGCCTGATGTTTCGTTTCGTTGTTGCATCGTTCGTGACGTGAATGCTTGCTCTGGAAGTTTCTTCGTGCTTTTCCTTACTTTCACATGTCTTGTTCAGAACGATGAGCTCTGTTGCTTCCGATCCCCCTCCCGGTTCCCCCCTCAGCACCAGCAGGTCCAGCCAATCGACCAACGTGTTTTCGAGGCTAACCACTTTCGCCGTTAGTTCTCCGCGTTATAAGTAAGTCTTATGACGTTGCCAGCGACATGACCCATCGTTCGTAACCAAACATTTTGTGCTTTCACTTGTGGAATGTTTTAAGATATTTTGTGGTTGTTACACCGCGTGTGAGTGGCGTGCGTGCACGTAAAAATCTTTTTCTGTTTTGTGCGTTTCTTTGAACTTCCGCTAAATTTCTAGTTTGATCTTTTACTTTCAATATTTACAGTTTTAGTGACTGCACAGTGTCGTTCATTCCTGGCTTAAGGTAATTTGAGTGTGACGTGAATGACAACTGCATGTCTGGACTGTTGTCATTGGTCGGCTTCATTGATGCGTAACTTTACATTGAAGCTTAGCATTCAGTGAACATAATATAAACACGAATTCCAGTTTTGTGCGAAAAGGATATGATCTGTTTTAAAACACGCATTAAGTGTTTGGCGCTTGACTCGTTTGCTGGTTAGCCTTATGTAGCAGTACCCTGCGCTATTGAGTGGTGAAAATTTAGCAGTGCGGGTTGCTTCAGTTTTCTAACACAGAGTGCAAGGTTCACGTATATTCAATGAAAAATAATCATGGTCACCACATTCAGGCCTTTATTTGCGGATAGTAGCAATATGAAACATTGCGCAGTTAAGGCTAGGAAACCCTGTCCTATTTTATGGTCTCAATTACGAAAACACGCTTGTGCATATTCTTGCATTACGTTCATGTTTGCTTGTTTGTTTGTGCAGTTGGTGCAGCTTACTATAGTAGTGTGGCACTGCTGAGTGCAGCTGTTTATGACTTCAAAGCAACAAGTTTAAAACACTTTTCGTGGAAATTGCGTTTGTATCTCCACCTTCAAAAAATGTCTAGCTTTGATGTTGCCTGCGACTAATATACTTACTTTTGTTTCACTTATTCAGTTATTAACTTCATTCCTATTATCGGAGTCTAGTGAAATAATGAATAATAAAGAAAGTTATGTACGCCCTAATTGGATTGATTTAAGTTTCGTTTTTTGGCCATAGCTTGCCAACTACAACGCTAGATTACGAATCAAGGGCTCTAAAGATGCGGGTTTTCGTGTAGTTTATTGCATATGAAAAAACAAGTAAATTGTCATGTGAATTTTTTCTCAGGTCGTGATAACGTCATCAAACTTTCCTGACCCCACATAGTCGTGACGTCACACCACAAAATCAAACTCGCAAGTGCTCTGATCTTTTTAGATCGATGCTAGGAGACTTTTTGCTTCTTTAGAGGGCTTGAAAAACTCCTAGCTCTGTCGGTCTGAAAATCCTCTAGCGGTCCGTAAAGGGTTGAAAGAAGACGTCAAGCCGCGTGTCTTAGAAAATCTGCGCTTCGTGTTTGTCCTGATGTAAACCAGAGCGACGGTGCAAAGCAGGTTTTCCACCAACTGGTTAAACCTGCACGAAAGAGTTGTTTTGTATCAAGTTGAACGATATGAAGTTAGATTTTGTTGATGTTGTAATAAGCCGCCACGTGTGGTTGCTGCCAAAATCTATGCTTGGTTTCTTAAAATTTTACCGTGACCTTGTCAAGTGGTGGTTCGCATGGCTGCTTACTTTTCATCCCGAAAATCGTGTTGACCAGCTTTTCTCAAAAAGAGCATAAACGGTTGTTGAAACCTTTTTATCTCTTAGAGTAGAACGAAGTTGATAAGTTTCTTGACGCGGCATTGTTCTCGAGGATCATTTCGATTTTAAAGCCACCCAAAAATCACAGATGCACGTTGGAATTCTAAACATGCTTTGCAGCATCTGTTCGCCACTTAACCGAGACGTTAGTGTTCTTGTATTGGCTTTAAATTCATCGGTATAGAACTACTGCATTAAAAACTGAAATTTCCGATACAATGTATCATCCATACCACGGTGGAGAACCGAACGATGTGTCGCACTTCGCTGATATGTTGTTGGAATCTTGCATCTTGCTGGTGTTTTTGTTGTTCCCGTTGATGTGCGTTGTTGATCACTTGTCGTTGATGCTGCAATTGTTGGATTAACTACGTTTTTTAATCGTGCGCACTTCTGAAGGGGGAGAATGCATCCATACACGTCAAAAACGCCCACCCCTCGCTCGGCGCCTCTGATTTGCGTTCAGGTCGCCGAAGGTCACCACAAACCTGTCCTCTCCGTACAGGCGACAGATCATCTGCTCTTCTCTGCATCCAAAGGTGAGTTTTTTCCTATAAAAAAATGAACAGAAGTTGTCCACGTAACGATGCTCACCACTCAAGGAGCGTTGATACAACAACGCCTTGTCTTCGTCTGCCTATAGGAGCAAGTAGCTGCTAAGTGGGAAAATTCAGCTTGCCTATTACAGCAACTTAAGCGTCATTGGGAGACGTTTCCGAACGGTTACTTCACTGATTTCTATTTCCAATTTCATTATCGCGGTTAATTAACGTACGTGTCAGTTTTTAGCCTACAATGGGTCTTGTTTTTTGCGCATGGACATGTGCGCAAAAAGCAAGGACATGTTAATTCCTTCATTGTTCGCAGATCGGTCGGTGAAAGTGTGGAATCTGGTGACCGGGCAAGAGATAATGTCGCTCGACGGACATCCCAACAATGTCAACGTAAGCAATTGTTGTTCTGTCTTCTGATAAAAGGAAGAACTAGCTTTGAAAGTTAAATTTTTAGCGCGATTGGAAAAATGTTTTAACGTGCGAGTGTGGCAGATGCCCTGGGTACAAGAGCTCGTTGTCATTTCTGACGTCCCGTGGCTTGTTCCTGCTGTGACGTGTCAGTGGACCGCAGCTGCTCCAGACAAAGATATGTCGTTTTTCAGATTGTTCGTCACTGCCCGCACACTGGACTTGTCTACAGTGTTTCTTTGTGTTACATTAAAATCTGGGACATCCGCAGCAGAGCGAAGTGTATTCGTGTTCTCAGGTAATTGGCTGCTTGACCTAAACTTGTGCTGTCTGAGCTTGCTTTTGTCAATCCAAATTGCCGCTTTTGATGCAAGGTTAGTCCACAGACATTAAAGCTTGTTTGGTTTTAGTAGCAAGTTGTTTTAGTCGGTGTGCTTCTTTGACCGTGTTGCAGATTTGGATGTTCCTACGGCAGTGCTTCCCAACCACTTTTGGCACACTTTGCAACTCGGTTTTCTTCACGCGGCACACCAAAGATAGTGACAGAAATGTGACTAATACGAAAGTTACTGCAAGAGTCGTTTACAATAAGTTCAACAAAGTCGTTACCAGTTTTGAAAATTTCGCGGCACGCCTTGGACTGTTTCGCCGCACACTGGTTGGGAAGCTCTGTGCTAGGTGAAGGTTTGCAAACAAGAAATTCATTGTGAAGCTGTTTCTGTTTCGTGCCTTGGTACGTTGACTTCATATGCAACGAGTGTAAATGCACTATGCAGCCTTCAAATTATTTACAAAGTTTCTTGTGTTCGTGCAGCACGTCTGGCGCCCACCACATGCCCAGCGGTTTCATGGGCAACTTGCAGCGCACAAACAAGATGCCGGAAAACGAATTCCAGATAAACGACGTGAAGTTGAGCCCTGACTCAAAGCATCTTTACTGCGCCGCTTCAACTTACGTCAAAATTTGGGACTTAAACAAGTGTGTTGTTCGGTTTTAGTAAACGTATTTTGATTCCCTCAAAACCAAAGTGTTTTATTTCTGAGATCTACTTTCTTGAAGTTTATGTAAATGGTAATGCGAGCTATGGACTCTGCATAGTGTACTAACCAAGTGATGATGAAACAAATACATGGGTATGACAAGCAAAAACCAAGTTGTAAGAAAAGGCATTGCTCTCAAAAGCCCCAACCTCTTTTGTGATGTTGTTGCGTTAAAACTTTACAGATCTACGTATGTTTAGGATGCATGAACAGTAGAAATATGACTATGATTGCCAGGAAATTTCTAACGCGGCAGAACAATACTGGCAGGAAGGGCGTTCAGCAACTGCACTATGTTTGTGAAATGAGAGCTGCGTATTTAGTTTGTAAAATTGGCCATACAAGCAACCATTCAATCGCATATTTCACGTTTTACTGCAAACTGTGGTGACGGGTTTTGTTCACTTCGTGATTCTGGACCTTGGTTAAAACAGCTGCTCGTGATATTCCTGCAACAACTACTAATATTAATTGTTTCTTCAGAAAGATAGCTATGAGGGTTCTTCTGCTCCCGAAATTTATTTCTTTTTATGCAAATAAGAACATTCTTGAGCGATTCAGAAAATTAGTTTCTTTCTAGCTGAAGCCACAGTTGCTAAGTTTGCTATTTGTAGATTGTACCAGGATGCGCTATTACCTTGTCATACCTATACCGTGGGACTGTTTCTTTTCTTTATTTCTTCCAATAAATCTTGCAAAGTAAACCTCTTCCTCCAGACATGCTGGCAAACGAAATTCGGCACGGTTTCTCTAAATATAAAAGGCGCTCCATTAGTGAAAGTAAAACTGTGTGCCTTCATCATAAGATCTAGAGCAGGCATGTGCAACCTTTTTCACTGGCGGGCCACTTTCGAATTGTGGAAAGTTATCGCGGGCCGCATAATTTTTTATTGGTTGAACTTTATTCATTCCCTTCTTTGAAAATTAAGTGGTCACTCAACAGATATGGAGTATATGGTGTAATTTTCTCTGTTTGAAACTACTATCCACTTGCCGGTGACAGACTTATTGAAAAACTGTGAATTAGATGAGACATATGGTAAGGTCACCATATCTGCAGAAGCAAAATTTCTGACAGTCTTATTGACTACTTTTCGCGACAACAAACAAGCGCTATACTATATTTTTAGTATGTTCTTACAACTACAAATCAACCGCAAAACAGCATCACTATCATGCAAAGTTGTTGTAGACGCGGGAAGCAGCGAAAAAAGCAATGCAGCAAAAGCTGCAACTCTCATCTTCACAGCACATGCACATTGTTTCAAGTTAAAGCGTAATTTGCTAACTGGCAAACTTCCGGACATCAGAGCATTTTTCAAAGTTAATTCGCCGTCACCGAAGGCTTTTCCTTTCTCTGCTATTGCGTCACTAAATTCGAAACTCAATTCAGTCCCAAACTGAGAGTCGTTTTCGTAAAGAGGTATCATTTTCTGTTGCCCCTGCAATAGCACCTTCAACTGATGGGCTTGATCCACCCGCTACTGACCTAAAATGCCCTCGCATTGTTCTGAATTCCTGGAGTTGTAGTGCCACTTGATTATAATTTTTTTCAGAAGAGCAATGTCATTTCTGCAAATCAAGCAAAGAAACCTTTCATTTTGTTGAACACCACTCGTCGTTAAACATCTGCCCCTCATCAAGAATTTTTCGTTTTTTCGAACACGACATGCTTCGCATACAATTGCTAATCTTTGAGACTAAGTTACAGTGAAACTGCTGCTTTTATGAACTGCAAAACAAATGCTATTATTATCATTGATTTGCCAACCTTTTGAACATCTTCTTTCCCTCGCCCTGCAGCGAATTGTTAACACTCTGCCTGCATTCCCAATCCCAACACTTGCAAACCACAAACAACATCATGAATCGAGTTAATGATGTCAGATGAATTAACTGAAATCTTTTCTAACTATCCTACACGTACTAAAATCAAACTAACAGTATTCAGTTCGCACCAGGCACGTCGCCAGGGTATCACAAAAGGAGGCCAAATATTTTAAATACAATAATGGATGTATGCAGTAATCGGGGAGCCAAACATGAAATAGGGGTTACGAATTTCAAATGGTGGGGGCGGGCACCACTGGCCTCCACCCCCACTGGCGACGGCCCTGGTTCGCACGAACAACTGCCTGCCAAGTCTTGACGAATTGTTCGAACAATTTTACACAGCAAAGCCTCTGCAAGCCTCGTATATGAATCACAAAGAAAAATTTTAACATCACAAAGAGCCTAATCTGGCCTGTGGGGTAACAATTACAAATGGCGCGAAAATTCTTATTCGCTTCGTGGTCTGTGGTTCCCAGATAATTAAAAAACGCTACAGTTCTTTGTTCGTTAACTTCAAGGACTGCAAACCTCTGATCAAGTGCAAAAGCCTATGGTAAATGATGTTGAAATGAGTAGTACGAAAAATTGAAGAATACAACTCATTTGAAATACCATTTCCGGAACATGAACAATACCACGCGGGCCGCACCAAACAACACGGCGGGCCGCGGGTTGCACATGTCCGATCTAGAGTAAATATGAGTCAAAATGCCCAATCTGGCTGGGGCAGCATTTTGTGGTCAATGGTTGTGTAGGCGATCGAAAAAAGGTTCACTTCAACAGTGGCTTAGGTTTGTTTTGTTGTTTCTCTCTTAATTGTGAAGCCAACTATCCGTTGTCTCTGAAATACTGAAAGATCAAACTTCCTTATTTGCTTTATTATCATTTACTGTGGTTGTTTACTACAGGTTTGCAGTGATGGGCAAGCTTTCTGGTCACACAGGCAACATTATGACCATGGCGATTCCAAAAGGCGAAACAACTAGTGTCGTGACTGGGGGCAAAGACCATTTCATCAAGGCAAGCGTAATTTACTTTGCTGCCTGTACGGATCCAGTCGAGCCTCTTTGAATGTTGCTAACAGTGCACTGCACTGTGCTGCATTGTGAAGATTTCTGTAATGAAAACAAATTGAAATGTTTCATCCGATTGAGAAATTGGTTGTCATGACCCTTTCCAAAATAACCGTGAAGTAGACTGTTATTCCGTTTTTCGAAGCTTATGTCTTGTTCTTCAAAGGTGTACGACTTAACGAATGGTTTCCAAGGCATCATTAGCCCCTCTACGACTCTGGAGCCTCCTCACATGGACGGAGTGGAATCGCTTGTGTTTTCTTCCACTTCAAACGTCATGTTTTCTGCTTCTCGTGACAAATCTATTAAAAAGTGGGACATGAAAGCCAAATCAGTAATTAAGGTAAGCAAAAAAGCCTGGGGAGGCACACTACTCGTGTGCAGGAGTGTCATAAGAATATGATAAACAACTACTTCCTTGGAAAGAGTGTTAAGAACATCAGTTACGTTACCTGTCGACTGAAAGTAGCGTGTCTTTGCTGCTGCAAAACCCGGACTAAAGGCCTTGTGAGATTTTACCGGCCGGTTTCGAACGCCATTTGAGTCGTTGTCCCCGTGCGCCATAACAGAAGTCAAAGATGTTGTCCATAAAGCTTAGTTTATGGCATTTTTAACAGACACTATCCTGTACGGAGGTTACGTTTAAGGTGTTAAAGTTTGCAAACTGTGTTTACTCCGGGTTTAGGCCGGTTGACGAACGCTTCCAATCAGTACCTTTTATCGGCTCTTGTTTACCAACAGCCCTGCACACAGATTTATCGAGACAACTAAATGTGTCAATCACGAAAGTCTTTGTCAGTCTGCAAAAATCACCTGGTTCTCGTTTTTCTTCGCCAAAAACCTCAGCAAGCGAATCTCAGTTTTATAACCCCTGGTAGTGATTTCCCCGCATGACGTCACTGTGCTTTTGCCTTTTCACTTCATTCGCTAAACTGGCGATTTTTTTAGCAAATTGAATTTTTGTGTTGTAAAACTATGTGCCTATTTTTTGGCGAAATGGAGAGAAAAATTTGGATTGCAAGAAGCATGCACTGAATTTCAGTCGCAGTACCAGGCCCACGCAAACTGGGTGTGCGCCCTCGACCTGGTCAGGTCGGACGACGGCGACGAGGTTCTTGTGTCCGGCGGTCGAGGAGGGGTCGTGAAACTATGGGACGTCGAGAGCTTCGGCGCGATCGGCGACCTGCAGGCTCACAGCAGCACTGTCAACTGCATCGCTTCGAATAACTCCCACATCTTCACTGCGTCCAGGTACGTAGCTTGGTTGAAGCTCAGCACGCATGCCAATGTTATCGTACTTTGGCGTGCACTTCTCCTTCAAATGTTAACATGACCGTGCTTTTAAGTAGTTAGGTTCGCTGACATAACCAACATATACGACAGAATGCTCGTAGTGACCTCCAATCCGTTTGTGATTATGACGTGAGCGAATAGTAATTTCAGTTTGCTTGTTTTTTCTGGAGTTCCGACAGAGCCCTCGTGAAATAGGACCAACCTTATTAAAATTTGCACATACTTCTTCGTCATTTCTCTTAAATGATTCCTGTCGGCAGGGGTGGATATTAGAATCAAAAGGTCCGAAGCAAGCTCTCGGAAAATGCCCCAAACTGTTCCATGACTACAAAAATTCAGCAACAGACTATTATTGTGACACCTGCCTTTTACAATACTGCATACTTGAGTAAATAGGATAATTGATCTGATTAAAAATAATGTTGTTTGAAAGAGGTTCATGTTTGAGCTCACGACATTTTTGATATTTCATGTGTACAATATGTGGTCTTAGAAAAGGTTCGTTCAGTCAGCTTAGTTACCAGCTTGGTTGTGATCTGCTCTGCTCAATGCTCCCTTTTATCTACAAATCTTATTCCTACCACCTCGCGAACTCAAAGAACATAATGTACTGTTGCGTAATGCGATTGAAACAATACCTACTCATGTCCAAATACGCGGATGAATATTGACCTACCGGCAAAGTTAACCTTCGTGAACATTCTTTCCCTTTTTTCAAACAGCGACGCGACTATCAAGGTGTGGAAGACGAAACCTGATAGATGACGTCAGGGTATTCTCGTTTCAGTTGTAGCCGCTGCTTATACGTTATCAGTTCGGTGCATTCGTTCACGAACCGATACGTTTCACTTTGTTTTAGCAACTAATGACGCTTTTATAACTGAACTGGCCGACGTCTTATTTATTTTACAAGGCTATGCGCGTCCATGGCTAGGCCAAATATGTTTTCTTGCTTATTCAGTTTATCTTTAGTTTTGCATGTGCGATTGATTTATTTTCTTACATACAGCGGGCAAGTACTTGATTTTATTTGAAATTCTTCATTTATTTTTTCCACTTCCCGCTCCCATTCATCACACACTCGCGTTTGTGGTGCTAGAACCGTGTTTGCGAAAATGCGGAGACGCTTCTGGTCCAAGCTTGGTGGAGAAAACGCAACGAGTGTTTTAACTAACCCGCACTCTAGTATTCGCATCAAAGGCACTGACATTAATAACTGTTCTTTACCGGACCCTGGCTACGTAGCATGTTTCGTGAAACATTGCTGCATTGGGATTTCGTTACAATGCCACTGCGTTTGAAGGTTGTGAGATAGAATGAAACAAGCAGATCAGTTAAGATTATGATTTTTTTGTATATACGGCCTTCTCTTAAAATCAAAATAGAGCAAAGTGTACCGTATTGTTAGTCCAAGGGTAATCGCTACTTACAGCTTTTGCTGGTATAATTGCCAGAGAGTTTGCACAACAGGTGGACTCAGAACCAGCTCATGTAACCGGTGTGCATGTTGGCAACAATAATCATCACCAGCACAACGCCGAAAACTTTACTGTTCTTCCGAAATACCCTTTTTCGCTTCGCTGCTGAGAAGCCACGTGCATGTCTTCCATGTCTCTAATGCATCGAATTGCATGACCTGTTTTTAATTTTCCTAGCGACCGCACTGTGAAAATGTGGAAACAAGGAAGCAGCTGATGCGGCACACTAAAGTTCTGCTTTAAGTTCTGCACGACAGAAGCCGACTGATTTTGCATGAATTTAACAACAACCTCCGCCTGCTTCCGGCGAAGCAGCGTTTATGATTTTGGTGAAAGTGCATGGCTCGTTTATGAAGTCTTTTTTTATTGTTACGTTCGCTTACGCGCAAACGACCGGCGGCAAGTTGCGAGCGCATGAATATCATACCGAATGTGTGCGTGCGTTAGCACCTGTGGCCCCTGTGCCTGTAGTGCAATACGATACGAGTGGTAGCGACTTCGAGTGCGTTTAGTTACACGCCTGCGCGTACGGTGCAAGGAGTTAAAGTTGTTTAGCGTCGTTTCTTTGTCACTGCCTACAACATACTGCTTTGCCTGACCAAGTCGTGCATAACGGTTATTTTGTCGCACAACCTTTTTTTTATTTGCGCCAAG
>Ga0210059_1015761_pt1 | contig 10989 bp, 6 predicted proteins | sample Ectturendosymbi2_FD_188042 | JGI IMG/M metagenome (GOLD analysis project Ga0210059, IMG submission 188042) | Ecteinascidia turbinata endosymbiont from Florida, USA - Sample 2 (SPAdes) (version 2) | ecosystem: Host-associated > Tunicates > Ascidians > Unclassified | place: Key West, Florida... | reverse complement strand
CCCAATTCAGAATTCCGTAAATTAGATGGGAGTAGACCAGAGAAAAATAGACTATTCTCAACAAATGTATATCAGCAAAAGGTTGGAGTTTGAATAGAACGCTAGCTCCACTAGCGACCTTTTTACGGACGTTCTTGGGTTCCTCTTCCGAAATTTCTAGCGTGCAAAAAAGCGCCCATCAACATGAAGAACACTGATGACCAATGCTTCAAATGGTGAATCGCAAGAGAATTGAATCCAGTTGAAAGAGACTTGAGCGAATCACACAAATTTTGAGGAAGCAAGCAGAGTCACACAATTTCAAAGCAATTGAGTTTCCAAAGAGCTTGAAGGATATTGACAAGTTTGAGATATTCAACCCTGAAATCAAAGCTAATATTTTTGGATATGAAGCAGAGTGTGTCTACCCTCTGAGAATATCCAAGCTCAAAAGAGAATAAAAGGTTCGCCTCGTTCTTCTCGCGAACAAACGCTGTTGTCTTGTCAAGAATTTTTCAAGACGTGTGTCGATGCAAGTTTCAAAACATCATGGTGCAATTGAGATTTGCGATAGATGTCTTAATCATTTTCCAAACAAGAAAGCCTTGGAAAAGCATGAGGAAAATTGTCAGAACCATGACGCTATCAGGATTGTTTTTTCTAAGAAAAGCACTATTTTAGAGTTTAAAAATCACAAGCACTCGATGAGAGTGCCAATTGTGGTTTATGCAGATTTCGAGTCTTTCACAAAACCGATTGACTCATGTCAGCCAATTCCTGACAGAAGATTCACGAAAGCTTACCAAAAGCATGGACCGTCTGGATTCTGCTTTTAAATTGTTTGTGATGGAAAAATGTTGCAGTCTGTCTTGTATACAAAACAAACAGAAGGTGAAAACATGGCTGAAATCTTTGTAAAGATGGTCCAAGAAGAAGTGGACCAAGTTTGGTCATCAGAAGTGAAAGAGATGATCTTGACAGAAGAAGACAAGACAAATTTTGAGAAAGCAGCTGAATGCTGGATTTGCAAGAAACCATTTGAGGATGGTGAAAAGAAAGTGCGAGACCATTGTCACTTTTCTGGCAAATTCAGAGTCACAATCAATGCAACTTGCTTTTCCGAAAACCGAAATATATTCCAGTTATTTTTCATAATGCATCTGGATATGATTCACATTTATTTGTGAAAAGCTTGAATACATGTGGGAGTGGCCAGATTGATTGCATTCCAAAAAATGAAGAGAAATATATCCGTTTCTCAAAAAGTGTTACGTGTGATGGGAAAAAAATACAAAATTCGGTTCATTGATAGCTTCAAGTTTATGTCAAGCAGTCTTGAAAAACTTGTAAACAACCTCGAACCGGATCGGTTTGAAAACTTGGAGGAACAATCCAATAACATTGAATTGTTGGTGCGAAAAGGAGTCTTTCCACATGATTGGTTTGACTCTCCGGAAAAATTGTTCGAAAGAAATCTTCCAACAAAGGAGTCATTTTATTCAAAGTTGAATGACTGTGATATCACAGACGAAGACTTTGAACATGCTCTCAAAGTGTGGAAACATTTCAAGATGACAAGTTTCCATGAATACCATGATCTGTATCTCAAAACATATGTTCTTCTGCTTGCGGATGTCTTTGAAAGTTTCAGAGACGTTTCTATGACGAATTACGATCTTGACCTAGCGTGGTATTACGCAGCACCAGGATTGGCCTGGGAATATTTGGATCTCGGTTTGAAACTAAAAAAGATTCAACGCGGAGTCACATTCAATGAAAATGCATGGTTGAATGGTTGAAAACCATACATTGAATTGAATACGAACGTTCGCTCCAAGGCGACAAATGAGTTTGAAAAAGATTTCTTTAAACTCATGAACAACAGCGTCTTTGGCAAGACGATGGAAAATATTCGAAACCGAGTGAATATTCGGCTGGTCAATAACCAAAAGTCACTGAAAAAATGTGCGGCAAAACCAAACTTTGATCACTGCAGAAAATTTGATGAAAATCGTTTTTCGGTGCATATGAAAAAAAACGAATTCGTCTTCAACAAACCTGTCTATCTCGGAATGAGTATTCTGGATTTGTCAAAGACCTTGATGTATGAGTTTCATTACAATTACATCAAGAAAAAATACGGGTCGAAGGCAAATATGTTGTTCACAGACACTGACAGTCTTTGCCATGAAATCGAAACAGAAGATTTCTACAAGATATTTCAGCTGACGCCCAAGAAAAATTCGACACTTCAAATTTTTCACCAAACCATCCTTCGGACATTCCAACAGGAATCAACAAGAAGGTTCCAGGAATGTTTAAGGATGTGGCTGGTGGTGAAGTAATCACAGAGTTTGTCGGACTGCGGGCGAAGCTCTACGCAATCAAGAAACTCGATGAAGAGGAGGAGAAGAGATACAAGGGCGTCAAGAGAGGAGTTGTCAAGAAAAGCATCAGTTTCGAAGATTTCAAAAAATGTTTATTCTCCGGAAGGCAACAGCTAAGAACAACGAATATCATCCGGAGTCATAAATATGAAATCTATATAGAGACAATCAACAAAATAGTCATCTCGGTAAATGACGACAAACGCATCATACGGCCCGACAAAATATAAACAAATGCACACGGCTTTCAGGCAAAACATTGACACAGACTGAGCGGCAAGGCGACAGGGGAACCGACAAGGCGACGGGGGAACACGAGGGAGGCCTGGCGGTGCGAAAGGGGCTTTGACAGAGACAGGGGAACACAGGGGAGGCAGGGAAGGCCTGGAACAAACCCCACAAAACTAAGGATTTTGAAAAAATCGCGAGAATGCCCAAAACATATCTACTGTTGTGTTTGGACGACTAGGCAAAGCACCTATTTGATTCGAAACCAAGCATTATGTTATCCTCCCAACAAACCACCGTTATACTCAGCTTGTGGTGATTGAACATCATCAGAGGGTGGGACACTAGGGGATGGGTCATACTTGGACCTCAATTAGAGAGAAATTTTGGATAATGACGGTGGTGCAGCAATACGAAATATAATTGGCAAGTGTGTGTTTTGCAGGAAACGTAATGCTGCACGAGGCCAGAAATTCATGGCCGAATTGCCTTCTGCACGATTGCAGATTGATAAGCCGCCTCTCTCATCCGTTGACATCGATTACTTCGGTCCATGTTTCGTGAAACAAGGCCAAAGCATGGATAAGCAATTTGGCTGCATTTTTACTTTCATGACCACCACAACGGTCACATAGGGATTGTCCACTCGTTGTCAACCGACTCATTCCTTAAGGCTTTTCGTCGATTCGTTAGTCGAAGAGGTAATGTCGAGCAGGTAAATAGTGATAACGGTACCAATTTCGTGGGTGCTGAACGCATTCTAAAGGAAGAGTTGCAACGCTTTAACCAGCATTACATTCAGGATCAACTTCATCAACGCACAATTGTGTGGCATTTCAATCCACCAACTGCACGCCACATGGGCGGTGCATGGGAGAGACTAATACGGTCGTCTTGCATGGTTTGGGCAGCTCACCTTGTCGGACGAGGGCCTTTTCACCTTAATAATAGAAGTTGAAGCAATGCTCAACTCCAGACCGCTGACACCGATAACTTTAGATCCGTCAAGTGAAGGACCCTTAACCCCAAATCATTTACGTTTACAGAAGGGTTGTGCACAGATGCCCCCCGGAGTATTTTCGAAAGTAGACTGGAATGGACAACGTCGGTGGGCTCAGATACAGTACGAAGCAGACCAATTCTGGCGAAGATGGCGACGCGAGTACTTGCCTACCATTTTACAGCGTCAGAAGTGGACTGCACGTCGAAGCAACTTCGACGTCGGCGACATGGTGCTCCTGGTTGACGACAGTCAGCCAAGGAATCGTTGGTTGCTAGGTCGCATCAACGGTGTACTCCCTGATAGATATGGACTGGTGCGTCAAGTGACGGTAAAGACGTCAACCGGTCAACTGCTTCGCATTAGTGCCATCAAGCGTATACTCTATTCTAACTGCAATGTATATATCCTCGTCTTTTTTCGTGTATTTGTTTTTTTTTTCTCTTTACTGCGATGCATGTTAAAAGTCTAAAGCTTTGCGTGTGGGAGTGAAGACGTTACACAATAAAACATAACGAAAAAAAACGATCTCCAAGTTGTCACCGGTGTACCGTGGCGACAGAAGTTCGCAGTGTCTGACTGTTTGTGATTTCGTGCCTGTCATCAATAAGTTGTCAGTATAAAGCTTTCATCAATAAACTTTTTTTGATGTGCGTCGCAGTAATAACACCACAGTGTATTTGGCGTGCATCGATAATACATGTTTCTTTCTCATGTTATACGCTAATGATGTAACAATGCTGTACGCTTTAGGAATTGAATGTGTGACATGAAGTAGTTATGAAATGCGCGATGTTATTGTTTATGTCATTAGTGTCCTCATTATTCAATTCGCCAATTGTGACTGGGTGTGTAACATCGCGAAATCCTCTTTAAGCGCTCATTACCTGTCTCGTGGCACGTAGGTTAATTTGACGTGTTCCGCGTTATGTAATCGGCCACTTCAGGTTTCAGTTGTTGTGACATACTCATTTTGGTAAACCTGGTCCAGTACGAACAGTTTTAAACCGTACACTGAAAACCAAAAGGGTGTATGGAACCACCATTATAGGTGGATACGATGATACTCCCTACCACAGGAAACTGGTTGGGGCAGTTAAGTTGGTCACGTACTCTGTTTGTAATACGGTGGTTAAGGGAAAAATATTAAAAAAAAACTTTTAAAATTTAATATTATGCAAAAGAGCATTTGGAACATTTAATATCATTGAAAGAAATACACAGTTTTACTTCCAGTCAACGAAAAGTTGGGATAAATAGGACCATCCTATATTTTTGAAAATGCAAAAGGAAATGTATATTCAGGAAACATTGGACATTTGTTTGTATGTTTGTATAAATTAATGAGAGAGACACTGGATTTGTGAAGAATGACATGCCAAGTTTGTAAAAGAATGAGCAGGGCTGCTTTGGTTGTGTGGTGAACTGGCAGGTACTTTCTGATCAGGCTCGGTAGCAGTTTCATTCCTTTCACTGACGCTTTTCATGGCGAAACCTGTTAAAAAGAAGTGAAATTGAAAATTAAATTTTGCAACATAACAACTTGAGCCATAGAATAAAGCAGGGTTTCTCAATCGCGGCCCTCGCCCCCCCTTGGGGTCCACGGTGAGGTTCTTCGGGGTCCACGAGCAGAGGCCTTTATTAAATAGTTCTTCCGTGATATTGCAAAACCTAAAACAAAGACAATTATTTTTAGTGATGAGCAGGGGACCACAAGTGTTTAGACTAGAGTCTTTGGAAGGGGCTACAAATCATGAAAGTTTGAGAACCAATCTTGGATAAATGGTAAAGGAACAGTTTGTTAATTAAATATTTGCTCTCCAAACTTTCTGACAAGTTAAAACAAGTTAAACACTATTACCCCTTAGGGCATTGTAAACGATAATTACATCTCATAATTTTGGTTAAGGCATCTGCAGAATGGATAATTAAACCTTCACTTTCCGCAAAATAAAAGAAAGTATGCTTTTTGGTAACAGCTATGAAAAAGACATTGATTATGCAGAAGTAATCTGAAGTAGCATGCTGCAGTGGAAGTTAAGTGATAATCTGATCACAAGGTCTGGTTATCGGTCCACTACTCTGAGCTTACAATGGCTGGATTGTTGGCAAGTCACACCTCGGCAGCAACACAGCTGCAAAATTCAAGCGCATGCAAACGAAGTATACATAGTCATTACGTTCGAAATGAAACTGATCTATTACAGTGTAATCTTTACAAAACCCATTCAGCTGACAATGCTTTACAGCTTCATAGCAGAACTACTTCAAAAACTAAAACGTTAATGTCCGTTAAGCAGACATCACATTTTGAAAATGTCTCGTTGCGGTCTTTAGTAGCATGTATTTTTAGAAAAATTACAGTTTAACGAAATTAATTGCACTGCAGTAGCTCAAGTTACCTTCCTAAAACGATACTTAAAGTTTACCGACTAAGACAGTATTTCAATTTTGAGAACACATACTGAAGAGGCGATTATTTTCAAACCTGAACAGAACATTACTGAAGAACGTGCTTGATACCATCGGTGCTTGTGCCCACAGCGCAGAAAAAAAGCAGTGCAAACGCGCTCGTTTCAAATCTCCCGCCAAAAAGACATGCGCGCTGTGGCGCAACAGCCATTGGGGCGACGCAGGTTCCTTCGTTTTCCTTGGAGAGGATATGATCTCATTTGATATCGATTACATTCGGGGAATAGAGAACTTTCATTCCCCGGAAAGTCCCAAAACAGGCCGTGTCATGTCGCTCCTTTTGCCAAGTCCGCTGGTGCAAACTTTGCGTTGTACAAGAAAACTGCTTCACCTTACTCTATGTATGAAATGCGGATCACATCTCGCCTGTGATCATCTTACTTTCCGTTCAACGACAGAATAAACTATTACGCAACTGCAGATATTTACATATGTCACGATCAAGTACCTGTATATGGTTTTCACACGGGCAAGTATCGACACAAAAACGTTTTGCTGGTGTTATGAAGATCGATAGTATTAATCTAGGACCATCGTAATTTAGTCAAGCAACTGTTTATGACAATAAACATTCTCACATTCACATTAGGTTTTGGTGATAGTGCCATGCGAATATTTTAAGGTTTAGTTCAGGGTTTCTCAGTTGGGGCCCTCGGCCCTTCTTGGGGTTCAAACGTGGACAGCTACATATTAATTATGCCCCGCTCATTCCGTTTCAGGGCCCAAAATGTAGAGCACACTGATAACAGCAATTTACATAGATTCCTGAATTCGGAATTGTGCACTGCATAAACAGTGTATTTCTGGTGGTGTCCTTTTCCACAAAAGATCGCGAAGCATGTTCCATGCAGACAGAAAACGGTTGCACTAAAGATTCGTCTGAAAACAGCACATTGCACCAATCATCTGTTGTGCGCTACGGTGAGCTTAGGCAGAGCTGAGATATTTCCTTTCGAGCAGCGGGTTAAGTGGCAGTTTTTGTACTGGTTTGCACGCTTTTGGTCCAAACTGTTTTAATCTGCGTGAGACATACGAACGACTAGCATTGACACTGATTGCAGATTTTTTCGCGTTGTTTTGTTAGAGGTAAATGGAGATCGTACTATAATTGTGCAGATAACACGTTTACCCCTGATGCAGGTTTTTAAAGTTCTTCAACTTCTCTTACAATCTGTATCTTTGCCATACTTTTAGACGTTTATATAGCTTGATGTACAGCAGTTTTTTAAAGCCTAGCATGATTCATATTCGTCTCTCTGTTTACCACTCTTCAATTAATATATTCATGTGAGCTCGTTTTCCTGCAAAAAGATTTTTCTTTTCCCACTTTCTAGAGAGACTCATAACGAAATACCAGCTGGTTACGAGCTTATTAAAAGCAAAATTGACCTAAGAATGATAAACCAATTTTAGCATATCCATTATAACGGAAAGTTTCCCAAATTGTTTGTTGTTATCATAACATTAAATCTTATGTTCTATGCTTAACGCATGCAGTCCCGATCGCAGTTATTGTCAGGACTCTAAATGTGAGCGCATCTTGCAGTTTTTGAGCAAGAGGTCTCTCATCTACTAATGTGTAACAACGGAAATTCAGCAGATAGGCTTGCAATGGCAACAGAAGTATTTCTGATATGTATTTTTTTTTGTTGAGGATTGGAATAAAGCACAGTTTGTAGGGAGTAAAAACTGGAAACGTTCACTGTTCCAATCTCAAATCCAACCCAGAAACTACCACACCGCTTTTCTAACAAAAACCGCTCTCAATTAAAAGGACTTGAGGCAAAAATTCGCATTGGCAGCAATGATCGTGATAACTCTGCGAAAAACGGAACCCCAACCACTTTCATCGTTTCAGTGTTGGTCAGAAATACCAACATGTTTCAGTGAACCGCAAAAAGTTGCTTGTGGGGAAGGTCGTTGCTGCATTTGTTTCCGCAAACATTCTTTCTGGACTGGCAACGTGAACATTTTCCTAATCTTTTCAGATTACTGACGATGCATATACACGTTCTGAAAACAGTTTACCCTTTCTAAACTACACCAAATCCCCCATGTTACAGCAACAGATAAAAACAGCGTTTTGCCGGCGCAGCAATCGCTGGGCATATTACAATGATTTACACCAAAGTCTATCTGCAGATTTTCAAAGCAGAGCACCGTTTTCAAAAAAGTATTGCCCGGTTATTAACGAAACCGCAAAATATGACTTGATTTTTCTTAGCCAGATTTGTCAGCATCACTTTGAAACAAGAGCAACAAACGTCTGGGAACTTAGCAAAATGAAAACTAAGCCGTAACGACGTATTCCCGTACGTCTGCATGGACGCATTCTAACAAGCTACGTAGTTTTATGCACACAGTGTGAAAAGAAGACTGCAGAAGCGTGTTTTGATTAGGCCAGTGTTTTTCAACCTGCTGATGCATGTGGTCGAAAGAGTCTGTCCAGCGTTGGTCGCAGATCTAACGTCGGATTGCCGATTTGCCCATATCCTTCACTTATGCAATCTATAGTGCTTCAAATATTCATGAAAGTTTAAAATAAAACACTCTAACAGATCCCTGACTAAAAACATTTTTTCCAATTGCACTTATATTCATTGCGGATCATGATGCACGCAAAAACCAAACCTAACAATGGTCTCAATGGACCTGCGTTTTCGTGAGCCTTTTTCTTTCGATTTGTAGCCTATCAGCCTCTTCGGTTTTGCTAAATTTCATGTGCAAACATTCAACAAGTTTAAAACCTGAAATATTTGGTGCATTGTTCATTCCTTGAAACGTTTTGAGCGGCGATTCCTTGGGTGATGCTGCAATTACTGCGATTTTTGTTCCTTTCAAAAATGAAACCTACCAATGTACTCAATGGAGATGCCTTTTCGCGAGATGTTTTTTCCTTCAAACTTGTAAGGTATCAACCGCTTCAACGTTGCCAAATTTCGTGCGTAAACAAGCAACAAGTTGAAAAATTACAAGCTTTGGCACAATGTTCAATGCTGGGAATAATATAAACCCATCAATGCCTTGGTTGATGTTGTATTTACCGCACATTTTGTTCTTTCCGAAAATTAACACGTGCCAATGTTGTCAGTGGAGCTGCCTTTTTTTGAGATGTTTTTTCTTTCGAATTTCTAACTTACCAACCACTTCATCATTGCCAAAATTCATGTGGAAACAAGCACAGAGTTGAAAAACAGCAAGACATTGGTGCAATTTTTATAGCTTGAAAAGTTTTAAAACTCTGCAAGGACTGCAGAAGCCGATAAATCATCTTGCTCGTCGTTTTTTCAGCGATAACTCGTGAACTGCTGAAGGTGCATCCACAAGTAAAACATTGCAAGAAAGGTTTACGCGAGATCTTTCAGGTTTCAGCGATTCACAACATACTGTACTTATCGCCTGACGCAACCCTTGCCTGAGAAAATGGCATAGTTGGCACAGATGTAGATCACTCTTTTCCCTGCAGTGACATTCTTTTGTAGCAAACAGGAACTTGTCTGTTCGTCACAAGTGCGTGATGCATTTTGATCGTGCCGGTAAAGATTTGCATGATTAAAAGCCATGCCTTTATGCGAGGCAGTGAACAGTGAACACGGTCAGACAAAAACATCCGCAGCGTTAATTGATTGCAAAATAAAGTTCATTGTAACATACTTCGATATGCAAATCAAGTTTACACCTGCAGTCCCATCTGTATTTTAGATATACTGCTTATACAGTACATCTTTGCCAGTGTCCGTCGCATTTAGATTTTTGCTTTGTCATCCCCTCTCTTTTCGCTATTGCAGGCCGTTTTCATTGGAGTTTGACAAATAAATCGAAATGCATTGTTTTGTGAATACTGACAACTCGGGAAAACTTTCGGAAATATTGCAGCAAAAAAAAATTGTGCTGGAAGTCTACTAACGCTTTCATGAAAAATCTTATTGCAGGACCAACGACAACCGGTCTAACTTAAGTATCAACTTGAAATAAGCAGTGAGTAGCTGCCTTTTCGACGACGCTTTGGTGTATCAGTACTGAAAAAACTTAAGTGAACAGTATTATTTCGCGTTCTAATGCGATTTGAATGCAAACCGCATCGTTTTCAGATTTTCTATCTACACAAGTATGCTAAAACAGCGATACAAAAATTTTTACCGATTAGCAAGTGTAAATATATCTAGTACGAGTCTCGAACAAATAGATCGCTACATTTTCAATCCTACTAAACCGCACCAGGGCAAAAACATACATGTATTTTATGGTCTTGCGTTCGATATGACTGAAAACCGCGAAATTTTTATATTTGTATTCAGGATAATCAACATGCGTTGCAAACTTTTCACTGCAAACTGCAACATTTTACATACAGAATCTGCGTTTGTAATCTGCATTTCGATTTCAAAGCGTTTGAAGTTACAGGCATAAACACAAAGCATCTCTTTTAGCCTTGAAAGATGCCACAGCCTGCATACTGGTAGTTGTTTGGCAATATTGATGAAATATTTCAAACTGTCCCATGCAGTTGTGATGATGCAGGCACAAGTGACAAGGGTGAACAGTATCACTTACATCTGTTCTAAAAGTATCACTTACATCAACAAAAATAGCAAAATTCCAATGCCGAAAATGTATGAATGTACTGTGCTCAGGGGCATAACAAGGTTAGATGGCGCCCGGGAAAAGAAGCAAGTTTGGCGCCCCCATGTTCGAACCTGCAGAGGTCTTTCGGAAACAAATTTGCCGTATTGAAGAATGTACATGTGGCATTTTTAGGACTTTTCGGCGCCACACGCAGTCATTTGGCGCCCCCGCAGTGATTCGGCACCCCCATAGTGATTCGGAGCCCGGGGAATTGTGCCCCCCTTGACCACCGCTCGTTACGCCCCTGACTGTGTTTGCAATGAATGGTGAATAATGGAGAAGCAGCACTTTTTGCTG
>Ga0210059_1015760_pt1 | contig 10991 bp, 7 predicted proteins | sample Ectturendosymbi2_FD_188042 | JGI IMG/M metagenome (GOLD analysis project Ga0210059, IMG submission 188042) | Ecteinascidia turbinata endosymbiont from Florida, USA - Sample 2 (SPAdes) (version 2) | ecosystem: Host-associated > Tunicates > Ascidians > Unclassified | place: Key West, Florida... | reverse complement strand
TTACTACGCCTTCAAAGACAGACAAGATAATAACAAAGATAATTACTACTTTGCTAAAGGCTCCATGTCTCCAGTAAGTTTAAAAACCTGCGATATGTAACTTGTTTTTTCTTGTGATTGAGCACGATTTTTGTCTACCTTTGAAAAATATTTTTTCTTAAAGTCTTTGGTGAGTGAATCAATAAAAGCTCATGCTGACTGTCAGACAATACTTTTCTAGCTCACAAAGAACAGCAGTGATGATGAAATTCATACGTGAATGTAAAATAGACATTTCTTTACCACTACCTACTCATGACAGCACCCCCAAAAAAGTTCAAACGTAAATGTTCCCAGATTCTTTAAAATCGAACCCAGGAGACGTTCTGCTTCTTTAGAGGATTTGAACAGCTGTCTACCTCAATCGGTTGGAAAGTTATGACTGGGCAAAACCTAGGCCACCGTAGTGGCTTTGCGGTCATTGAAGGATTCGTTTTTATGCCAAGCAGCACTTACAAAACCAGTTTCACACCTAACTGGTGATGTTATTAGGAAAACCAGACGGTATTTTAAATGCAGAGTAGGACCCGCAGGTTTCAGTTTCAAGAGTGACATCATAAATGGTGCAAATTGAATAATGTTCCCTTACACTTTGTATGGCAACTGGACCATGCTTCTTTAAACTATATCTCGGATTGTGAAAAAACGTGATGTGTTGGAAAAAAATAACTTCATATGTGAAATCTGCGCCCTCAGAATATCCAAAATCACTTCTCTAACCAAAAACAACTCGGAAAAAGGCTTCTTTGTAAACTACCAATGAGCATATTTAATGACTTTTTGTCAAAACTAGCAAGTTGAGTACAATCTGTTTACTCGACGTTTTGCCCACAAGAGATTATGCCGGAGCTTGAGATAACTGCTGAGAAAGAATGAATCCCTTGAATCAATAATTTTTAGTGACTGCATTTGCCAATATTTACAATACTAAAGTAGAAATGGGTTTTGGCCCTAAAAACTATATTTCAATGTTTAATAAACAAACCCAAAAAGTTATTCGTTAGATTTTGCCATTCCTTTTATAAATTTGCCGATGGATTTCTTGCTTATCTCACATGTGGAGAGTATTTTCATTCATCAGTTACCATTCTGTCAAAGCTTGTTGAAATAGAATCTAACATTGCTCAAAAACGATCAGTGTTAAATTCTATTTGAACAAGAATCAAGGACTGACAATTCGTAGTGTTACATGAAATCATTTTCTATCAACTATTTGCGATAAATATTTGCTTGTCTCCCATGTGGGGATTATTTACTTGAATACAGATATGTGCAAGTTTGAATCATCGCAAAAAGACAAAGCAGAACACAGTCGGCTGATTCCTCAAAAACTTGCAGAAAACCCAGAGCTTTTAATTGTAAACATTGTTAGTGTGATAAAACCTGCAAAAATTTTGTGTGATTATTTCAGTGGCGGATCCATGGGGGGCAGTTTGGGGCAACTGCCCCCCAAACGGCTGTGGCGCCCCTCTGATAAAAATGCGCTCCTGTTTGGTGCCTATCCAAGTAGAAACAAAGGCAAAAATACTCAATCTAAACTAAACAATGCTTTACACTTGGTTTAACTTCAGTATTTACGTGACTGACTTTGACGTAGCCTCATACCGATTAGAATCAACATTTCTATTGTTTCATAATAATACTTCTGTTCCCTTATTTCTTTTCCGCGTGAGAACTGCCCAGCAGTCACAAACAGTGGTGCCATTCCTAGTGTTTTTCCACTAGAACTAGTGTTTTTTTTATTTCATCTAGTGTTCTAGTGGTTTTTCATAACTATCTAGTGTTTTTTTAATTACTGAGGTGAATGTAATTAATTGCACAGTTTTGTGTAATTGTAAATGTAATTGTGGCTTTTTGATTTTGTGCAATTGTAATTTGCCAAAAATTCTACCTAATTACATCTTTAATTACACAAGAGCATCTAATCTGGTTTGAGTTGAACCAGTGTGAAGTCACTTGGTCATCTGCTGAAAGTTTCAGTGACGTGTACAAAGTAACAAAGACAAATGTCGCCACTATCTCCCGTTTTCCTTCCCAGGTTTACAATGAGTTGCGCAAATGTCTTCGAGTTTGTTTGCATTGCAACGTATTTTCAGGGCATTCTCATAGAGTGTAAGTTTGCGTTTGTAATCTAGTGTTTTTTCTGTGAATCTAGCGTTTTTTATCATGAAATCTAGTACTTTTCCGTAACAAAAGAGTGGCAACACTGATCACAAACACGATCTCTTTCGCTAGCGCAGTGCTGGACTTGCCGTTGGGCTGTGCAAAATACGTCTGTTTTTGTTACAAGTTCATTTTTTAATGCTTGGTACTTGGTTGGTGGCAGCTTTGAAAGAAAAGCAGTAGTGAAGATAGGAAAGCAACAAATATGGGTAACTTAGAACTGATGCAAGTTTTCAGAAGCCTGCTATGCGAAAAAAACAGTTTTAGGTCTGCAATCAGTGCGGTCCGTGAGTGCGCTCCATCTTAGTTTTGCAACACCAAGGTAAGTGGATGAGTCTCTTGTCGAAACTAATGACCCTGATTGAACCATATTGCAGCGTCCGAAAAGCTACAACAAACATTTGTATGTTAGCAGGGGCGTAACGAGTTTGGATGGGGCCAAGGGCAAGAAGCAAGTCTGGCGCCCTCACGTTCGAACCTGAGGTCTTTCGGAAGCAAATGTACTCTACTGAAGAAAGTATTTGTGACATTGTCGGGAGGTTTCAGCGTCCTCCGCAGTCATCAACCGCCCCCATAGTGATTCGGCGCCCGGGGAATTGTGCCCCCTCGTTACGTCCCTGTACGTTAGCAAACAACTTGACAGTTTCTGACAAAAAGGCATTGAGCGTGCCTATTTTTTTTAGTAATAGACCGAAATTTTTAAATGACCGAAAAATATTAAGTCAATTTAGTCATCATCTCCGAAAAGGTAGGCTAGTGAATACTGTTACGATGAGTTTAAATACTATTACGGGACAAATGACCGATATGCCTTAGTGAAAAAGACAGGAGCGTGCTCCAGTTGCTCAAAGAACTATGACCTAACAAACCAATTCTGCAACACTTCACTCTGTCAGCGGGGACAGCGCAGAGCAGCATTGAATCACTACGTGTTAGAACAAGGGTTCCCAACCTTTCTCTTGCCATGTACCCCTTCAGCATTTTAAACGATTAGCATGTATCCCTTCAGCATTTTGAAAGATGAACATGTACCCCTAAAATTTCTTATGACAAAATATTTTATCATGATTCATTATTCATAGATATATTTGACAATACGCACATAAGGATTTTTGTAAATATTATTCAATGATATATAAGTATTTGGAAATAAATAATATGTGAATATATTTTTCTCTTCTATTGCAAACCTTAAATGTACCCCTTCGGATAGGCAAATGCACCCCTGGGTGTACATGTACCCCAGGTTGGGAACCCCTGTGTTAGAACGACGCGCCTCAACAAACCATGGTACTCACTACACAGCAGTCAGCTTTAACGCAGAAACTTCGGCAAAATGCCAACTATCTACAGCAGTGTTTCCCAACCTTTTTAGGCTTGCGGCACCCTACAGAAAAGAATAATAATTTACGGCACCCATAATTCCGAACCCATAGCAATTTGCTTTGAGGTTTGATGACAGCTTGAAAATGTATTGTTAATGATATGGTAAAAAAACGTGTTAGCCCGCGGCACCCCTGGGCACTGTAAATGGCACCCCAGGGTGCCGCGACACCCCGGTTGGGAACCATTGATCTACAGCTTGGTGGAATGATTAATTGACTGTAAATATTTGCAGTTCAAAAGTTGAGAGGAGCACGGGCGCCTATCGCCCCTCCTGGTTACGCACTTGGCAACAGTGACTGATGGCCGTATGGTTTTGTCTTGCTCCTTTTGTTGCAAGAGCAGACGCGTGGACAGCTCACGCCGGCCACGAAAAGAAAAATTTGGCATGGTTAGCGAAATCTGCAAGCAACAGCAAAATGCGTAGCTTATTGGCGAGATCAAGGGTCTCCAAACTACGGCCCGTGAAGAAATTTTGTCATTAATGAAAAAATGTATATTTACGAAAATTTGTTGATTTGGTAGAATACATTTGGTAGAATACAATCACATAGAATACATTTGGTAGAATACAATCACATAGAATACATTTGGTAGAATACAATCATATTACGCAAGACGTCCGGCCCTCGACATGTTCTGTATTACCTTATTGGGCCCTCGGACAAAAAAGTTTGGAGGCCCTGGGCTAGATCATTCCGCGTAAATCACATAAATTTGAGTAGAAAAGCAGAAAAACAATGCAAATTTGAAGTTTTCACTGGTATCTGTGGGGTTGGCTGAGATTCATGGTTTTGAAATGGGTTATAGGGTGTTTCTCACTTGTGTTTGCTGACCTGGATAGAAGCAGATCCATCGTCAGATCAACGACATTGGCGGTGGCTTAAAGCTTGTTTTGGGGGTTCGTAGTGATATACACAAAATTGGAAATTGACTTTATCAGGGAGACCAAAACTTGAGTTTGGAGGTATTCAATGTGGATTTGATGGTGTCATCCCGACTTCCCCTACTTCTTTTGAACAGTGTCACACCTTTTCTTCATAATCTGGACGAGTGAGATTGATGTTTGTTCTTATCACCAGCACTCCAGTGTCGAAATATGTGAAACAGAATTAAACACTTGATTGAAGTTCTACTTATATTAGTGGCGTTAAATGTACTTCAGAGCAATGTTCTTTCAAGCCCAGCGTCAACCTATTGTGAGATCGTTTTTACGATGGCCAGAAGAGCTACCTAAAATGGGAGTAATATCACAGCAAATGTCTTTCATTCATTTTTTGTTTTTGAATTACCGCTTCAGCAATAAATATGCTTTTCATGTGCATGGAACTGCACAAGCTTCGTCTGAAAATATGATCGTCATTTTGCGATTTACTCGGCTCCTAGCTTAGAAATTGAGTTGTCACTTCCTAGTATAAGAAGAACCAATCTACCTCTAAGCAGTTCGGAATACGTTTCAGACATTGTTTTTTCCGATGTGCGAATATCCAAAACAGCGTCAAACACGAGCGCGCAGCATGCTTTAGCGCAGTGTGTCCTCAACCCCTGGGCAGCGAAATTACAAAATGTATACTGGTGGTGACACCACTTGCTTTCTGGGTATGTGATTGGTCGATTCTTCCCACAGAAATGCTGTTGCGAAAGTATTCCCGGGCCGCGGTAAAATTGTCCAGCATTGGCCGGTCCGCGGTTACAAAAGGGTTGGGGACTACTGCCTTAGTGTATATCTCTCAAACACTTATTGCAGATATAAAAGATTGTTTGGGACACCCACAGCGCTTTCAGTTATGTGTAACTTGTGAAAATTAGGATCTATCTTTTTGGACCTGCTTCAAACTTTTTGTGAATTAATGATAAAAGGCGATTTCAAACTGTGGTGATTCCCTGAAAGAACGCATAGTTCGACCAACAAAAATAGCCATTTTCTTGACCCACAAAAGGTAACCACTTTTGTGTGATACCCAACGATTGTCGCAGAGAAACTGGATTTAAACAAGCGAAGATTTTTGGCGCCCCCTTATTTGATATCCCCCCAAACGCCTGGTCTGGATCCGCCTCTGGATTATTTGTAGACAGGACGATTTCTTGTACGTCAGCAGCATTATTCGTTTCGTGATCCTTACATTTTTCCAGAGCGGATTTTTAACATGTGTCGTATAACGTTAGGGGGCTTCAGGCACTTTATTAGCCATTGGTCGTTACTATCTGGTAAGCATGCGCAACTAATTAATATACACTGCGGTATTAACATCGGTTTTTCAAAACTTGAGTAATACTACTTGAACTGTATAAGTGAAGAACCAGCACCATAGCGCATCAATCATAGCACCTTGTTTTTGTCTGGTCAACCAGTGAAACTCTGTATAACTCATCGTTTTCGGAGAATCTCAGGAAAAGCCTGAAAGACCATTGCATTCATTACAGCCAAGTGGAAAGGATGCTGTTCAAATCAGTGATTCTATTTGTGGTGTTAATCGTGTTTCCCGCGTGTATAGATAATATCTCAATAGATCCCCTAATGAATCCGTAGGGGATTAGCTAATCAATTTGTATTTTTTTTGCCATAACTTGCCAACCACAAACGCTGGTTTGTAGCCAGGAAATGAAATTGCAACTAGAAATTTGTTGACGTGTCTAGGAGATTGCCTATACTGCTAAAAACACGTGTTTCAATCTTGCTTTTTCAGGTTCCTGTTGGTCTGTCAATATCTGTCACGTTTGTCTCTGCGGTAACAATTGTTGGGTATCCTACGGAGTCATACGGATACGGCACCATCATCCTGTGGTACTCTGCCTCGGGTATTATACCGACCATCATGGCTTGCGTCTACTACATTCCGCTGGTTCACCGATTGCATCTTTGGTCTATTTATGAAGTAACTATTCTTGCTGTGCTTTTTACATCCGTGCTCAAATGAATTTTTCAAGCAAGTGTTTGTGCTTTTTGCTATTACAAGCAAAATGTTTCAAGCATTGTTTGCAAGAATGATACAGCTAGCTTCCTTTATTTTAAGTTGTTTTGCCTTGAACAGTACTTGGAGCGACGCTTCCACAAACGAATCCGCGCTTTGGAATCTGTTATAACAATTTTCACTCAGGTAAATTTTGCAATGTATTATAATCTTCTTGTAGTAGACACAAATTTATTTGAAGTTTATTTTTGTTCATTTTATTGGCATTTAACTCTACCAGCTTTATGTGATACTGCTGATGATTACCAAGGTCAATATACGTTTTTGTGGAAGACTTATTTCTAACTACTGTAAAGGTTTGGTCAGAGTTGTCTATTTCAGGGGTTCTCAAACTTTTGGTGTTATGGAGCCCTTGAAGATATTGACCATAATTTGCGGAGCCCACAATAAATTTCTAAAAATAAAAACAAAAAAAACACATTGTTACTTACCGATTGATATTCCTGAGTAAATTGGAAGTGCTTCATTTAATGACTCGGATGTATTTGCTGCTTTGTATTAAAAAAAAAATTAGCCAAGTCAGTATTTTAATAAGTAAACGAATAGCTCGCGGATTCCCGAGGTTTCCCTCGCGGAGCCCTGGGGATCCGTACGGAGCACTTTGAGAACCTATGGTCTATTTAAGTATTTTCATATCAGGGAGACATGTAAAAAACGGTGACATGCGACAAGATTTCCTGAACATACCTTACGTAAACACACAAAAATGCAAAGTATTTTTATCGAGCACTTGCGGCACTCATGAACTGCTGTAAAGTGTCCCGCCAACCACGTCACTTTTCAGTTATGTAAATGAAGCACCCCAAAAAACGTTATTGTAACAAAGTGCTTCCAAAATACACAGAAATTAGTGCGTAGATCTGCAAAGGTGCTTACGAGCACGTAAACAGGAGTACAGCAAGTTAACTTTCTTAATAGCACAGCAGTACATAGAAAGTATTCGCCACCCACATTGAAGCATATCTACTGCCAATGTTGTTTTTACTGTTTTTTGTACCCTAAGTCCCGCGTGCGCCACTTATTTTCCGCAACTTTGTACCACCTTACGTCACCAGCCAATTGAGCTAGAGCAGAGGTGGGCAATTAATTTGGCTCGGGGGCCACTTTGAGAAGGCTGTACTTAAAGGAGGGCCGTGCCTTCTATTCCAATGCAGTGTCCAATATAGAGTTTTCTTAACCTTTTTCGGTTCGTGATCCCTTTGGTATTTTTACACGCCCTGTGACCCCTTCCTACGTTTTTTTCAATACATATGATATTATAACCAGGGTTTTTAAGGTGTTTTAGGGACCCGATTCTGGTCCCTAGAATCAAAGAAAATTATCATCGGGTCCCTAGAATCAGAGAAAATCGGGTCCCTGGAATCAAAGAAATCGCGTCCCTACAGGTCCATACGGGGTACCTAACATTTTCCTTAAAAAAAAGCTGTATTTTTCCTTAAAAAAAAGCATTATGATTACAACAAAAATGCTGTTACATAAAAATGCAACAAATTACCACAACAGTTTTACCACAAAAATGCATTTCATAACATTTAATTCCAAACGGCAATTGAATTTCACAAACATTTTCAATGCGACGGTTGACTTTGCAACGGTATGGCCAACATCGAAATTCGTGGTTGAGTGCTTGGCAGTGCCAGTCTTTTATCATACGCGACTACCCTTTGATTTCGTGCCTCCGTTTTTATGTGAGCTGGAACTGAAAAAGCACTCTCGCCGACATATATTGTGGCAATAAAAGCAACATTTGGAAAGCCAGTTCAGACCGATGTGAATATAATTCATGCACAGCTCACCAGAACCGAGAAAATGGCATTTAATGAAAAGTACCATATACTGATGAATCGTTTCCAAGATCGCAAAATTGGTCCTGTACTTCATCAAGAATATTGGCTGTAGCCAGACAGGTAGAGAACGAATTTCGTAAAAATGCATCTTCTCCTTGAGCTCAGAGAAATATCATTGGAACTCAATTTCAAGAGATTGAAGGTGGTCTATTAATTATAGATGTCTTCAAATTCTTAAGAAGTTCTTCAGTTTTTTCAACAATTGACAATTTCTCAAATATTGCAACGTTCCTTGCATTACTTTACGAAGTCAGTTTTGCAACGTCGAGTACAATGCTTGTAGATTCGTCGCGAAACTGATTTGTAGCCTTTAGCTTCACACCTTCCAAAATTTTCAGCCAAATAAGCAAGACTTTTTCAACCAAATCTTGTCCCTAATGTAAAACAACAACTCGCTGGTTTTCATTTCTGAGAATAACTTAATTTCATCCTTCATCAAAAAAATGCGGTTTAGAAAGTTTCCTTTGAAATAGCCAGCATACAGACGTGTGGAATAGAAAAACTCGTGTGTCGAAATCGAATTCTTTGCAGAATTCTTTAAACAGATAAATGTTAAGGCTTCCAGATTTGATGTAATTGATCATTTTTATAGTGGAATCCAGCACGTTTTACAGAGGAGTAACAATCATAAGAGTATTTCCACTGCAACTCTGCAGAAGCAAAATATTTTTACTTCTCCCGAACATCTGCATTTGTATAGTTTGCAGTTTCTCACGAAACAGGAACTTAATGTCTCCCGATTAAATACGAGTCATGAAGACAAGCAACTGATCACATGAAGTAACATCAGATCTGAAGTGCACCTCTGATCAATATCATTGAAAAAAGATATTCGTCTCATGTTGACCTTATTAGTTTTTCCAAGAAGAAGTTTCACTGTTTCCAACAAACAGGCTTCACAAGCGCTTTTTTCCAATGGTGTGAGTTTTTTGCTTGGTAATTTCAAGTGCGACTTCATACGATGCTTGTCATCTTGGTAGAAAATCCGGCAAGATAAGTCACTGATGTTTCAAACTCGTTTCATGGCGTCGGAAGAATTCTATAACTTTTTGTGGCGTGATTCGGATGTTTTGTCGCTAAATGCAGTATCAATTTCGAAGGCTTCATATATTTAGCACTGACAGGGTTTTTACCACTGCAGTACGCTTCTTCCTGAATGTTGACTGCAACTTCACAACAGTCAACTCTTGGTAGGCTATCTTAGTCAACAGCTTGTTTAAAACTAGAATAAGTTATTTGTGACATATTGGAAGGCTTTGACTCTAATTGCTGTATGAACTTCGAAGGTTTCACAAACCCAGCATCGGCACCGAGAAGAACGCTGCACAAAACACACTGTGGCTTCACTGTGTTTTTTCCAACAATGGAGGTGAAACCAAATTTAAAATACTCTTCAAAATACTTGCGTTTCTTGTCCATGGCAACAATAGAAATGGAAGTATCATAGTACTATTGGAATTAGAATATGTTTCTACCTGACTGCTGGCTGCAATTTCACAATAATAAGTTGCTGGTATCAAAGACTTCAACTGTTTTAAAACATGAACAACTAAATACATCAATTGACACAAACAATTGATGTTTTAAAACAGTTGAAGTCCGCTTGCGGTTTACTTCACCTTGGATTTCGACAATAGACGTGCAGGATTGTGGATGATAAAACTAACAGATTGGACTGTACAACGGTGGTCTGACGATGAAAAGACGTATCTGATCTTCAGTTTCGACTTCGGATGCATACATTGCCAATCATATTTTGCAACGTTTTGTGAAGTTTGAATTGTTAACTCCGATGCATTAAATTGCACCCCTATTAAATTACGTTATACGCAACACACAAATAGCTCAGAGAAGCAAATTAATTTCGATGACCAGATTTTGCGATTTGAGCAAACACGAACAAACACGACAAATTAAACATATCGTTACATTGAAATCTTTGCGCGCCCTAAACAAACCTCGCGATCTCAAGTTGAGAAATGCTGCTCTAGTAGAAATAGAATCAAGTCTCGGTTCAAGTTAGCCTGAACACTAACATTTACTGTGATAAGTTCAAGGAAATTTCAGACTTGATGATTATTCCTGAATGCTTCCGCGGGCCGCTGAAAACGCTGTGGCGGGCCACATGTGGCCCGCGGGCCGCTAATTGCCCACCCCTGAGCTAGAGAGCTCTTCAAACCCTCTAAAGATTCGAGAAGTCTTGTGGTGTAGATTTTTAAAAGTCGAAAGGTTTTGGAGTTGTTTTTTTTGTGGGTGTCGTCATAATTGGGGTAGAGTTTCGCATTTTTGGCCAAGGTCACCTAACCAAGGGCGCCAACAGCATGAGCCGATTCTTCGACTCAAGTTTTTGTTGGAAAATAGGCTATAATACGAGGCTGTAGAGTCTTGATTGGCCATCCAGTGTCTTTGATTAAAAAATTATGGCAAAAAAATAAAAGTTTTGTAAAAAATCTAATTTTATATTTTTAGCGTTATTCTTATGATGTTGGGTTTTTCAGGCTGAAGGTGGTTAATTTTGTAGCAATTCGCAATCAGTGGAAAGCGTGGTGCACAGAAAGAATTCTCTGTTTCAATGAGTTTTAAAGAA
>Ga0210059_1015759_pt1 | contig 10991 bp, 4 predicted proteins | sample Ectturendosymbi2_FD_188042 | JGI IMG/M metagenome (GOLD analysis project Ga0210059, IMG submission 188042) | Ecteinascidia turbinata endosymbiont from Florida, USA - Sample 2 (SPAdes) (version 2) | ecosystem: Host-associated > Tunicates > Ascidians > Unclassified | place: Key West, Florida... | reverse complement strand
TAAAACAGTGATGTTTGTTCAAATTTCAGAAGGTCAAGCCCCACTGCACAAATGTAAAGCCCCTCTATTGAAGACTTTCTGGTGACGGTTCTGTTGGCACACCAAGCTTTTCATTAGCCATTTCTTTAGTAACAATGGTTAGATTTTAACGCCATCCATGAGTTCACATTCATAATTCATTTATTAATCTTACCCATTGTTGCTCTTTAACCAAACCTACCTGTAACTACATAGCCATGCTAGTCTACAAACCAAAACAGCATTCAGGATAATACACTGGCTTAAAATATGTCATTTATATTGAAATGACCGGATGAAAATTCAGTGTAATAAGTCAATGTCACAAAACAACAATTTTGCATATGCACATCATGTTTAAGAAAGGAAAAAGCTACCTGGCCTCGCATCACCCAACAACCGGTCAATGCAGGCTCACGTAGAATAGGTGTGTAGACTGCAAATCCTGATGCAGACGACTACAGACCACATTAAAAGAGCAAGAGTGCTCTAACTAGTCTGAACTAGATCTTAGTAGGCCTACACTAATTAGCCTTAGTCCACGTACGCAGCAAACAACGTCCTTAATGCATACTGAAAGAGCCCTATGTTCACACACCAGGAACAACTTCATGCTAACAAATTTGGTGTGTCCAATTAGCTGATTAAGAGGGGGAATGAGATTAGGCTACACTACGATACAGAGATTACACCATAGACAGACTCGGAGTCATGGCACAGAAGGCTGAATGCTTGTGAAAATAATAAATGAATGATTGTGTAATGTGCAACTTTTTCCAAAAGTCTGAATCCTCGAAATATTGATAAAAGCGTAGCAGTTTTTGGATATCCGTATCCGGTTGCAAACTCACTATCCTGCCGGATATCCAACCGGCAAACCGGATAGTGATCATCTCTGATCCATAAAACCTTAACCTAAATCCCTAAACCTAAACATAAAACCTTTAACCAGTCCCGTCACCATGGGATAGCTTTTTTGGGCTTAGCTCCCCCAAAGAAAGCTCCAAGCCCCAACACACTGAAATATGAAACTATACTGTATAAATCATTGGATTTGTTGTCATTTTTAGAATGTCGAGACACCAGCACAAAAGTAAAGCTCCCCTATTGAATACTTTCTGGACAAAAGTAAAGCTCTCCCGTTCTGCTCTCAACCCAAAACCCTCATCCTGCAAGCCTAAACTTGAACCTTCACCATAAAACCTTCAACCTTTAGCCTGAACCTAAAGCTCTAAACGTAGAACCCCACAACCTTACTTACAAAGCGATTGTGATTTGGTGCATATATCAGAAACACAGGCTTGTCCATAGGAATGTCATTCCTATGGGACTCCCATGGGAAACGTCCCATGGGATGGGATGTGACAGCACACATCTGTATTTCCCATGAGACAGTAGTCACGTCATAGCAACTTCAGAAATAGAATGAGAGTGTCAGAATGATAGTGAATTGTCATACTTAAACTATACTTCTGAATTTTAAAGTCAATAAATTTTGTCGTTTTTCATGTCTCTTTGTACATGTAGTCCTATTTACTAGATACTAAACCAAAACTTTCATGAATTTAATAATTTTCATTGGATTGTATTCCATATTAATATTATAATGGGAATCCCGTGGGATGGGACAGGCATACATTGCTATGTGATGGGACAGACAAATATGTCCCAAGGACAATCCTGCAAAAACACCTATAGCACGCCATCCAAATGTTGTACAACACACTTCCTCCTAGAAGCCACTCAGCACCAAAACCGCTGACCGCCACGCTCATGCAAGAAGTTATAACCATGCAGCAGGTGATGATAGGACGAAAAGTTTCTTAAAGTCTACCTGCCAGTGGCGCCTGAGGGAGTGCTCACATATGGCAAAAGCAAATTTGCCTTAAAATACAGCAACGGCAAAGGAATGCCAAGTGGTTTCAGTCACTTATATTGCCACCGAGTGATTCTTTCAACTCAAAAAATTTCAAAGGTTTTTGCAGCATCAGCGGGTAGCTCGATGAAGTCCAACAGCTAAAAATATTGTTAGCGGCCCGCTCGTATAACCTCAGCGGCCCGCCCAAAATCCGTACCATTAGCGGCCCGTGCCATCTCTAACGCAGTGTTGCCTAATTTCAAGAATCTTTATACCAAATTTCACAAAAAAACAAATTAGACAAAATTGACAAAAACCTGTCGCAAAAAATAGCCAAGTCTCAAAAGTAACGAAAGACGAAAAGGCACTATAAATTGCAGTTTGTCAGTTCCCTAAAGCTGTGGACTGTAAAAATTACTCTCTGGCACATATAAAGGGCCATGCAATCTTTACAAATACGTTTTGTAAAGGCGGTGGCTGCAGATACTGTACATATTGCCGCACTTCAGAGATAAGCACCGATGAGGACTGGATCAGTACTGAGGCCAATTTTAGCCGGATCAGGACTGGATCGGACTGAGAAACATTTTGTTGTATAAATGTCATTATTTTCAAAAAATATTCTAATCGTATCAAATTTTTTAGTTTTGATCCGATTTTACAGACTTGATTAATTTTGGAAATACCAAAAAAACGCAGTGCTTCTTTTGCCTCATGAAGCAAAAGCAGTGCTGGAGCTATTTTGCCGTTTATCTAAAGTTAACACGATTTTTTAAAGTGGATACATTATAAGCTCAGAACGCATGACCTACTTAGTAACGTTTCGGTCCGATGGATGAGTATGTGTTATGGTTTTTATGCTGTCAAGCTGTTGGCAGCTTCTTATCTGCATTGCGCAAACTGTAGGCCAATTCCTAACCATTTTGTCCTGCATTACCCAACCCGCGGGCCGCATGCCGTCCACTCGAAGTTTCGTGCGCCCAGTTTAGGTTTGGCCTGTAGTATAAGTGGCCTACTTGTTGACAACCTGCCTTATTTTGATGATCTTACATTTGACATTTTGATTCATGGTCTTCACTGCCACTTCATTTTGTCTGTACTGCGTGCTAGGAGATTTCCATATCCACTGACAGCTTGGTGAAAAACTTTTCACAATTTTTATGATTTCTACCCTTGTTCCTTTGGCACGAAACTTGTAGAGGTAGCCGGAGTCACGTTTTCAGACTCCGCTCCTGTTCCAAAATTTTTGAATCCGAATCAGAGTCTGGAAATTTTTCAAATTTGAGAATTAGACTCCTGTGCAGATTCCGGTTACCATCGAACCAACTGGCAATTCAACCATGATTTTACTTTAGAAATGATCACAAAGACTCCTGCTACTGCTGAAATTGAAACGTAACCCCGGATCCTGGCCGGTTTTTCACAAATTTTTGACTCCGGATCCTGGTCCGAATCCGGAGGCGACTCCGGCGCTCCGGTTCCATGGCCACCTCTGCAAACTTGCTTATGAAATCACACTTACTGAGTGATTAAAGATGCCAAACAGTCGTTATTATTCCAATTAGGATTCAAACGCTATTACTAGATTAGTTTGAAATGAATTTAATTGCTAAGGTCAAAGTAAGTCAATCAACGTGCTACCCGCATTAATATGTAAATCAATATGCGGCCCTGATTAAGATATTCACACAGTCCAGTGTCTTGCTCTGTGATCATCTCAAACTACGACAGGAGTTCACTACGGTCTTCTGCTCAGTGATCATCTCTGATGCCTAGGCTACTACAATTTACGAATTTCGCAGCACTTATGAGACTTTCAATTACAGCAACTTAGTTTTGCTTTTTGAGTATACATCTTACATTGTTCATTTAAACGAAGTTGTAACAATACTAAACAATTTTAAGAAAGCTCGCAAGCCGGATTAGGACCCTTCACGGGCCGGTATTTTGGCACCGCCATTTTAAACTCACAACAAAAAGAGACTAGATCGAATCCAGCAATTTCAAATGCGACTTTGGAGAATATCCAGCAGACATCAAAGGATTGGTTAAACTGTTTAGATGTATGTTGGTCACAATTTTTCCAAGCATGAGCGCTGTGTAATTTAATGAAGCTTTCAAATAAATAGTCTACCAGCAATAGTAATTCATGTGTGATTGCATCTGAGTCATAAAAATGCATGAATAAACCATTGCCACTGGCACTGAGAGAAAGTGCCTTCCAACTGAGGGCCATTTCTTTTTCTTTTCAAGATTGGTTTCACTGGTTTATTTCCATCGTTCACCGTCGTTTTATTACATTTCGTTATTGACCGCAGGGAAATTGGCGATATGGAAATGATAAGCTACTACTCGGGAAACGACCCGAGTAGTAGCTTATCATTTCCATATCGCCAATTTCCAAATCATGACGTTTATTCACCATAATCGTACCCTTGTTCACACTTTGAGAACCAGTCTACGATATATTCGTACTTCGATTTCGGCCTAAAAAACAGCAGTTTTCAGTTGCCTAACCAACGCCCTAGCTCCTCCGCCGATTGCGCTAGAGAGCTGTTCAAGGGCTCTAACGGATCGCCAGTCTAGTAGATTGCACTCGAAAAAAATTTTTTGGTTGGGGGTGCGGATTTTTTGTGATTGACGTCATAAGTGAAATAGTTCTAGGGTCATTTTGGGTCATGTTGCCTGGCCTAGGGCCCAACCGCTAGGCCAAAGTGTTTCGCTGAAGTTTTCATTGGAAACTAGGCACGAGTCCGAGTCTTTTGAGCCTTTGATCGACTTTCTAGCGTTTCTGGTTCAAAAGTTATGATCTAAAAGAAACAAATTATTTAATTATCTAATTAGCTAATTAGTCAAATATATTTACTAACTTACATCACAACTTTTGAACCCGAAACCTCAGCAGGTCATCCGAAAGACTCGGATTGTAGCCTAGTTTCCAGTAAAAACTTCAGCGAAATACTACCACCTAAAGGTTGGCGCCCAGGGCCAGGCAAAGTGGGCCAAGGTGGCCTAAACGTCCTCCACTTATGACGTCACTCACAAAAAACCCGCACCCCCAAACAAAAAAATTTGTTTCGAGTGCAGACTAGAAGACTTGCGTGGTCTTTTAACACTTTTACTAGGTCTGTAGAGCATACAGGAGCGGAGATATTCCCGCGCAAAGTCACGTGCGTTTAGACGTTTTTTTTCCGAAAATCCCCGAATCCTAGTGGACGCCAAAGAGTACAGTACTTTGCTAAAAATCAATCTAAATCTGGTCATCCAATCTCTGTTTCGACGGTTGTTGGTTGAATTACTTAGATTATTCAATTTCACATTGTTCGACTTTTCTTTGCTGCTTTGGACGTTGGTTTCTTCAATGACCTCTGTGCAGAACCGTCGCCAGAATGTGTTTAATATTGGGCTTTACATTTGTGCAGGGGGGCTTGATATTCTAAAATTTGGCAAAAACTCTACTAATTTACAGAGGTGTACAGGAGCCGGAGTGTCGAAGTCGACTCCGGCTGGAGTTTTAACGATTTTCGAAATCAGGAGTGGAGCCGGAGTTGATTTTTTTAAGGAAGGGCCGGAGCCGGAGTCAGCGTTTTTATTAGAGGTTACTTTGTTTATTATTGATTATTATTATTGCAGATGTTTTTTTACAAAGCATGATATAACATAACCTTTAAATGTGCAAAACTACTTCACAGGATGTCTGAACATTTTAATACAACTTGGATGTAAGTAAGGTTGGGTTGGTGAGTTTCATGTGTTCAAAGATTTCAACAATTTCTTGTTCATGGTGATACGCTAAACATCTGTTGGCCAATAAAATTTAGTCCACATAAAAAGTTTAGGTAGTGTCTCAACAACCAGCATTTCCAGTTTTCTCTTTCGAAGGGCAAAAAGTACCGTATCCCGCATCGAGTTTTCTGCCAGATATGAAGCTGCTGAGTTGAATAAAAATAAAATCTCACTACTATCAACATGGTCGAGTGGGAAGTGACTAGACAATCCTCAGTTCGAGTGACTGCTTTGTTGTATTTGGTTTTTGTTTTGATGTACTTACACAAGGTTGTAAGTCAAAATTTTCAGACCCCTTGATATGTACATTTCGAAAAGCAGACAAGTGTTTATAATTAAATTAAGCTTTTGGACTAGGGTTAGGTTTTTAGCATTTAGGATTAGGGTTTTGAGTTAGTGTTTAAAATTAGGGTTTATAGTTAGCGTTTAGGGTTAGGGTTCAGTGTTAGTGTCTAAAGTTAGGGTTGATGGTTACGGTTTGCAGTTACGGTAAATGGTTAGGGTATAGGGTAAAATAATTATGGCCACCTCAATCCTTTATCTGAGAAGCAACTGACATGTATTGCAGTGATCAGCAAATTTGTTTGATACCTTTTTTTAGTCTTTTTAATGGGAAAACCGGATACGGTCGTTTAGACACTGCCGAAAATGTTTAAATAATTCACTTTGGAGTTTGGGCAGGTATCGGAGTTCAAAACATTAAAATGTGTCGGACTCGGCGTATATTCAGCCGAAGCAGGAGCGGAGTCGGAGTCAAAAATTTCAGACTCCGTAAACCTCTGCTAATTTATAGTGTTCCATATTGCAATTTGGGTGGCTTTGAGCTATGTTTGGGGGGCTAAGGAGTGATGTAGCAGCCCAATTCTGGGCCCCCCAAAATGCTTACAGGGGACGCCCTAACGGTGATTTCTAAATAAAGAGTTCAACGTTATGGCACACCTCAATGCCGAATGGTCTTCACAAAAAAATATCCTAATTTTTTATTTTTCTTTATTTCACAATTATATTCGTTCCACTTGCAGAAACAATTTCGGCAGAACCGTCGCCAGAAAGTCTTCTAGTGGGAGGGCTTCATGTTTGTGCAGGGAGATAAACATTCTGAAAATTTATATTCAATATAGTAAGTAATAGCCTATATAACGTTTAAGGCTACGAGTACAAAGAGCATAGTCACCCCTTACTGACACTGGGTGATCAAAATGTAAAATCTGTCATAACCACTACAAATATCTGGTTCTTGTACTGGATACTGATCTCTCAGGTGACAAAGACATTCAGAGACAGTTGCGATATCAATACTGTGCAGCAAACCAGCTGCGAGCTTCTTTTTCCCGATGTTCAAACGCAGTTAAAAATGTGCTTTTTCGTTCTTTTTGTACGCACGTGTATGCATCACAATTACTGTATGTGTAATTTCACGAAGTGATGCGTGCAGAGATTGCATGTGACCAAGGGCATACGCAAGGGGGGGTTGGCGTTAACCCCCCCCCTTGAGCTTGATTTTTTACAAAAACTTTGTTACCTGCGCAAAGGAGATTAATTGTTTTAGCATACTTTTTGCGTGTTAATTTGTCGACTTAATGCAAATACCACGGAACGAATTTGCATGTAAATTTCAAGCAACATTGTAAATGGGTGAGAAAGTAATAATTAGGTTTTGATGGGAATCTAGGTTATCGTCTGCGTCCAAAAACCATCTCCAGTTTTTGCAGACCTTTCGTCCACTACGCATCCTTAAGATTGTGTTCCGCGATAGTTCACTTTATCCGAAGCAATTGTCTTTATTTTGTCTGCTAAGCCTGATCAGCGCAAGTGCTGACCGCATTGCAAGGGCGTACGCAAGGGGGTTGGGTTGGGATTAAACCCCGCCCCTTGAGCTTGATATTTTGCAAAAAGTTTATTGCCTGTGCAAAGGAGATTAATTGTTTTCGCAAACTTTTTGCTTGTTAATTTGTCGACTTAATGCAAATACCACGGAATGAATTTGGATGCAAATTTCAAGTAGCATTGCAAATGGGCCAAAAAGTAATAATGAGATTTTGCTGGGAATCTGGGTTATCGTCTGCAAACAGAAACCATCTCACCGCTTTTTCCAAACCTTTCGTCCACTTCGCATGTTTAAGATATTGTTCCGCGGTAGTTCACTTTATCCGAAACAATTGTCTTTATTTTCTCTGCTATGGCTGATCAGCGCATGCGCTGACCGCTTTGACTACTTTACCAATTTCTGTAGCATGATAGAACTATTACATGAGCTCAAAAGCAGCAGTTGTTAACATAGAAGCATTCAGGCATTTGATAATCTCTCAGCAGGGACAAGGGACAACTAAAAATTTGCTGGACTTCTATACACAAAAATTCTAAAATTTTCTTGCGTACTTTATGCGCATTCTCCATTCTTGTGTAGTTTAGCAAGATTCGATTTTGCAAACCGGGGTGTGCGTCAGACAGCCCAGTCCCACACTTTCTATGCTCCACTGCTTCTATTCAACGAGACATTAGCGCAGCCTCATTTTGCAGTTGTTAAATGCTATGACGCAGTGATGAGCGTGTTTTAATCCCTTGTTTTAACGCAATGCCTGATTTTTTTGCAGTTATGAACTGCTGTGTCGTAGGGTTGAGTTTATTTCCTCCGATGTCCTAACCTAGAGAGCTGGTAATTTATATTCAGTACCATGACACATAAATTAAGGGGAGTGCGTGCAGAAGAATATGCATATTATGTCAACAAACTTCGTTAAAATGTTGGTTTGGAAAGATGAATATGACGTCAAATTATGACGTCAGAAAGAGCGAACAGCAAATACAAATGACCACCATATGCCACTGATAGAAAAAAAACTCCATGAAAAGTTTCTGCGTACGCCACTGCATGTGGCCTATAATTTTGGATGCAGAGCTCTATACAACATGCCCTGGAGAGCGAGTGTTAGTAGTCATCAGGTTCAATGAAACATTCCTACCTTTGAGGCCTGTTTTAAAAAATATGTAGGCCTACCTGTTTCTGCAAAGATGCAGAAAGTCTAACAACGTATGGTTGCGTGCTTTGGTGCAGTCAGATTGTTTATATTCGTCCTTATTGTTTGAACACTACAATCGCCATTTACTTTGTGACCAAGTGCTCGGACACTGCAGTGTTTGTTTGTTTGAGGGCGTGTCATGACACAACAGGGACGGATCCAGTCAGGGAGGTTGGGGGGAGTTAAGTCTCATAACAGCTTCGCTACTGTATGAGAGATGAAGTATACTTCACCACACCGCTGTGACAAAACAAAGGACGACAAAAGCCTTATGTTGCGATTGTTTTCCAAATTGTACAAAATTATTGCGAAAAAAGTTACTTTTGTAGGTTTTAGGAGGGGAAGATCGCCCCCCTGGATCCGCCCCTGTACCACAACGCATTCGTACTTTACCTGGCCTGGACCAGTTTAGGAATTAACGTCCTACTCTGCAACAGTGTTGAACATGATCCGGTTTCCGAATCAATATTCAACCGGATTCTGCAATTCAGAACCGGATCCGGATCGGACTGAATTTTGAAAAAACTTAACAGAATCATATATGGATATCCTGCATTGATCCTGCAAACTGCATTGATCACTGCAGAAAAAATGCTTAATAAGAGGGATTTTTCGGATATAAACCGGATTGGATCAAATATTCGGACAGGTCTACCGGATTAGGATCGGATCGGATTTCTCAACGAAAATTTTGGACTGGATTATGATTGCATACAGTTGACTGCATCGCCTTAAACTACTGAGGCAAGCACAAGATAAAGATGACAATTCGGGGCATTAACTAACAGGAAAGCAACCAGCAGCAATAGAGATCCATCACTGACTTCACTTACTACTACTAGGTTGCACTGTCACTATATAGGCATAAGTGAACTACGATGATTCGCTTGTGGTGACTATCACAGTGATATGCTACTCATGGGCACCATCCAGCGGTGACAATGGGTGACCAAAAAATATTTAGTGGATTTTGTCGCTTTACTGCTTTTTTTTATTATCGTTCTGCTTTGCTATGAATAATAGATTCCCAACCTTTTTTGAAGCTGCCACCCCTTTCGTAAATAAAGAGTGACGTTCGCAGCCTTTCGTTTCAAAATAAAGTGTAGAAGTAACAAACATCAGTTTGATTTTGCAGAATCGTCATTTTTTAAATTACTACTCGCAATACTTAGTGTAAGGTTGTATGGCGGCCTGGAGATGACGCCACATGAAAATAAATGGTCACAGCTAGATCGTGTCCATAAGGAACAAGTCACTGTGATAGTCACCACAAGCGTATTATCGTAATTCACTTATCTCTATATAATGATAGTGCAACCCAGTATCAGTAGAGTGAACTGGATGGGTGATCTATTGATACTGTAGTTGCCATTGATGGTTGAATGTGGTGGCTAGTAGTGAAATCGGGGGAGGGAGCTGTATTGCTGCTGGTTGCTTTCCTGTTAGTATAATGCCTCGAATTACCATCTTCCTCTTGTGCTTTCCTCAGTAGTCCAAGGTGATGCAGATACTTGCAACAGTTGCCATATCGCCGGTATTTTGCTGCTAATTAGGTAGAGGCCGGTAAGAAGCCGGTATTTTGAAAATCTGTGCCTGAAGCCGGTATTTTGACAATAAATGCATTAGAGTAACTCCAAAAAGAACTAACGCAGAACGTCTCAAACTATGATGACTCTCGTAGTGCATCTTGTCAGGACAGTTCCTTCATCGAAGTTCATTCAAGTCCAAAATGAGGGCAAATTATTACTTGCAACTATACTCATAGTCTCTTGTTTTTTTCTGTTCCTTTGTTTAGTCATAGCCTACATACCATACTCCTTCGTCTTAAACGTGATCTGTATGAGCATTGTTTGGCAATTAGCCATGACACCATCGCAGGTAGAGTTGTCTGAACTACTACAGGCTATTACAGAAGAATGCAGGAAAATCATAGAAATGGACAGGAAGAGAGTGACCTTGTAGAGACTAGTGAAACTTTCACTCCCCTGCGTAAAAAACAGAGATTGAGAAATTGTATTCTTAATATATCTTACCAATTTGCCTTGATTCAGTGTTTTCGTAAATTTCTTTTCGTACTTGATTCAGTGTTTTCTTAAAAAGACGTTTGGTGGTACAGAACTTGAAGATGGCGTGAAGTAGGAGATTCATCCCAAAGCTTTTCGTCTGACACTCTTCAGGGGACATCGTCAGAATGAAGTGGAGATACTACCGAACTGGTTTATATACAGAAAAGAAGAGATCTCATTGGTTAAAGCAGTGGCCAATAAGAAAGGGTTTAGGAGATAAGAAAGGCGAGTTGTCATTGGTTG
>Ga0210059_1015758_pt1 | contig 10992 bp, 4 predicted proteins | sample Ectturendosymbi2_FD_188042 | JGI IMG/M metagenome (GOLD analysis project Ga0210059, IMG submission 188042) | Ecteinascidia turbinata endosymbiont from Florida, USA - Sample 2 (SPAdes) (version 2) | ecosystem: Host-associated > Tunicates > Ascidians > Unclassified | place: Key West, Florida... | reverse complement strand
TAAACCTCTTGAACTCTCCATTGGTTGACCGGTCCAACGTTTCGACGAGGTCCAAATTACATCTTCAACCAATGACAACTCGCCTTTCTTATCTCCTAAACCCTTTCTTATTGGCCACTGCTTTAACCAATGAGATCTCTTCTTCTTTGTATATAAACCAGTTCGGTAGTATCTCCACTTCATTCTGACGATATCCCCTGAAGAGTGTCAGACGAAAAGCTTTGGGATGAATCTCCTACTTCACGCCAAAAAAACTACTCCTCCCGTTCCAATCCAACTCAAAAGCTTAGATGACGTCGACCATTATCGAAACCTGGGTTGGGAAACTTGATATAAAAATAAAAAACTGAAAAATTGGGCTTGCTGTTGACACTTTTACAGCTCACCCTGCCTTGCATGGCCTGACAAATGTTAAGCTGGTGTTCTTACCTCCTAACACTACCGCCAAACCCAAACGATGGATGCTGGGATAATAATCCGTTGTTTAAAAGCACACTACAGGAAAAATATAGCTGAAATGCTCCTTCTTGCTTTTGAGGGGAAGAAAGAATTTAAAGTCGATATTTTGGAAGCTATAAAGCTTCGCCATCAAGCTTGGATTTATGTCTCTGAGAAATCTATTCAAAACTGCTTTGCTAAAGTTCATTTTGCTTCAACATCAGAAGAAAACCAAGAAATTACCCGTGAGCCCGAAAAAGGAGTTTCGGGTAGGTTTCAAACGGCGGTCTCAGTTCCACAAAGTGTCATTTTTAATGAGTACGTGGAAGGTGATGTACACCTGGTTTCCAGCGAGACTATCACAGCAAGCAGCATAAGAAACGATATTACAGCAAACGAAGTTCCTACAGACGATGAAGAAGATGACGATGAAAACTGTCTGTACGAACCTGAGCCTACCCCTTTTATGGCATTGGAAGTACCAAAGACATTAGATCGCGATTTCAAAGCACAAGATAACAGCGATACGATGTTGAGCAATGTGTCCAAAATGCTTCCAAAATGGCAAGAGAAGCCGTCAAAACAAACCAAAACAAAATTACGCAATTTTTGCGAATAAGGAGTCGAAGATGCCATGACGCTATAAAAGTTTTGCGAATTAGCAATTTTACTTGCACCAACTTCGTATTGTCTGTGTACCGGTATTGCATGACTTGTGTCCTGTGCGTATGGTTGTATTCAACCATAATGTCATGAACATGTATTTTACTGTAAATAAAAGCACTATGTATGCGAGTTCCTATGATAAAGTACACGAGCTGCTATGATGGAGTTTTCACCTGTTTGCATAATTCGTCACTTCGCCTAAATGTCACTTTTTTCTAATCCTCTTGAGGTGACGAATTAGGCAAATTCTACATCTCTTCCAAATGGAAATACCACACGTTGATATCAAGAGATCGAAGAAAATGGCATTAAACATCTGTCCAAGCATGGCGGAAGTAAAGAATTTGTTATATTGACCAGAGAAGCTGTTAAGCACAGAAATGACCAGTGGCGATTCTAGACTTAAAAAAGTGGAGGGGATCCACTGCGGGGCCAAGAAAAAAGTAGAGCTACTAACATAAATGTCTGTCTTTCATGGTTATTTTTCGTTGTTTTGAAGATTAAGTTGTTATGATTTAACCCTGTCAAACCCAATATAGGCTTGTGAATATCGTTGAATAAGAACTAGCGCTAGGTTATTATTCACTGGAGACACTTAAATGCCACTGCAGATGCAATCACACACGTGTACTGCTATGCCGAATATTCTGTGCTAACCATGCAACTTCCACAGCACTGCACATGTAAAACGAAACACCATTTTCTGTATGGAATTGTGCAAACCCCACATGAACGAATACAGCTCCACGAAAGTGAATACAATTCACATGAAAGCGAAATGGTCCCACTTGCAACCACCTATTCTATGTTGACACAGAGACAAGTAGGCTGTTGATAACAAACTAGTTTCGTCAAAATATCCTTACTACAAATCACATAAAACTAAGCCATTTGCCAGTGGATTGGTGACTACTGACTAATCTGCTTTTGTGGTATCTTACGGACACTTTGTGATTGTGGTGTAACCATAACAATGTTGTGCAACTACTATTGCAAGTGTAATTCCCATCTGCAGCGTGGATAGGGTGAGGACTATTCAATGCAATATGCAGTTAACTTCACAGAGGTTTCGGCACCAGTGGCACCTACAGTAGCATAGTAGCGCCGCAGTAGGAATGTGTGTATCGGTTTAAGGAGCGTGTACCTGATAGCAAAACGTAACAGCAGGCGTAAAACTTATGTTTCAGAATATTCCCAACAAAGTTGTTCATTTCAATATTCACACTGAATTTTCCTCTGACTGTTCCTCAAAAGCTGACTTTTCAACCCTGCGTTGATTTATGACTGTTTTGTCATAAGCGAAACACGCACTAACTCTAAAAAGAATCAGACAAATAGACAATGAACAATACGATTCTCACACAGATCCCTGCACAGTCTACATTAGAAATTTATATCATCACCTCAATGTAACTTAATCCTTCGATTGACATGTCGACTATCAAATTCATCAACGAAATCATCTAAATCTGTTTTTCAGCTCCTACCTTTCACCTGAAAGTAGATCAATGTTACTCAATCTTTCACTGGTCATGGAATTTCTGGAAAATGTTTTCACTAATTTCATTTTGAAAAGTTTTTCTCGCATGAAGCGCTGGTGACGGGAAGAGTTACAGCTACCAGTAACAATCAAACGCGGCTCTTTAAGTAGCTGTGGATTAAAAATATTGTTCGAGCAAAATAGGCAGCTTAGACTCCTTCCGAAGCAAATTCTTTGCCAAGGTTAATTTCATTTTTCAAATCATTTTTACTAAATTAATATGACTTGCGAATTCTTTCGAGTGTTTTTCTGATAGAAATGTTTGACCTCCGGGGCAATGAGTTGAAAGACGCGAAATAATTGCTTGTGAATCATTATAGAAAATCCGTAAAAAATTCTATGAGGTTGCAGGACATGTGTGGGTAGAGTTAAAACCGTAGTTACGAACCACTTGTAGCGATTTCTCGCTACTGGCTATGGCCGGGTCGGAAATTCCAGATCGCCACGCTGATTCCGCCCTTACTTACGAACCCGCAGCTGGGCAACGGATCTGTCTACGGCCAAATACTGAACCAATCCTGAGAACCCCTACCTGTTGAACGCGACTTTAAGGACCCCCTTTGGTTCACACACTGCTGATTAACACGTGCTAATCTGTACCCACACATTACAGAGACTAAAACGATTTTTACGAACGACAGAAACACACAAGCGTTACCACTACAACAGTTCACACGTACGATCTCAAAGTTTCGCAACAGAGCAATGGCAATCCGCTGTAATCTGTGTGGAAAGCTCGCAGAGGTGGGTTGAACCCAACCAACGCAGTGTCCCGAATCAATGTAGCAATATTAAAAGTGTTTCTGGACCCAGTCTATCAGCGCATGTAAAATTCGACCGACCACGCCATCCAAAACCACGTGTGTTGGCAAGGCGGGATTTTTACTTCAGGAGCGCTAGAATCATTATCGTCACTCACAGGTTAGCAAATGAAAAAGAGAGTGCAGATCCCCTCGGCCCCCCCCCAGGGTTGCCAGATTTGCCGTTTTGACGCCAAATTTTTTAAATTTGGCTTTTTTTAGAGACACTTGGCGTTAAAAAAATGTTTCTTTTTTTCTCAATATTTGGCTTTTTTGGAAGCAGTTGGCACATGCTATCAGACTGGTTCGTCTTCGCTTTTTAAATATCTTGCTGAAAATTGTTATTAGGATTTTTTAGACAGTGCTGGGTGTATTTTCTCAAACGTTATCTGGTAACCCATAGAAGAATGAAGTTGTCGCATATCTGGCAACCCATAATGCCAAGGTTCGAGTGGAAAATGTGGAAGATGAAGAATGCTACAACTTTATTCTTTTAAAATGTCCTACAATTAATAAAGAATTTTAAAGTTCATGTTGTTTAATAATTTAGCTTTTTTTGCCCGGTTTGGCTTTTTTTAGACGTGGTTTGACTTTTTCTCAAAAGGTGTATGGCAATCCTGTGGCTGCCAACATTCTTACTTCCATAGGAAAAAATTGCTCTACGGCTTCCGAAGCACATGACCGGTTCGCCACTAATCAAAATGACATCAGCGTCGAACTACAATCGGGTTATGGATCTAACATTACTTACGTAAGATGTTTCGAAGACATGTACACAAGGCAGCAGAACGCAATATTGCAGCCAGGATAAATTCGTACAAATTAACTGAAACCAATTCTTAATGCTTTCACAAACCTTTTGCTACTGGGACAAGCAATAATCTGCTGAAAGTAATATAACCCAGTTCCATCTCACATTGAAATGCACTATAGGTCAATTTTTCCATTTCTGCGACTGTGTCGTAGTTTCGAAATGAATTTTTCAACACCACGACCGCGGTCTGACTAAATTTCACGCAGGATCTAAGCAATTACTGGTGTGTGTCGTCATAAACAACTCTAGTTTCCCGACCGTCGAAAACAACAACACAGCTTATCATGCGTTTGAAAAATATTGAATGCAGGCTAGAGGGTTACTAAATTATCGTTTAAAATATTGCTTGCCGAAAGTTGTCTACTGCATATGTCAACCAAAAGAACTCGAACGAGAAATTAAGAAAAAATTGGGGGAGCCAAGCAGGGGGCCAAGCAAAAATCTGGGGGGACCATGGCCCACCCAGGCCCTCCCTTAGAATTGCCACTGGAAATGACAGGGTCTAATTGAAAGCGAGGAAGGCATCACTTTACAAAATCCGAATTTCGCATGATAATCTGGTGGAAGAAAACATTCGGATAAATTTTCCGGGAGAAAGTACTGTAGCTCAGACCACTTGTGCCGTCGTGACTCTCATAAAACCGACATAGAAGTCGTTAAGTTTCCCAAAGCTTGTTCAGCAAAAGTATATCAGCACACGTTCAAAGTTGCCGCAAAAGAAAACAGGCAGCGTGTTTAAGCATTTTTGAACAAAACTTACATTTGCATACTTTACTGGGATTAATATTGTTTTAATGTGAAAAGTGTCTAAAAAAAAGTTTGATAAGTGCAGCCATTACCTAATAATTAAAAATGATTTCTTTTGCTGATATGATAAAATTTGAAATACGAATTTGTTTCGCATATTGAAAGCTGTTGTGCAGAAAGAAACCTTGCACTTGAACTGCTGCAACTATTACGAATTGCATGTCACTGGGCGGATGCGTTTTGTTGAGTGGTGAAATACAAAATGCTAGAATACTTGAAAACTGAGCAACATATTGAAAAACAACTGTAAGATCTGGTGAATATTGCTTCTGTTTCTATTTTGATCACAGTGTCGTAAATTCTTGGACCGGAAGCAAATCAACTTTCCTTTCATTTTCACCACGTTACATGATTTTCAAAACATTTAGTAGTGAAAACAGCAGTGAAAGCAAAAACAAACTGAACTTTAAACTATAAAAAACTACTAGTCTGAAACATTAAAGGATTTTTTTGGAGTTGAGTCTTTGTGAAGGAGATGCGTCACGCTGGAAAGAGTCGAATTGCCAAAACCGGTAAAACCCCAACGTTTATTGTCCTGCTGTGAAAAAAATACGGATCTTCTTTTGATGTGTAGTGTTTTCCAACTTTTGTATAATGAAAACGAAAGCTTTATCTTCATAGAACATTAAGGAAAACTCATGTGTGAAATATTTGTTTTCACAGAATATCCCAAATTAAGTTGTTTTTTTTCGTTTACTTCACATAACGTCAAACGTCTGTATAGTGCTGAAAGATTGGTGTGGACACCAGAACGTTTTGTGTCTATTTTCACCCAGGAATGAGGGTTTGTGCCATGTTGCTCACGCACAAGCTTTTTCTGCGCTTTTAGAATAAAAAATATCTTTCTGAACTTTTTTGGCCTCTCACTTACCCATGGTTCTGTACCTTGCAATGGAGTTCCACAAATCTCTCATCCATCACGCTGTGAACCAAATCAGGTAGAAACTTTGCCCAGAAACAACATAATTTGCTCACAGTCGCTTCGCAGAAGATAATAAAAATGCTTAAAAGAACCAGGCGCGCAGCCAAGGGGGGGGGGGCAATTGGGGCAATGTCTCCCCCAATTCCGAACGTTGCACCAAAATATTTCAGGGTAATCAAGGTTTTGATGCGTAAGCCAAAGAAAAACTTCAGTGCAAATCAACGGCACTTCTTACGGAACCTATTACATCAGCATTCAGTCGCACCTGATCAAAGCACTATTTTACCAATTGTCCATGATTAATCAAACGTTGTGTACATGAGGGTCGGAAAATGTTATCCAGGGCGGGCAATAGTAGTTTTTCAAGTGAAGCGAAGGATTTTTCTCGGGGAGGCCAAAAATGATGAAATTTTTTTCCACTCGAAATTAAGAAAACAAACTTTTCGCTAAAAAATTTGATAGGAAAATGTCAATATTTTTCCAAGGCCCCCTTCTACCCCTCCCCTTTCGACGCTCATTATTGTGTATACAGGCCTCCAAACAGCTTGGGACACCAGGGGGGTGAAGAGTTTTCTGAGAGGAGGACAAATGTTTTAAACTATGTCCAATATTTTTAAATATGTTCAACACATCCGTGTACAAGTTGGTGATGATGAAATGCAAACTTGTATCTAAGTGCTTGTAATCACTAACCGAAAGTAAAACAAGGAGTAACGCTTTTCGAAGCTGTTTCTGACCCACCATCTTGCTGTATGTCACCTAATGTTGATGTAAACTTCATTTCAATACCATCGCAGAAATTCCTCTCTGTCAACCCTACCGTGCTACAAATACAGTATTACGTTTGTCTGTAGCATCAGCCGCAACCTTAAATAGACATCCTATATTTTTGTTCTTGTACAATTTTAAAGTAAATGGCGGCAATGTACGTTTTATATGCCTTGCAGCTCAAACTTTGGCTGAGAAGCAATGCAGTGTCAGTCTTTTTTATTACGCAAATAGGCCATAGACCACGAGCCTTAAACTCAAAACAAGGGCTTAAAAAAGAAACAGAGCCGCATTATGACTATTCTAGAACTGCAATATGACGCTGACGCAAAAAGGCTGTACCTGAAACTTACTAGAAACAGCTTTTACATCTTTTTTTCTGTGAATGATATCGTGAGTTATAGGGAGTTTATCTCTAGTCCTCTCCATGTTCGTTTAAAACAGCTATGTCCAACCCGCGACCCAGTCGAAGGTTTTGTGCGGCCCATTTTAAGTTTTAGCTGCAGTGATAAAGTATCCTACATACTGACAACCACTTCTTATTTTGATAACCTTCAATTTGCCATTTTTGATAAAGGCAGTTCTCAGTACGACTTTAACCAGGAGCGTAACGAAGGGGGAAAGGGGGGCACAATTCCCCGGGGGCCCTGTCACTATGGGGCGCCGAATGACTACAGGGTCGCCAAAAAGTCACAATAATATCACAAGCACTTTCTTCAATACCCTACATTTACTTCAAAAATATCTCAGGTTCGAACGTGGAGGCGCCAAACTTGCTTCTTGCCCCAGACGCCATCTAACCTCGGTACGCCCCTGACTTTAACACGTCTGTTGCCATTGCAGTTAAGATTCGAACGCATTCAGTACACTAGCTTAAGCTAAATTTAGCTTGCTAAGATCAAAGTAATCCATTCAATGTGGGGCCCAGCACGCTAATATGCCACTCATTATGCGGCTCTGGTTAAAATAGTGACATAATTTGTTGTTCGGTGAGCCATTTGGTTTGGACACAGCTGGTTTAAAATTTGACACGCTGGCCGAGCACTTTTAAACACCGGTGCATAAACAAGATAACTTAAATGTTAAGTATTTCAAAATTCCCAAAAAGAATCACGGGCTGCACAAAATGCCCTCGCGGGAGACATGCGGCCCGCGTTTTTGAGACCCAGAATTCATTCTAGATATTTATTTGTTACGATTAAGCATGCATTGTGCCGGTTCAATCACAATCTTGTGGAGTGATAACGTTTTGATCAATGATTTTTTTTCACATTAACTTGCCGGCGAAAAAAACAGTTTTGTCAAGTAATCATAGTCTACTCAGCAGCAAAATCTTACGTAAATAGGAAAAAGTTTTTTTTGCAAGTGCTGAGGACATTGACACGGCCATCACTTACAGATAGTTTGCAATCTCTTTTCTTGATAAAGCGCATGTGACTAAAATGAAACTAAATTGAATTTTTTCCCAGTCGATTGGATTTTGTTATTTAAACACCCATGGATAAAAAAGAGCTTAACAACCGCTTACGCTGAAATTGCTGCAGCAGCGGTTCTCAAGCTTTTTTGAACGCTCCCCAAACCTGCGTTTGGTGAACACGTCTCAAACAACAACTGAGTTTGGTGAATGCGCCTCAAACAACAAATCCTTAAACAACGTATTAAAAAATAATGATTGTAGGCCTATTTGGGATTTTGGCAGTAAACTGCTAAGTTTGTTTTCAATGTCAGCATTCCACGCTTTTCTCAGTAAGTGCTTATGCTGCAGACAAAGGCAACCAATGGTAACGTTGAAAATACACAACTCCGGTTTGGATCGCCTCGGCATGGCCCATTTTTTGACACTTCGCCACTGTTATTTCGGTTTCGACCCATACTTTGGGAGCCACTGCGATAGATCAACTAGCCGACCGTTGTGTTAAGCTGCGGTAATAAGTATTATTCACTTCATTCCAGAGCCGTGGTGAGAATCGATTGTGGCTTCGTTTCCGCAAATACACAACCACTTTCACATTTTGTGCAGAGAAGGTGGGTGAAACATACGCAAGTTTGTAACTTTAGCATTACAGAAGTGTCTAATGAAATAAAATCCAAACATTTTTCAAACGCATAGAGGTATTCTAGCCTTTACGTTATCAGCTGCATACGTCAATCAGTCGACCGCTCAAAAATTGGATAAGATCCACGTCTATTATGCGCGCAAGTTTTGTGGACCAACTTCGGGAGTCTGTGCCGTAAAGCAAAGTTGCTATTCAGGTTTGGATTGAATGTGTGTTGGTGTACATCAGAAGCGCGTAAATATAGAAAACGCAATCATAATGACCGTCACAAAAACTTCTTGCTCAACTGCAAAACAGGCTGCAAAAAGCATACTGCAAATCTTGCTCTTAAACCATCGAGAGTTCCATTATCGGTCTTGCATGAACGTTTTATAAGCAAATGGTGGCTTTCATCAATTCAGTGAAGATTGACTTCTATTTGCCGGCTTATATCTGAACATAATTATTCAGAATAAAAGCGCCAGAAAAATGCAACTTTTGTGGAAGATGCTTTAAAAACAAGGGGCATTATATATTTAAATGTTGGGACTTCGTTGTTGCTTGCCCCCCCAATCTAAATTTCTGGCTACGTGCCTGAAAAGAACTCTGCTTAAAGTTTCGCATCTATCCATTCACCAAGGCCTTTCTTTTCTGCTTTGATTCTGAGAACACATTTTGACCATGTATCTAGCTCTAGAGTCTAGAGACTTACTGCTTTCGGCAGAAGAACATTTAGCAAGGCTGCCTTGTCAAAACAAGTAAACCGTGCTGATTGATATGCCGTGGTTTCCTTTCGGGAAAGCACGTTTATTTGCACCATCTTAAGCTGTCATTCATTGATTTCGGATAAGAATGATCACTCACGCCCCATATTTTCAGACGTCACTTGCTGAAATGCAACCAATACAACCCTGGGATCTTATTATTGCACGTAAAACATTGCTTTTTGTCGAATTTTTGCAAAAAGTTGTTCTTGATGTTCTGTTTGTCAATTTATCGTGTTGCTAGAAACATTTTATTTAAAAGTATGTTAACTGAGGAGATTGAAAAAAATCCTTCCCGAACTTGAAAATAATAAATTTGAATGAAGTTGCGTTATGTGTTTCAATGCAGTTCATTAATGTCTTATTCATCATTGTAGTTTTCATAAAATGCGATTAGGTTTTCACTGCTTTTCAACATTGTTTACAAGGAAAATACATGCAAATTGTGTAGGCAAACCCCTGCTAGAGACAAGGCAGTGTAGAGCTGTTTCGGAGACAAACCATTTTTGAAGATATGTTCTGTAAAATTGTAGTTATTTGCCTAGTTTAAAATTTGTAATGAAAGTAAACCAAAAACTGACTATTTGTACAGAGCATCGTTATTAGACAATTGATCGAGATACCGTTGAAAGTTTTGGTTGCTGAAAAAGACCTGACAAATTGTTATGTCTAGAATGCGCCTCGAATGCTCCCAATCCTTACTTGGGGATAAACTGAGTGCGCTCCTACTAGTGAATGATTCCACTTGGCCTGCAATTTGATTACACTGAAATGTGTCAAAGGCTGCATTTCCTATCCTGAAACATTGGCTGTTTCGTCCCACAATGTAGATTCTCCTCGTAAGTATGTGTAGCTGCTCACGTCCCAGAGGTTCGACTAATTCTGAAGTAACCGCTGACGATAGGTGGTTTGAAGGATCCTTGTTTTTGAGGCATTCGATAAAAAGTTGACAGTATGTCTTTGCACCTTTCACGACCTTCCAGAATAATTTCTGGTCTCTCAAGACAACTATGAAATAACCATGAAACTCAATAGAAGTGAAAGTTTATTCGCACGATTTCCACGCTTCTCTTCGTGGCACAAACTGCAAACCGCTGTAGCTTGGATAATGCACCTCAAAAAAGACTGTTACGTAGCCAAAATTTTTGACTGACACTTTACCCGTCAATGAATTAGAAGCGACCCAATTAGAATCTGTCAAGATGCAGCAATGCAATGCTATTTCTCGCGAAATATTTTTTTTGCAGTCTACCACATGTAGAAAGAAGCGCTTCTCCAGCCAAGTGCGAAAGCTTAATCCTATGCCCGAGGATGGCGTTGTTCGTGTGGTAGGGAGATTGAATATGACTTCAATGGTGGTTTTTCAGAAGCATCCAAATATTTTACAAGGTAACCACCATGTTGCACAACTAATGACTGAAGATCGTCATCCTAAAG
>Ga0210059_1015756_pt1 | contig 10993 bp, 8 predicted proteins | sample Ectturendosymbi2_FD_188042 | JGI IMG/M metagenome (GOLD analysis project Ga0210059, IMG submission 188042) | Ecteinascidia turbinata endosymbiont from Florida, USA - Sample 2 (SPAdes) (version 2) | ecosystem: Host-associated > Tunicates > Ascidians > Unclassified | place: Key West, Florida... | reverse complement strand
GTTCTTTGTACCAATGTTTCAGTAGGCGCACAAAACACATTGGCACCTTTCTCTGAATTAGTTTCTCAAATAATTTCATGTGTAGTACTCGATCGAATGCTTTCGAGGCATCTAAAAACACAGCATAATAAAACAGGTTTGGCGCCGTATTTCCTATTTTGACTAACTTCAGAAAAATGGGTGTCAGTTAGTAAGTGGTTCTATCATTTCGCCAAATGTGCCAATGTTGTTAGAGGTGATGCAATAGATTTTCAAAATTCAGAGAACGTACTGCTTACTGGTGTAGAGCTGATTAAATTTTAGTGGACCACACATGCCGAGATGTACTTTAACGTACAAAGTTGAAGAGATGGCAAACCTTAAGTACGCATCGGATTATCTTCTAAATTATTCAGTTAATTGCATTTATGGCCACGAAAAGGTAAAAAATGCCTCAAGCCCTGGTTCGCCAGCTGAAAGATTGTAAGCGAAATGTGTTGAATAAATGCTTCCATCAAACAAGCCCACGACATTTTAACTAAATGTCCCAAATTTAAGCCATGACGTGACTTGATTGTGTTTTTGACCATTTCAGTATCGTTTGCAGTGAGTGATAGTCCATGTTTTACACTAACATCACAGAAAGGTGCAATGTCTCAGATTTATCGAGCTCCACGCTTGTATTTTTAAGGTTGCAATCCAGTCCACCTTGACCTATACTCAGGGACGCCGGAACGTCGGTAGGGCAGAAAAAAGTTGAGGGCAATGGAAACTTTCAAAAAAAAAAAATCGTAACCAATTATAGTAACCAAGAGACGGTATAGCAAAAAAAATTAACAAAAACAATTCAGTTTATAGAACTTATCAAGCACAACTAATGGAATGGATCCACTTGATGTTTTTTACACAGATCATCCATTCGTAGATTGACACAAGCCAACGTGGGACGAAGGACATTCTCAATATTTTTCAAATAAGATCGTTTTTAGGCCTTGATGATTACCAATTTTGAAATGCAGCTTCACAAAAATATGTTGTGCAAAAGACTAAGAAATTACGAATGGCTAAATCAGAAATGACTGGGCGTACATTTGATGTTTTTGTTCAAAAAATGACATAAACTCTCTTTTGAAAATTCCAGTTGCAAACCGGGGGCGGATCCAGCCAATAAGTTAAGAGGGGGCGATTTCAAAAATATTTGTCAGTCAAGTCTCATTATAGGTTCACTGTAACAGAAATGAAGTACACTTCACAGCACTGCTGTGACAAAACAATGAACGGCAAAATGGCCTGATATCGCAAATGTTATTTTCCGAATTGTACAAAATCATGGTGAAAAAGTTACTTTTGTAGGTTTTATGGGGGGAACGATAGGGGCGACCTCCCCCCTGGATCCGCCCCTGTTGCAAACTTCGTCGTTTTATAACTTTGCAAAATAATGTTGGGCATGGCAGGTATGTGGCCTCCTGAAATTTCAACTGTGCATGGTTTGTGGATCCAACTTTTCCTAAATCAAAGTCCAAAGTACTTCTGAAACTGTGTGTGAAACTTTCAACTTTGGTCTAAAACACTCCGTGTGCTTTCAAAGCAGTTAGCCTATCCCCTAGACTAGATCTAGAGTTCTAAACATAAGCATGCCTTTGTGTCGGGTTGAATGCATCAAGGTCAACATTGGCCAGTACGTTAAAACAATCATGACGTAACAATACATAGCCTGTTGTGCTTGTTTTTTATTATCATTTCACTCGTACCACGCCTACAGGGCCGTGACCAGCGGGGGGACCGGTAAAATATGGGCTACCCCATTTCATGTTTGGCCCCCCGGTTGCTGCATACATCCAATATTGTATTAAAAAAATTGACCACCCTTGTGCTTTTTTTCCGCCCTTGCTGCGAAATCCTGGCGACGGGCCTGCACACGCCTAGTGATTTTTCACTAGATCTAGTGATTTTGGGGCTGACCTAGTGATTTTTGCAAGGTAAATGTTTGAAGAAGATTGGATGTTTTGCTTCGAATTTTTCAGCCAGTTTTTCGGAAAAACAATTGATTACGTGAATCGTTGTCTGACGATTGCACCATCAGAACAAACAAGTTTTTCTAATCTCAGTTCCTTAATGTTTTCACTTCTTTACTGTCAATTTCTGCAATGTTGCCTATGACCTCAACTTCATTTCTTTGCAGGACCAGTGCAGTTGAAATATCCTGATTAAATATTAGGTTGATTTATCTAAAATACAACGTTAGTGTTGTCGCTTTGAGCTCTTGCATGAAACATGAAGGTTTCCGCCCTAAGATTTTCCACGCTTCAGAAGGATTTATTTTAACAAACTTGCAAATTACTCATATGCAGGGGTGTAGTGGGTCGGGAACGCGTGGGAACGGCGTTCCCACACGTTTTTCACATTTTAATTTAAAATGGCCATTTTTTGGGTGCGTTCCCACACCTTTTTGTTAGCACTACATCCCTGCTCGTATGTAATTTTTTGGGGCGATAAAGGCCATAAATAAATGATTTTCAAGCAAAAATCTTAACTTCAAAGCAGAAATTTTAAATCTAGTGATTTCTTTGAGATCTGGTGAATTTTTTTGTGAATCTAGTGATTTTGGCAAAAAAGCCTATAGCAGCACTGTCATTTGATAGCTCACGCACGATAGGCAGACATCCTAGTAAACAACTAACAGCACTAAGCACGATATTGCCCGTAAAAATGCAGTAGATAATAGATTCACTGAACACCGACATTTAATTTTTTTGTAAAGTCTACAAAAGTATTCATATCTGATTTGTCAAAACGCTTTGTTTCACGACCCCGAAATTACATTTCGCGACACCAAACGGGGTCGCGACCCATAGTTTGAGAAGTCCTGAGCTAAAGCATAAACATTACTACTGCATTGCACAATGCTGTGAATGGTTATTATAATGACGTTAGCTTATGTTTTTTTGAAAAACGTAATCTGGTGGTCAATTTTGACATTAAAAACATCATGTGCCACTTTCTTAATATCGTCATCACTTGCATATTTTCTGCTGAACAAAATTTTGTCAGTCAATGGATCGACGCATTCTTTTATGGCGTATCTATCTCCCACTGACACCCTGATGCCCTTTGATTCAAAAAGATGGACCGCAGTGTTAGTTATCATGGGGTTGCCGTTTTTGGGGTTGTGTAAATAATTCACAGCATCTTCAAAATCTTGCAACACCATTTGTTTCAAGGAAAATTCCAACAATGGGACCCAGTGACTTGATTCTTCTTTGCAGCATTCTTCATCACATCGACCGCTTACGACTCCTGGAGGAGCAGGTCCTTGCTTCAGAATCTTTCCTTTGGATTAAAGTGAAACAAAGATTATTCCTGTTGTACGTTTTTTCAGCGTTATTTAGCAAACATAAAATCTCACACGGTTTGGAGACATTCACGATAACCTGAGGCCCCTCAACCGCATAAAAGTTGTGGAGATTGTAGTCAGATTATGTCCGACAACACGTTGACGTTAAAAAAATTTACTTATGTGAAAAGTTTGTAGCCTAATGCCGCTGTAGCGATTTGCAAACCAGACAAGTTAAACAGGGACTCCACTCCACAATGTCAAGGGTTGTGTTTTATTTGTTGCATGGCTACATTTGTCCCATATTTCTCTTTCAGGGATTTAACTTTCATGGTTGTGTGTGATTAGCCGGTGAGCACCAGATGTAGCGTTTTCCGAACTCTACAACTGTTTCAGAACTTACTTTTCTGAATCGCTTCTCCACAAATGATTCAAAACCAGGTCACTACCTCGGCAACTTGAATGGCGACGCCACAAACTGTGTTAAACGTTGTGTTGTTTTCGTCACGTGGCTACATTGCAACGATTGGTTTCTCATTACTGACTTACGTTTCATCGAGCGACTGAGAATACTGCCAGCATTCAGAAAAGCGAGTATTGTCGAGTAATAAGAGGCTTAACGACGGGGGGCAAGGAGGGTAAAAATACCCGGACGCCGAACGGTTGCGGACGGCGCCGAAAATTCCCAACAGTGTCACAGATTCTTTCTTCAATGCTGTACATTTGCTTTCGAAAAACCACAGGTTCGAACATGGGGTGCTAAACTTGCTTCTTTTCCCGAGTGCCATATAACCTCGTTACGCCCCTACGAGTAATTCACCAGTATTGCCAGCGTTGATGCCAACCATGATCCTACTTGCCCATGACATTGTGTTCAACGCTTGACTTCATTTTATCTTTTGATTACAATGGATAAGCACAAATCTTTGCCAGGAAAAAGTATATGGGCCAAAAGAAAATAAGTGTTTTCTTAAACAAAAAGGAAATGCAATGAAAAGAGATGCTTCTGAAATGGAATGCTAGAACAGCAATTCTGGGCGCTGAATAAAGACGGTAAAAAATATTGAGAGTAGACAACCTTGTCTAATCACGAGGCAGAAGCAATGTGCTCAATTGGGCCAAATTTTTAACTGCTTACCAAAAGCGGCTGGTCTAGATGGGCTGCATGGTTGCAGCCTTCCATGATATATGCAAGGCAAAACATTCCGCCAAATTCGGCTTAGTTTGGATTTAGTTACGCAATTTCACAACACAATCATTTTCAGTTCTTCCTATACCATTTGGATCAATGTTTTCTAGGTATCCAACAAAACCAATGTTCCCCTCTTCCAACGACGCCGCTTATGCGATGACGTTTCCAGCACACTTGTCGACGAATTTGGCGGTTTCAGGGCTGTCTTCGGCACAGCCCTAAACGAAAGAAACCAAGCAATTGGCTACAAGATACATGGTGGTATATCCGCTTGTCGCAAGGAGTTTTTGTTATTTTGACGATGAATTTTTAAAGAAAAAACGGAGGAATTGTGATCTTGACGGGTTTTTACTACCTGAATTTCTGGAATATTGAATTTTAAAACTAGATTTAAAACAATGCTGTTACTAGTACTTTGGCGATATTGGCGGCATTGGATTTAAATCTGGTCGCCAATCTCGGGCTGCGAAAATACAGCCCTTCGTTTATGTGCACCACTGCAGCTTGCAACAGTAAGCTGATGAGCTGTCTAGGATTGGTGTTTGAAGATATGGAGGACAGTTGTTGGAGGAGATCATTCTTGGACAACAAAACGTGTGACAGATTTGAAACATTTAAATGAGAAAATTTGGAAGCATGAGAAATCTGGCAAGCCTGCAAGTAGACCTTTCATTTCTTAGTAAGATGAACATTGCATTGCAGCTGAAATTGAATCAGGATACACAGTTTTACTGGAAAAGCATAAAAATCAAGTTAAAAAAACAGAAATTTTGTCTAAAATCATAGACTGTGAAAAATTGTGTGGAAAAATTGAACTTCCTTTGTGAGGACATGATGAAAGTACCAGCTCAAAGGAAATGGCAATAAGTCTGCTGCCATGTCACGGTTTGAATAAAACGCTAAGTTTTTCTTACTAACGGTAACGTCATGGTGGTCCAGTGAAGCGTCCAAGGTTCCTGTGCGAGTGGTATTGGATTCGACTTCTCACCTTTACGGCTTTCGTTTTGGTGGTAATGGTTATAGGCCACTTTTGATGGGACCGGTTTTTATTTACTTTTGTTTGAGTTTCCAATTCTTTTGTGTTTCTTTTTACGGTTCAGGTGTGGGTTAGGTTTAGGATTAATTAAAATGAAGTGAATGTTTTCTATGTATCAGTAAGAACAACTGAAAATTACAAATTTGATAAGATTAGGACTACTGGAGTGACTGGAAACGCCATAAATGATTAAAAACAACCAGGGCAACAATCCTAGATGTTCAACCAGATATGAAAATTCGTAGCTCTCCCGACCATTTTCACCATTAGCCGCCACTGCTTCTTACCATCTTTATTCAGGATAGTCTTTCTATGCCGCTCCAGGTAGAACCATGTTTCATCTTCACCTCGTGCCCTCCTCACGCGAAGGATGTTATAAGGCTCGATGTGTACAACCATGTGACTCACTTCTATCGGGCCAACTATGCAAAACCCAGGATCCACTATGTATCGCTTTCCGTTCAAATGAACCTAAAACAAAAAAAACTAATTCTGACAAACTATAAAATCTTGCTCTTTTAAACGCCCAATATGCTTTAAAATTACGATTAGATTCGTAAAACGATTGTCTGTTTTTTATAGAAAGCGTAGGTGGCTGCGTGGGTGCGTGATGCATTATATTGTGTACCAAACCTTAGAGGCAAGACATTTTTTCAAAGTAAAAATCAGCCAAAGCCAAGACTAACATGTACAGGATACGGAATAGTTCCAAATTGAAATTTGTTAGTATAAACACATGTTACAAGTGGCCAGCTACACAGCTATGCAAAATAGTTGAGTTTCTCACTGCTTATATTGTCTGTGATGCCAGCTTGAATATTTTGATACTGTTTGGCAAGTTTAGCAATGATACAGTTTACCTACACATCAACTTTGGCAATTGGGTTGTTGTGAATTATTGGTAATGAAAAGTATAAAACGCTCATTTCAAGCAGCAAAGATCTGCGCACAAAGTAAACACAGCGGTGTGAATATCACAAAGCCTGCAGTAGACCTATTTAACATAGTTACGTTTACTTCACGAAGTTTCAGCCGTATAAACACACAAGACAAATCAGGAATATAGTTTCAGTGTTAATGCTTATAAAAGTACAGTACCTGACTGATATCGCGAGAAGTATATACTACGAAGCAGGCCCGTAACTAAAGGGAGCTGCCACTGGAAAACTTTTCGCTCCCCAGGACAAATGTGCTGAGATAGGTTAGGTTTAAAACTACTGGACATAGTTTAAAAAATTTCGGGCCCTCTCAGAAAACTCTTCGCCCCCTGGTGTCCCAAGCTTACGGTCCTGCTATAAAATGTCTGGGCCTCCTTTCAGGTAGCAGGTTTTTCCGACCTTTCCATACTTCTTCACAGTACATCTTACTATACAACAAATTATTTCCAAAACTAGAAGAAAGGTTTTGACAGAGAAGATGAAATATTTTTGCCAAAAATTTCTGAAACCCGTTATGAAAATTCTTTTCCAAAAATGATATGCAAATTTTTCGAAAATATTTTCAAAGCAAAAACGCCATGGTTCGTGGGTATGTCAAACCTGCGATAACCAAAGGCAAACAAATACAACATGTTTGTTTAAAAATTCAATGAAAAATATATGGTAAAATCATGATGAAAAAATGAAAATAAAAAACATTTATGAAAAAACAAGTATTGAAATATTTAGAAAAAAATTCAAGAAATGCTTGCTATGCACAGAAGATGATAACAGTTGTTATCGAAACGTTTGCAAGATGTCAGTTGTATCGTTTGATTTGGCCGTAGCATTTATTATAAATTCAAGAAACATGTAGTAAAAATATGAAGAAAAAATTCAGACGAAAAAACACACCAAGAAGAAACATATAACAAAAATATGAACAGAAAGTTTTTTTTATGAATTATAAAAGGAAGAAATTTGAAGTGATTAGCAGATATTTCAAAAGAAGGTAAAAGGAACAAACAGTGATTGAAAAATCATAGAAAATATATGAAAGGTACACTCGTATACAAAAGAAATCAAAGATATGGCCTCGTAAGAATTGATCCTGCGAACATTTTAAAAAAATTATCTCAAAACAAAGAAACGTACTACTCAATATATATGTTTATAGCCTAGTGTAGTATGATTCAAAAACCAGTTTTATTACAGAAGGCATTAAACGGGTATTCAAAATCTTTTGATCTTGGGGCTTACAACCATGATCCAAAAGAACAAATGAGAATAGTTGAACCCAAAGCTAAAGAAGTTGTTAAAAATCAGTTAGGGGATATGAAAGGATAGAAATCAAATAATACACCGAAAGTAGAGCTGTACAAATTTACGGTAGATGGTAAAGAATTCTCATAGGTTAATGCAGAAGCATATTTTACCAGTAAACCGTATAAAGTTACTACTTCACAAGAAATTAATAAAATGTAAAAAGAAGTAACATAATGAATCATGTGACGAGTTGGTGCTTGGATACACAAAGGAAGCGGGTTGTTACTAAAAACTTCAAAGGACATTACATAAACATTTTTAAATATGAGACTCTTAACGGTTCTTCATATTTTGAATAACCATAAGGATAAAAAAATTCTCCGAAAGGTTTAATGAATATGAAAATCAATGACAAAGATGATGTTTGAGGGTACCGTATGTTGGGAGCCGAATGCAGGAGTCTTCCGTCGTTTATGATTCCACAGAGATGCCTACTAGCTGAGTGATCAGCCTAGTTGTTGCAGGAGCACAGGTCTGTCCCCCAAATAAGCGACCTGAAGTCTTGAAGTTGCCAAACCAATGCAAGGTGAAATAAAGCTCTCACCATTTTGTCCGTTAATACCTCTCCGGTAGCACTCTAAATTTGATCGCCTCTTTTGATTAGATTCAGATAGGCCTATACAACAAAGGCTTCAGTGGGCCCGAATATGAAGTAAGAAGAAAGTAAAGTTAAACGGTTCGATGTAGACAAGCGGTGAACAACAGCTTTGAGCTTTCACGTGAGCGACCGGGAACAGCGACCAATCAATTTGATGTATGTTAGCAGGCTATCGTGCCAACAGTTAACAGTTGGGCAAGTCTTGTATCGGAAAGCACTCTGATTGTTGCTCCTGGTTGTTCCGTTATGAAAATATAAGCAACAAAATTGAAGGGTGGGTGTGACGATGCAGACGTGTGAATTTTTAGCTGCTTGACATGCTATTTTAGTTCAGAAACCCTTTTTTCGGATAATTGCATTAAGTTTTCTAGAAAAACACTTACATGAACTGAGGCCTATTCAATACGTGAAAATTTCCAGACCCACTAGTATCAACGTCTCTTCACCTGGCGACAAGGTCCTTATTCCTTACAACTTACACCTTGACAGTTTCATAATCACGTGAATGTAAGAAAACATCCACAAGATGCACAAGACAATGTTTCGTTAGTGTATGTAAGATTACAAATAAAGATTTGTTTACAAAAAACACAAAACCTGGTAATGGTCAATGAGAACTTTGATTTTGTTCGACCGGAGAACAACGTTTGTTTTGGAACTTTTAGCCGATGGTAACGGTGGTATATTAACTACCCCACTTGCGAAAGTGAAAGTGGTGGTGATATAACTTGCAGTGGGAAATGGTTTGGCCAGTGTTCCCTCCAAAAAAATTTTACACTGATGTTTTCGTGAGCATGAATATTTCAAGGTTGAGAAAGCAAAGTTCTACATGAATTACAAAATTTGTAAATCATTAGAAAGAGCATAAAATTTTGTCAAAATACGACCATAGTACACATTTCATTCAAATAGCTTCTCCTTGTTTTCGTTTTTTTTCCAATGTTTCGGAATTTCACATGCGTGCGAGAATGAGATTTCACTGCGGAAATTGTCTGGGAGTACTGATAATTTGCGAACCCTAGAGGGAACATTGCGTCTAGCCGTCTCTTGCATCAAGATAAACAGCTCATTATATATTTGCACGGTACAAAAATACTTACAAACAGCATAAAGTGATGACAATCATCCGTCCACCCCTGGTGCTGTTCGTTATAATATCGTGCTTCTGATGCAGAAGTCGCATATCCCAACTGGTTCAAAAGCCACACGAACAGTCCGCTAAGTTCGCAGCAAATACCTGCTTGGCGCTTGACCACAATTTTCTGGTATGTTTCTTCCAAAACCAAACTGGACTTTTTACCTCCAAAAAAATCCAGGTTGGAGAAGGGAATATTCATTTTATGAGCCAAAGCCAACGCTCTAAGGTTTTCAAGATTTGGCTCCAGCGATCCAGAATAGTTCAGTCTTTGCAAATAGGCCTGCACATCCATGTTACAAGAACAGCCTAAGTTTTCTGCAAAAAACCAAGAGTTTTACGGTAGTGTAGATAAAGATTTACCGTAGAGATGGCCGGTCCAAGTTTTTTTGAGCCCGGACCTCCCATAGCCCGCACGATCCAACCATTAACCGCCCGTGGAACGAGGACATTTTTTCATTTTCAATCCGGCCTGTCCGTTGCCTGCTAAGCAATTGGCAGTGTCTACTTTGTCTCCTGAGACAAAATATCTAGTTGGGTTATTTTGCCTTTGGTTAAACGTTATTGGTTGAAGTGGTCACAAGACAAGAAAAATATGCAACGTGTCATGCTTGGATTAGCAATGTAAGCCTAAAACGGTAAACCCAATACCCTAAACCTGAAACCCTAAACCTAAAAACCTAAACTTAAAAACCATAGCATTGCAACTCTTCAGCGCTAATCCTAGTGCGACTTTGCGTATCATACATGTCACGTGACCACGTCAACAAATCGTGTTCGACTGAAGGCAAAAATAGTCCATCTACCTAAACAATTATACGGTTAAAGCGACTGTGATTTGGTGCATATGAAAAACACTTAATTTTCAAGCAAGTAGTCTCCACAAAGACGAAAACGTTGAATCGATTAGCAAGTTGTTTTTTTTACAAAATACGCAACTATCGATCAAACGAGAGTTTCACTATTGTTATAGTATCTCGTGAGAGTGATATCATTTCTTCAAAATTATTTGATCGTTTCAAAACTAGAACTGAGTTCAGGCTTTTCGCAGAGAGGTGAATGCTCCTTTATTCACAAACCCTTCCGCTCAATGAAAAACTTTTTCTTTGGATGTATAGTGGATTTACCTTTTCGCATTACGACTTGCCGTTTCCTACTCGCTATATCGGCTGCAATGCAGTTTCGCAGGTCACTGTTTCTGACCAGCGTTTCTGGAATGTCTTGTCGGAATTTCCCTCCGTCACTGAAGATATTCACTTCAACCAACCATGCAAACATCCGTTTGAGCATCACATTCCCCCTAAGGGCAGACCATGATTTGCTAGAGCACGCAAAGCTGCTCCGAAATGCGCAAATCTTGCTCGTCAGAAAATCAACGAAATGCTAGCAAACGGTGTGCTTGAACGCGCATCAGGCCCGTATGCTTCACCAATGCACATTGTGCCAAAAGATGGCGGGAAAGATATCAGAATTGTG
>Ga0210059_1015754_pt1 | contig 10995 bp, 5 predicted proteins | sample Ectturendosymbi2_FD_188042 | JGI IMG/M metagenome (GOLD analysis project Ga0210059, IMG submission 188042) | Ecteinascidia turbinata endosymbiont from Florida, USA - Sample 2 (SPAdes) (version 2) | ecosystem: Host-associated > Tunicates > Ascidians > Unclassified | place: Key West, Florida... | reverse complement strand
TTATAAAATGCAGGCAGTCCATCACTGCAACACCCCAAAATAACTGCGCATTCGCGCCAAAAGCACATAAAAAGGCAGGCAGTCCATCTCTGCAATGTTCGCCAGCTGCAACACCCCAAAAATACCGTGCATTCGCATAATAAAACATAAAAAAGGCAGGCAGTCCATCTCTGCAATGTTCGCCAGGTGCAACACCCCAAAAATACCGTGCATTCGCGCAAAAAAAACATAAAAAAGGCAGGCAGTCCATCTCTGCAATATTCGCCAAGTGCAACACCCCAAAAATACCGTTTAACTAGTAAAAAGTTTTAGTTTAACTAGTAAAAAGTTTTTTAACTAGTAAAAAGTTTTGCATCAAGGTGTCAGTGGGCATATGGAAATCTCCCAGCATGCAGTACAGGCGTGATAAAGTAGCAGTAAAGACAACCTGCATCAAATATATTAAACTTAAGATTATCAAAATACGAACTGGTTGTCTGTATATAGGTTACTTATACTACAGCAAAAACCTATTGGGCCGGACAAAATCACAAAACCTTCGACTGGGCCGCGGGTTGGACATAGCTGGTATAGACCTTTCTGGCACACTAAAAAACTGGATTAATGGTTTCTTTCCAATAAAAGCTCGTTGTGCATCTGCTTTAGCAGTGGCTTTTTTCGCTTGATAAATTGATAAGCTTTTCAGAAATGTTTAGTAGGGTAGGTAATCCACTTGGAATCAGTGAATCAAGCAATCTTTCTACCGAAGAAGAAGAGCAGCTCATTTCATTAAGAAACTACCCATTTTTTTAAGCATTGTTTTCCCAAAACAGGTTGGACGAGTTTTGGCAATTTGATTACAAATCTTATTTGATGATTGGTGTCAAAAATAATCTTTCTATTTGCATCTTCATGCCTCTGTGAACACGAATTTTCTGCTCTGACAGAAATTAAAAGCAAAAAACGAGAGAAACTTCTTGGAATTGATGACAAAATGCGGGTGTGCTTAGCAATGGCGAAAACTTGTTTCAATCTTATTTGTTCTGAAAACAAGCACACCCATCGCATTAAATTTTTTAAAGCAACTTTGTTTGTAGTAAATGTGCCACAAATTTTTTTCAATTTTCCTTGTGCGTCGCAAGCTGAAAAAGTTTGAGAATCACTGCTTTGGAGGGGTTGATTGGCTTTCTAGCATTTCTGGTTCAAAAGTTGTGGCCAAAAAAGGTAAAAAAATAAGGAAATCCCCAGAAATCCCTTTGGGGATAATGTATAAAATAAGCAGTGAGAATATTTTGAGACTACTATTCCCTCATGAGAGCTTTCAGGTGATGTATTGCATATGCCAATAGCATGTGTGCTCGTTGAGTTGTCACCATTTAAAATTTGTGTCACACATGAGTGATTTTGATGACTACCCATTTTCTTTACCCCAAAATTAGGGTAAGCGCATGGATTTAAAAAAAATTTTCTTCACAAGTGAAGAAAGGATACTTGAGACCTTTTGTCAAGTTTTTGCAACAGTTATATGATTACAGTGAGAATGGTTTTGTTTTCAAGTTAGTTGATGATTTTCTTGCTAGTCATTATGCTTCATTGACCACAAAAAGTAGTTGTTTTGTATGGTCCATAACTTCGCGAAACCTTAATCAATTCAAAAAAATTTAGTTTTTTGTAATCAGCATGAGAAGTTTTATCCGCTTATGAAATTTGAGGAAAATCTGAGATGGTGGGTTGACTGGCTGGGACAGTTGACAGATAATGACCCCTTTATCCCATATCTTACCATTAGAAAGCAACAAGAGAAAAACCTGGGCTGATCGAAAGTACCTCACTGACCTCGCGTAATCTGAAAAATAGATTGAGGCATTTTGTTCTACACCTTATACGTAAAAATAACCAATTCTCAACACCATACATAGAGAGTGCTCATCGTCATTCACTTTAATCCTTCGCGCTTATTCTTATATAGCAGGGGTTACCAACCTGGGATGCATGTACCCGTGGGGGTACATTTGATGTACAGCAGCAGCAAATTAACTTTGAAACATAACCTTTGTAGTTCTAAAAATCTGAAAGTTCTATAAAAATTAAGTCGATTTTTGTTATTTTATTCAGCCTTTTTGTCATAAAACTTTAGGGGTACATGCTCATCTGTCGAAATGCTGGAGGGGGAGCATGGTCAGAGAAAGGTTGGGAAACCCTGTTCTATAAGGATCTTTTGTTAGCAACATAGTAAAAAAACTTGCATTGAACCAAAACAAAAATATAAATGTGATTTCTTAGACAAATGCTAGAAATTGTCCTTGCTCCCAAAATTTTAGGATCCCCCAAAATCAGGGGCCCTAGGCTTAAGCCTTTTTAGCCTAATGGTAAATCTACACCTGGCTATATCCACCTATCACACATCTTTATGAGTCGTTATGACACTGACATAATTCTCCACAATTTAGCTGTAAATAAAGATTTATGGTCCTGGTAGGAATTAGACCAGTGTTTCTCAACCTTTTCGCTGAAGGGATCCGAACTACAACTTTGTTGCAGAGCTGCACAAAAGAAATTTTAACACAAGTTAGTTGACACGTTTTGCTTCATAGAAGAACGAAGTCTGTTACACAGCATAGTAGAGGTTTTGTTGAAAGACTCCTAAGGCCTCACAAAGGGTGCTTGGGAGCCAGATGCAGCCCTCAGAGCAGTAGTTGAGAACCTCTGAATTAGACTGAAGTCAATGTTAGTGAGATCTAGTAGGTGAACATCACTCCATTTGCTTTGAAAGCTTCATATTGCAGCAAGGATGCTCCGAGTTAATAGTGCAAAGCCGAGCTTTCTTCCAGGGTTGATAAAAATCATGATTTTTTTATTTAAATCAGATATTTTTGGTTTAAATGAGATTTTTTTGATTTTTATTAATTCTTTGATTTAATGTGTAGAGGGTGGCCACCTAACAAGTAGTAATTTTTTTATTTAAAAAGCTTGTTTTAATATAATTTTTTGTGCTTTGTTTCTTCTAGTGCAGCCATTAGAATTCAGCTGAACTTTCTTTCAAACTTACTTTGCACTTATGCATCACGCTTAAAGCAAATCAGTTCATAACACCAGTACCGGTGTACAAAATGAAGTATTTATTGTAAGGACAATACCAAAACCATTAGTTCATTAACTTCATTACCCGTATGGCATGTTAAGAAGCTTGATTAAAAAACAAGCTTGCCAGCCTCTTTGGTGCAAAGTCTATTGTTAAAATTAATTATTTTAACGCAGCTTTCACTAGTTCAGCTTCTGGAAAGGTATAACTTACATGCATAAAATGGTAAAAACCTATAATATATGTGTTATTATGAATTTGAATAAAAAATAAGTTTTAAAACTATTATTTCTACAGTCAACAGCCTACATACCTCGTATTTGCTGAAATTTAGAGCTAACTTTTACTTTATACCATGCCCATAGCCATGGGGGCATTCAGGGACAGCCAACTGAATTTTGTTGTGCCCAGAAAAGTTTGTTTTAAACATATACCGCAATAAAACAAAAATCTTTCCTTCCTAACATATTATTTTGCCCTTCAAACCTTAAAACCTGCCGACAGGCCTGCTTTATGCCAGCCTACACTTTCAAACTTGTGGCATTCTGACAGTTCAATGTTAGTGATTTCAGTCCACATATCATTTTTGCAGTTAGTTGACATAGAATCTGTGACCTCACAGTTGCTATGATTGCTAAAACTTCAATTGCTTTTATAAGTTGTGTTGTCATAAAATGTCTCTACCTTCTTTAATAATGAGTAAAGCCGATTAGAATACCAATTAAATGTGTCATACAAATCACAGAAAGCTTCAAAACTGCGTATGATTGTTTGCTTGATTTTTTGATTTTATCACTGATTTAAATGAAATGATTTAAATCAATCAACCCTGACTAGAAATAGATGAACTATCATTCAAAATTTTTGCGCTTATGCAACATCCCTTAATGCAAAGAAGTTCATAACACCAGTACCAGTGTATGAAATGAAATATCAATTAAAATGCCAATACTGAAACTATCAGTTTAGTAATTTCATTGACACTCGTGGCACACATGCATAAAATGTTAAAAACCTATAATAATAATATATCTGTTTCATGAATAAAAAATGTGTTCTATAACTATGTTTACAGTCAACATCGTTCATATTTGATGGAATTTAAATGCAGCTTTCACTTTATGCCTGTCTACACTTTCAAACTTGTGTCATTCTACAGTTATGACTTCTGAATCTGCAAGGGTTAGTGATTTCAGTCCACATGTCATTTTTGCAGTTAAATGATATAGAATCTGTGACGTCACAGTTGCTGTGATTGATAAAACTTCAAGTGGTTTTAACTTGTGTCATCATAAGAATTCTTTGCCTTTTACACTAATACTGTATAGGCTATGTGAAAACCTATTAGAATGCTAATTAATTGTGTCATAGACATCACTCAAAGCTCTAAAATGACATGATTTTTTAAATTTTTATCATTTGATTTAAATCATGATTTTTATTGCTTGATTTAAATCAATCAACCCTGCTTTCTTCTAATGTAGGTCATTAGAGATGTATAAGGCTCCCTGCGTTATTCAGATTATTTTTCAGCCAGTCGTTTGTTCACCTTGGCAGACTTTGGTGCCATCCTACCACTTGAGAAAACAAGGGTATTGAATGAAGACTTTTCAATGTCAGTTACTCATTGGTTGTATTTATCCTTCTCGTCTTTTTCATGCTGTTGTTAGATCTGTGAAAGGGACTTATTCTGTCTTTTATAGTGTACCAAAAAAGGATGTGAAAGATCCTTTCCAATGTACTTGACTTACTATGAGGATGTTATTCTGTTGTTAAGAATATGGATCTTATTGATTCAGATTCAACTGCTGGTTGGAGTTCAGCCAAGCTTTTAATTGAGTCCTAACATTATGTAAAGTTTATTTGTATGTTAATGCAAACCACTTAACCATTGAACTATTGATTTGAAAGAAACAGAAGAAGTGATAAGAAAAAACATATGCAATTTCTTAAAAATGTCTGTGCTAATAGCCGAAGACTATTTGCATTTCCTCAAGCCCAAGTAAGCATTTTGTGAAGATGTCTTAAAAGTTTGTTTGTTTTAGGTTTACAAATTAACAAAAATTGTGTTTGTTTTTTATCTACAAAATTTAGCTTTCCATTACTTGTTACATAGTGGTTCTAATGTATTGTGTCAATAAGTGGTAACATGACCTTCAAACAACAGAACTCTTGTTTGAAAAAAACATGCTTATTTCATTCAAAAACTGTTACAAAGTTTCTTTGTCTTTGTTTACTGATATAATCAGGCTGAATTTTGTTATAACTATGTTTTATGTATGTTATACTTATTGAAAGCTGTAAGTATTGAAAGTTGGTAAATAAAAATGTGATACGTTTTCACAATAACTTTTGCAGCAAACTTTTTTTTGTAGAATGTGGAAAACCATTCACGAATGGTTGTGATAGTCAATGTATATTGTATGGCAATTGCTAAAGGCTATGCACAGCATTTGTTCCATTTATGGAAGTTAACTCTTCATGGGAAGATTTCCAGTTTGAAAGCTTTGTCTTAGTTTCTTTAATTAATTATTTATTTTTGAATCTGCAAGTCTACTTTTTATCTGTGAAAACTACAAGAATCATAGTTGCAATAAACTGGAATTTGACTTTTGCTGAGAACGTTGCTAATTTGTATGAAAAAAGAAAAACACCATTTTTTAATGATGGTAATTAAGGCCTTAAAGCTCAACAGATACTTATATATGCTTGGAAAAATGGGAGGAAAAACTTATTCATCTATTATTTCATTGAATTTTTGTATATGACTGTGAACTTCATTGAAATTAATGTTTTTACTTTACATATTTCAGACTGTCGGATTGTGTCTGCTTCTATTGTCAGTGCTTTATCACGTGAAAAAAGTCATTGATGTTCAGATACAATACCAGCACCGTTTGCACCTTTTTTGTACAGGTTAGTAATTAGAGATCGACCGATATGGCTTTTTGAGGCCGATACCGATATATCGGTATACATCAGCCATTCATGAACTTTAGCCGATACCAATATTCGATATTTCCAAAATTTTTAAATCTTGTTTTCTGCTTCATTATCAAAAGTGTAATGTATTCTATGCCTTACCTTTTTTTCAAGAACTTCAAAAATCAGGATTTTTTAGCTAAAATTTTAAAAATTGCAGCAATTTCATTATTTTGCTATGATTTTTAATTAACACTTTGACGTCCGAGTTAATTCAAGCGGTTCGCAAAGAAACAGCTGGATCACATGCGGCTTTGCGCGGGAATATCTCTGCTCCTGTACTGGTTACAGACCTGGTCGAAGTGTCAAAAGACGCAGCAAGTCTTGTAGTTTGCACCTGAAAAAAATTTTTTGGTTGGGGGTGCGGGTTTTTTGTGAGTGACGTCATAAGTAAAGGCCTTTTTGGCCACCTTGGCCAACTTCACCTGGCCCTGGGCGCCAACCGTTAGATTGTAGTATTTTGCTAAAGTTTTTATTGGATTCTAGGCTACAATCCGAGTCTTTTGATACTTTGGATAACCTGCTGGTGTTTCGGGTTCAAAAGTTGTGATGTAAGTTACTGAATATATTTGACTAATTAGGTAATTAATTTGTTCATTTAAGATGATAACTTTTGAACCAGAAACGCTAGAAAGTCGATCAAAGGCTCAAAAGACTCGGACTTGAGCCTAGTTTCCAATGAATACTTCAGCGAAACACTTTGGCCTGGCGGTTGGGCACTAGGCCAGGCAACATGAGCCAAAATGGCCCCAAAACTACTTCACTTATGATGTCACTCACAAAAAATCCACAACTCTATCTCAACTAGCAACTATCGGAACCACATACCCTACTCATTGCAATTGTTGTTGGTCTATTATATACCACGATAGTCTGTTTACAAAAAAATTGTAACTAGCAATTAAACAAATAGCACTGTTTAACCATATAAAATTGGTCCTAGATGAGAGAGCACATCCAGATCCATAAATTAGGTGCACTTTTGATTTTTTGGAAAATTAAGGGATTTTAAGTGCGCTTTGTGGTCTAAAAAATACGGTAGATGTTTTACCTAAAATATACCAAAGCTTCAGTGCATTTCTTCTGTTATCAAGTTGGGTTTTGAGCTTTGAGTAAAGGAACTGAGCTGATCAGTTGTAATGTTGTACTCATGAACACTTTCACGTCTGGTCTAAATCAAGCAGTTCGCATGAAAACAGCTGCATTGCACGTGGCTTTGCATGGGAATATCTGCGGTAGAGCTCGACCGATAAGATTTTTTGGGTCGATACCAATGCCAATGTTTTTCAATTTTCATTGCCGATATCTGATGCGGATACCGATATTTGTATATTACTTAGCAGTATCTATTTTACCTCATGAGGCAAAATAACCATTCCTGGAGCTATTTTGCCTTCAGCCAAACATTTTCAAACTACAGCTGAAAGACATTACAGTGCATATTTTTCTTCAGGCCACATAAACAAAGAAAATAACTTCACAAGTTACAATTATTTTATGAGGCAAGATGTACACTCCTGTTTTGCCTTTTGAGGCAAAATATACACTCCTGGGGCTATTTCGCCATCAGCTGAACATGATTGGCTGAACTGGTCACATGGCAAGTTTAGACAGCTTGACTGTCTCAGTTGACTGTGACATCTGTAAATGGGTCAGTCTGATAGACAAGTAATGTGATGCTTTCAGTGCTGGCAAGTTGCTAGCAGCTTCTACCTTGCATTGTGTGAACTGTAGGCTAAACCTAAGCCCTTGTTTCTTTACGCATTGTACTTGTCGCATGACCATTTCAATCAGCTGTGTTTGACTAAAAGGATGGTTTAATCTGTTGTACCTACTGCAGTCCATAGCGATTTCTAGGACTCACAGTAGTCTAACAGTAATAAGTGGGCTTTCTCCTTGTGCAGACATATCTGCGCCTACGCTCAGATGTCGTAGTAAAAAATTCCGCGACGCATTAAAACCATCACTTCACTGTGATGAAGAACCATACAACATCGAATTCTGCGCAAACCTGGGTCCTGCTCGCTGTGACGTAGGCACTTTTTTGATGCACGCTGAATGCAAGACTGTCTAGTCTAGAGAGACTTTGGTAAAAAAAGCCAACCAACACAAAAGCACATAACCAGTTTGTTTGGAGACAATCATCCGCTTACCGTACCAAACCTGTGAGTGAATGTTATGTCATAGAGCATTTTGTCGGGACTATTGCACAGCGGTCTGTATGCGTGAAGGCTCTGTGCGCTAGGAACAGGACACAGCATTTGCGTTAATCAATCAGGGTCAGAGACAAAGTAGCAACTTGGGTTTCCAAATGCTCCATGCAAAGCAACAGCGTAACACTTTTATGAGCAAATACTGCTGATATATATCGGTGGAATTTCGCCGATACGATACATCGGCAACATTGTCATGTCGGCCGATATATATTGGTGTGGCGATACATCGGTTGAGCTCTAATCTCCGGTGTGGTAAGCGCTAGAGAGCTGTTCAAAGGCACAAAAGACTTGACACGCCTTGTAGTTTGCAATGAAAAAATTTATTTTGGTTGAGGGTTGCGGATTTTTTGTCAGTGACATCATAAGTGGAGGACTTTTAGGCCACCTTAGCCCACTTCGCTTGGCCCTGGACCCAAATTATTAGATGGTAGTATTTCGCTGAAGTTTTTATCGGAAACTAGGCTATACTCCGAGTCTTTTGATACTTTGGATGACCTGCTGGGGTTTTGGGTTCAAAAGTTAATGATGTAAAGTAAACAAAATATTTGCTTGATCCCTAAATTAGATAATTAATTATTTTTTTATTTTGGATCATAACATTTGAACCAGAAACGTTAGAAAGTTGATCAAAGTCTTAAAAGACTTGGACTCAAGCCTAGTTTCCAATAAAAACTTCAGCGAAATACTTTGGTCTAGCTGTTGGCCCCTAGGCCAGGTAACTTAAACCAAAATGGCCAAAAAACGCTTCACTTATGACATCCTTCACAAAAAATCCGCAACCCACAACCAAAAAAAATATTTTTCATTGGAGACTAGAAGACTTGCCGAATCCTTTGAGGGTTTGAACATCCTTTTAGCGCAATTGGCAGAGGAGCTATGGCGTTGGTAAGGCAACTGAAAACTGCTGGTTTTAGGCGGATGTCAAAGTATGAATATATTGTATCCCGGCTGCCAAGGTGTTAATGTAATTGTTGCCTTTTTATCATCAGAGCTGGGTATTATGCTTATTTTTATACTGTTTGTAACCTTTTCAATTGCTTTTGTTTCAGTACAATTATGAACTCTGAAAACTTTCCTTTTTCTGCTATAAAAGTCTAACCACTTTCTGCTCCAACAGTGAATTAATGTTTATTTAATTTAAGACAGACCAGTTGTTACCAACTAAGCCTGTTTTTGTGGCATCTGACTAAGTATTATATGCACTTTTTAAACCTTATTCCTACATGAATAGCTGCTTGTTTGTTCATAGCTGCTAAGATATCATCACCATTTGTATGCAGACTTTCGTGTGGTGATATGCTTTATTGATATTCATGTGCATATGCACAGTTTTGCAAAGTACAGTTTAATGCTGACAGACAGATGATGCCACAGTATACACATAGCATTGTGCAACCCATATGTACCATCTAAATTGCTGTCAACTATTTGGCCCTGGTGCTATGAGTTGAGTATGGGGTTCCATGCTAAAAGGTACAACCAGTTATAGACAAAATCTAGTGTACATACATCATAAACATGATGTAGTTTCCCAGGCCATTGAGTTAACCTCAATTTTGGCAACATGTGAGGATATCAAATACTTTCCTTTAAAACAAGTGGTATGCAAAAAGCACAATCTAATTGTGACTATGCAAGTGAACAGTTTTCTTTACAATAGGTATCTTATACTTTGTTGAACTATCTGAATAAGAGCAGAGGATGTCTTCTCACAAGGCACAAGGAGAAGTATTTCATTGTTTCCCAAGAAAAAGCTTATTCTGATACGTTCATTGATACCACACCCACTTTTCTTCTGGAGACTGTCGCATGGTCAGCAGCCCTAGCAAGATTTCGAATATCTCACCATTTTCAGCAACTTCTAATAGTTCTGTTGACCCCACACCAAGATGGGACCAAGTCAAGTCAGAGATACAATCATGCCACTTGATCCAGAGTCAGCCTTTGGGCCACTCTCTCATGTACTGCATGTAGCCAGCAAGATTTGCCTTGCCAATCATATCTGAGACATTCTAGTCACCTACCCAAACCATCATAGCGATTGCAAAATTAATAGCTGTGCACTTTGAGTGTTACATCAACCTTTTGTAATTATCTTATCTCTGCTGCTTGTACTTAAGATAAAACTCTTTCGGTAGGTACCTAAGATGCATGACCATAGGTAATATTTGGAACAAAGTCTGATTTAAAAACTAACAGGCTTTGAAAGATCTCATGTTGTGATGAAGGACCAATAAAGTTCAGGTAGAACTGCATTTGCATTACCAATCCATGTATCAATCTCCTTCTACCTTACATCACTTGTGAATGCCACATGGAGGTATTTAAACTTTTTGGCCTGCTGCAGCGTATTGCCACTGATTTGTAGCATAGATATTGGAAACATTGTGTTTTTTTCAACTGTTTCTAGAACACTCCCAGCACCAGGCGATTGTATAGCCAAACAAGCTTTGGTGCCAAGTGTTTCTGTGCAGTGTTGACCTTTTTATGTTGTCTAATAACATACATAATTGCCAAAAGAAAATATCTGACCTTATTGCCCAAAACATGAATTTTCATTTAATTTTTACAGAACAGGGTATTTGGTGCATACTAGAGCCCTGCGTGAGGCAGGTTAACCTGTACGGGTTGTGGGTACCTGCATTTGCGGGGCGGGTGCGGGAACCCATACTGCTATGTGTGCGGGTGTGGGTTAAACTTGCTGCAGGGTGGGAGCGCATTGTGCTTGGTGCGGGG
>Ga0210059_1015753_pt1 | contig 10995 bp, 9 predicted proteins | sample Ectturendosymbi2_FD_188042 | JGI IMG/M metagenome (GOLD analysis project Ga0210059, IMG submission 188042) | Ecteinascidia turbinata endosymbiont from Florida, USA - Sample 2 (SPAdes) (version 2) | ecosystem: Host-associated > Tunicates > Ascidians > Unclassified | place: Key West, Florida... | reverse complement strand
GGCCCAGAGGGCGATGAGCCTGTTACCCTACGATCTCCACAAGTGCCATGAGTTTTAAACTTCTTGACCAACTTGAAAATCTGACTCCTGTTTGGAAATTTGTTGAAGCTGAACTTCCTTCTGAACCTTGCTTGAACAATCTGGAAAGACTTCGTTTCGTAATATGTCTTTACACAAAAGATCTTCTGCTCCATCGACCAAGGCATCATTAGACTGTTTTTTGTTTAATATATAGAAAGGTTAACTATTTCCCTATGACAATCTGGAAAGAGAAAAATGAATAAGGTCATCGATAAAGGTTTTAGAAGCTTCCGCTTTGTTTCAACAATTGTGAATCACCCTGTAAGTCCCAGTGGGCGATCACCAACAGCCGGTGTGGGTTTTCCTTTATATGCGCTCCTGTGACATCAACTTTTGTGACGTCATCAACATGCCGTGCACAAATAACAAGCAGGTTGTTCATGAATTCTTTTCGTGCACGTGACATGCACTGAACAATGAGAGGAGAGCAAAGCAAAGGATTCATTGCACTGTTTATTGGAAGAAGAAATCCAGCACTTGCAATGTAAGCTTCGGGGGGCAGAGAAACCCCTGCAATCTTCAAGTAGGCCATAATGCAAACTGGAATCCAACATAAAAAGTCAGTCAGCAAAAGCCTAGAAATTCTTTTTGCATATCTTCATTGCGATCTTTTCTCTCAGATGCGGAAAATTTCATGCGAGTGGCTTTCTTATAGATAGCCACATAGACGACCAATACGTAGATGAAAAGCATGAAGTTGAGTGTGATGAAAAAGGTGGAATATTCCCAAGCACTTTCACTGGTTGAAGTACAGAAACGTGGCATACATGCACTTGTTTGAGAATAAAACCCAAACTCTGCTTTTGTTTCATTGTATTTGAACTTATCTAAAATTGTGTCCTTGACTTTGAACCAGGATTGGCAAGTGAAATTTTTTCCACAAACTTGATTCGCTATTGTGATGAGGTTATCTTTGGAAATTTTGTCAGTTTTGAAGAAATGGTTGGGAAACCAAACTTCAGACGCAAAATAACCAGACTTCAATGGAAGCCATGGAAGAAAAGCAAAAGTAAAGAAAACAACCAACATGAAACACCAACGAGATCGATCCATTTGAATTTCATAGTGCGGGTCAGGGATGGTTTGTGGATTGTGACCAGTCTGAAGGTGGACATGGATGCCATGATGAAAGCAGATGCTTCTGATGATAAAACTGAAACTGTGCCATGTATCCAGCAATGATTGCTTGATCTCCATTCCTTATCAACAAAACAATAATGTCCTGAATAATTCACACCTTGACAAACAACTCCTAACAAATACACACCCATTAAAAAGTCTGAAATTGTAAGGTTGAAAATAAAGCATCTATTTGATACTTTAACAAAACTGCTGCCTTTGGAAGTGGAATTATCTCATTTAGTTAGCAAAACTCTCTTCTTCAGTGTTAGAATGTTTGTGGCTAGATTTCGAATCAAAGCCACAAGACCCATGATCCAAAACACTGAGCGAAGAAAAGGATTGGGGATCATTTCATATCTATCTGAAAACAGAGTTTTGCATTCGTCTAAACCTGTATCGCAGTCTTTTATGCCATTTTGTACAAACTTTTTATCGATTGATATTGGTTTTCCACTTTCGCTGTAAAACTTTTTCTCTCCGCACAGTTGACGAGTTTCATCTTCACCTTGGTTACAGTCTTTGATTCCATCACAAACAAACTCTTTGCAGATGGAAACAGCGCCTCCACCTGCTGTGCAGTTGAATCGTTTGTTCAGGCATTCAGTGCTTGTTTCGTCAGAATGATCGTCACAATGGAAGATGCCGTCACAATAGGAACGTTTGACGATGCTGACCATATCTTTATTTTTGCATGGAAACCTCATCGGACAGTTTTCTTTCGCTTTTCATTTCCTTGAGGCACCAACCCAGGTGATATATCCATCACATACATGGTTTCCATACCACCACGCGAGACCTTCCTTCCCACGCTTATCATCACAAAATGATGGTCAAGGATCACATTGTGACTCGCATTCGTCTTCCATCTTCCTGCACTCTGGACTGTTGTCGTATCGTGTTGCTCGTACAGTGATAAGGTAGTTGTATGTTGCATGCATGGCCTGACACTGCATGGAACCACTGGATCGCTGCCCTTCACGACAAAACCTTTGGTTGATTTGATCTTTGCATTCAATTGAAAAATTGTACACAACCTTGTCCATGGCCACACATTCAGTGGAACTATTGCAATGCATATAGCCTGGGGGACATCTTGACATCTCATCACCAACAATTCCTTGTGCAACTGTTTGATTGGAACACAAAAGTTCATCAGAACCATCAAAACAGTCGATATTTCGGTCAAAAACCTGTTTTGCTGAAATAATCAGTTTTTCTTCCAAACATAAAAAACATCGGAACTCGCTATCCACGAAACATATATCTGAACCATCCGTACACTGAGATGTCGAATCGTAAAGATTTTTCTGTGGCAAAACACAGATGCTTTTTCTTGACTTTCCTGAACATCGGAAACCAAAGCTTTGCTGTTGTTCGTCACTCCCGTATTCGCATTGCACCTTTGTGTAGCAAAAATGAACATTGTCGATGACGTGTCCGTTCTCAGATTGAAATATCTCTCCCAGACATTTTCCACACAGAGATGAAATGCAGATCCATTTGGTTGATAAGTTCAGATGATGAAAGGATGGATTTTTCATGTGGCAGGTTGTTGTGCTCTTATTGGAACTTTGCAGCAAAACATTTTACTTTCATTTGTTGAACATCGATTAATGATATCCTGGCAATTTTCGCAACGAACTTTAATTGCTTTGCATGGTGTGTCTCTGTGGATTGTGACGCAATCATCTCTTGCGTCACCGATCCAAATGTTGAGAATGCACTTTCCAGATGAGGTACAACTGCCATTACCATGATTGCATCCACACTTAAGACCCTGGGTTGCACAACACACAAACGCATCATATCCACCTGTCATGTCTACTTTTCCATCATTTACTTTCGACCTTTCAACGCACTCATCATTTCTACAATAAACGTTTGTGTTTAAACAATACTTTTCATCCGACCAATCACCACAGTTGTTGAATCCATCACAAACCACTGATTGTATTATGCATCTCCTCGTCCATGCACAACCATCAACAGACTCTTAACAATCACATTCGAACTGATCGCCTGGACACTGACATCCGATCTCATCCGAATTATCATAACAGTTTTTGTATCCATCGCATATATATCCTGACCACACATCGCACGTTGGTGAATGTTTGGAATCTGAGAAACTAACTTTTCTCAAAACATTTACAAAAAAACACATACAAATGAGCCAAGTAAAAAATGTTGGTTGAAATGAAATGCGAAAGAGCAAAAAAATCCAAGAACTTATTGCTTTCCACCAAACTGAAGACTCATCGCACGTTGGTGAAGATTTGGAATCTGTCAAAATTAACTTTTTCCAAAATAATGACGAAAAATACACAAAAATGAGTCAAGTAAAAATGTTGGTTATAATGATTTCGGAAAGAGCAAAAATTCGAAGGAAACACAAAATCTGACACATTTTTTATTTTCAAGTTCAACCATAACATTTTCATATAAGGTTGAAGCAACAACTGCATTACTAGGATGATTTAAGATCCACACAAGCGACACAAACTCATCGTTAAACATGGAAAGTAAAACTCACCAACTGCTTCAACTCTTCCCTCTTTAAACGACAAAAATGACAGAAGTAGCGCAAGAATCAATGATGTCAGACGCTTCGCAAACATCTTCGTTGGCATGGCAACAGGTAGACGCACGTCCCATTCACTGGAATGTTATTTTTTCTTGTACATCCTGTTTGTGAGTTGTTTTTTTTTAATTGTCGGCAAATCCCGAACTTGTCATTGAAACTTAACGTTTAAACTGAAACCACTTCACCTTCCACTCCAACATTTTCTCCCGTGAGGGTCACTGGGGCAGCAGCCCCTGGAAAACTCGAAACACTTCACTGTTTCCAGCAACCACTGATTGGTCTACTGGTTCCACACCAAGGCAGGAACATGCCAGGCCGTCTGTTTAATGACGCTACCTGGCCCTTGGTCGGCGTCTCGGCCGCTTTTGTGGGTGCAGCCAGAAGTATTTGCCACGTACCTCGGATCACTCTAACCCAAGGGTGCCACACACCGTCCGGGGACCGAATCAGTCCCACTAAGAAGAATAATGTGGCCCGGAGATGATTTATGGAGGAACCTTCAAAAATGAACTGCAACAAACGTTTTGTAAAGTTGTTGCCGAAAACAACGGAAGAATCAAGATTTTTCTAAAGGAGCTTTTGCAGCATACAAATGTCAAACGAGCAAATGATTTCAATGCCGACCAACTTGAAACAAGGCCAGAAATCTGGCTCTTGACCTGACATCAGTTTGATTCCCTTGCTTTGGTCGAGAAAGAAGTGGTTCGACATTCAGGGCTCTGCGAATTTCACGGTTGCGCAGTTTGTCGCGTAGTGTCACGCCGTGGACTCTTCGCAATAATCCCATCTTTGCCGCTTGCAGGAGGGATAGTATTCTTTCAGCAATTACCCAGAGTTCATGACTATAGGTGAAGATCAGAAGAACAACGGATTTAAAACTGACAGCTTTGCGGTGTTTCAAAGCTCCCGTTTTGTGACCACAGAGCGATAAAGCTCACGCAGAACTGCGTTTACTTCACCAATCCGTGTATTGACTTCCATGTTCAGTCACTCGTGAATACAACTACAAAGTACTTGAACTTATTACCAATTGAATCGATCCTTGAACACAATCTTATGCGCATCCCTCACCCCACTCTGCCTAGACATGGTGGGTTCAATGCCGCAGTATAACAATTTCCACCCATCTCACACCTCCGCAGTGTTAGAACCACGACACTTAGTCGAAGATACCTGGGATTATTCTTTGGATTCCTACAGTGACGTAACTAACTGGGGCAAAAGGGCGAATCCACCCTCGCAAACGAGATACAGAACCTGGACCCACTTAGTTTGTATTTTGGTTTTAGTATTCTTCTGGTTTTCAGAACTTTGTTTTTTTTTTTCGAATTATTTTTTCATGATTCAGGGGCAATGCCATCCACAACCGGAATCAACATCATTTTTCAATTTTTTTGCGTGTTGGTCACTAAGACCCCTACAGTTGCCAGTGACCTTTCAGCTAATTTCCCCCCTGGCTCAAAAGTCTACCTATGTCACTGCCCCCATTGTGGGTGACTGGTTTGGGAGACTGTCGCGAGTTTTACGAACGGGACGTTCTGCGTAAAACCCAAACTCGGCGTTTGTGACGGACGCGACACCCTTTGTGATGCGTGCGACACCCGATTATTTTGATCGATTTTGCGCATTTCATTTTGGTAACTGACCAGTTGCATCGTTAAATGGAATTTCCGGTCGCGTCACTTACACAACAACTTCTGCGATATCAGAGGGTACCACGGGAAGGAGTTGCTGTGGACACATTTGGAGAGGCTTTGCATTGTATCTACGGCAAGAGCAAGACATGGAAAAATCACTACACATGAAAAGGAGAGGCCATGTATTGCACTTTCACTTTTCTTCTAATTGACGTTTGTTGGAGATAAGCCAGTAATCACAAATACACCATCTACGCATCCAGTAGTCAGGATAAAACAAAAGAAGGAACATTAAGTTGGGAAGATGAAGTAGGCTAAACATCGTTTTTCGCACGTAATACTTTTCTTATGATTCTTCCATGGTGTCATTTTCTCCTTTTTATAGTTTCAAAGTAAAGAGCTAAAAAAATATTGTCATGCCAGTGATCCCTTAAAAGCTTTCAACAAAGTTTCTCCAAATTTTTCAGCAAAACAATCTTGCGTCACAAATATTTTGTCTGATAATTTTTCATTCTGCGCTGTTTCAAATTAACACCAAAAGTTCCTCAAATAAATTTGTTTATGCGCCAACACGTTACGGCTCGTTCATAGTTCTTTTGAAAAAAGTATGGAAAACATCCTCTTACCTGGATTTTCTTGATCTGCACCAAATCTTGTTTCAGCCAAAGTTCGAAACATAGCAGGTTTGAAAATAATCAAGCTTCAAAACCAATTTCTGAACAAAAAAGTGTTGTCCTCAAGTTAAACAGTATTATGTTGATCTCAGAGCCAATGTCCTAATCGCAGATGTCAGTAGAGGCACAAAAGAACATAAAATTATTTATTTTCTGCATAACATCACACGACAATTGCTACTGTCTTCCACACTTCTATTTTTGTTATTTGATCATTTAATGCAATTGACAATGACTCGTGCGTGCACTGCCTTTTTACTACTTGCATCACTTTCCAGGGACTTTCCATGCCAACATAATTGCAAAATCCTCAAAATCATGCTTTCTACTGGTGCATGGTTTTGTGTCTGAATCACAGGTGCAAACGCTTTGTGAACTTTAGCAGCATGCAAAAATTTGTAGTAGCGCAGACGTACAGGTTTTGCCGTAAAATTGCACGTAAAATTATAAAATAGGTACTGCTACGTAGCTGCGAGTCCTGTTCTCGCACTCCAAGTTTTTAATCGCGCGTCGCGAGTGCGCGACCGCATTTTTTCACCCCTGAACCAACCTAAGAACGAAAAATCCTGTCTCAGCTTTAAGGCCGGACACGGGGATTGTTACATCACGGAAGTTCCTCCATTAATAAACGCTTCTGTAAACGTATCTGCAAGAAAACGTGCCATGAAACACAATCAAGGGTGTATTAAATTAAAGCAGATACCGCCGTATAAATAAGCAAGTGAGTTTGCGTGTGCTGCACAGGACGGCTTTACGAATAAAACAAAACCGTTTGTGAAAGAAATGTTTGGCTACAAGTAGCAGTGTTGTCAAAGAAACCTTAGGAAATCTATGACACAAAAAAAGTTCTCTGCAGTTCTCCGAGGCGTAATTGTTACGCGTACGTCCATTGACTTCTGATGTGCTGAATTGATTGTGACATTGAAGACGCATCTGTATCAGAAATGACATATTACTCACAGAGCCATCCATATATATCGAAAACTTGTAGCACCAGCATGTGAGTTTGCAATGTGGGCACCAGCATGTGACTGTGCAGAGAATCACCTGGACGTCCTTTCCTTGTCATACGTGTTGCTTACACCATTGCAAGCAATCAGCGTAAAGGCATTTAAACAGCTGGTTGTCACAGGTTTGCCATATTGGTTAATTTATCGCGGAATTCCGGAATTCTGGCGAATTTTGAAAGTGTTTGGCTACAAATATTTTGGTTTGTCGATTTGGCGAATTTCTGGCGATTTTTTGAAAGCATTTGGCTCCAAATTGTTTGGTTTGGGGTATTGCATGACCTGCATATTTGCACGTATTTGCTATGATATTCATATGCAGATTCACCAGCTTTAAGCTTGGTGGTGATGGTTTGAAAAATCATGACATCAAATGAAAGTGTAAAACATTCGTTATCAAATATGTTTGCAAAACGTTGAAACAGATTATTTTGAAATATTTGCAAAATGTTGAAAACCTATACGATTTCTTGTTAAATACAAGGCGAAAGATAAAAGAACTCTAAACGACTGATATCCAGCAAAAAAATTAATGTTTTGGTAAATATACAACCATTTCAAGGCATTTGGCGAAGTTTTGCTGAGTTTGGCTTTTTTTTGAAGTGAGTTTGGCGACAGTTTTTTATTTCTATCTAGCAACCCTGGGTTGTCATTCAAAAGCTTCGCAAACGCGAACAACCGCTGACACGAATGATGCTTCCTCTTCCCTTTTAACAACATCACAAATTGACAAAGATGCTTGGCCTTCCCGCTCAGAACAACACCATTTGTTGAGCGGTGTGTCAAAGTGTTAGCAAGCTTCCAAGTGAACGTTGGCCACAGTGGGTCCAACGTTTCCATAGGTTTCGAGGCGCTTCTGGCCTGACGAATAAAGACTAACCGTTTCAGGTTAACGCGTTTCTTTATACCAGTGGTTTTCAACCTGGGCGTCGTTTGCAATTTTTCTGGGATCGCGAGAACGTCTGATAAACATTTTAGTAATTACTTCGAACAACTTGATTTGAAATGTTTGTGGAGGCAGTTTCTCACTCGTCACAAGGAAAATTTAAATTCGTGATTTAATAATACATTTTTGTTGAATCATAGTTCCAATGTTGTCTCAAACATTCTTTGTGGGTTGGAGCAAGTCCTACTGCGTTAATCCTTGTCACAAAGGTGCACTCTAAGTTACAGCATTTATAAATATTATTCATGACAAAGCAGGTTTTATATTAATATTTGTGCATTGTGGAAACAGGTGACACATTTAGAGAAGTGACATTAAGTTATGAAAGTCGTTGACTTATTTTTATTTAATGTTTTTTCACATAATATTTGTGGGTCCAGACATGACATTAAAAAACAGAATATCGAGAACTGAATATGAAAGTGCGGCAAATGTCAACAAGGCTGGGTTTCTATCATCTAGTTATTCATCTTTGTATCATACAAACCACTTCATTAATAGCCGCTTTGTCTTACACAATTTCCTAGAAGCTTACCAGTTCTGATACTACGTGTTTTAAACAACACTTGAAATGAAAATTTGTCCTGAAGTTTTTATATGAAAAGGAGCTCCACGAAAATAATAAAACATTTATCTCCTATTAAATTTTCCTGGAAACAGATCGAAAAGTAATATTTTTTACCTAACTGTGCTGAGGACTTTAAAAGATCCAGGACAGTTTGACGACGTTAAACATTCTTTATTCATTGGTTTCAATTCATGAAACAATTTTCATTCCTGTCATATTGAATCCCCACCTACATATTGAATCCCCACCTACATCAGATGCAAAATTAAACCGAAAGTTTCTATTGACCATATCCAAACCAATACACAACCTATTTCTTGGTTTGTGGTACAAGTAATGTCCTTCGTTTCTTGACATCCTCCATATTCATGAGAAACACACTCATGTTCAATTTCAAAATCTCAGCTTCTGTTACCAACTTGCTTTAACCTCTCATTTTCAGGTTTCAGGTTTATCCGAGCAATCTTCTTTCAGAGTCAGACCTGCCGTTGGGCGGGGACAGAGCGCCAAGTGTATACGTTTTTTAAAGCAACAAGCTGATATGAAGCTGAATTTATCCATCGTAGATTGGCCAATTCATAGCCTTGTTTTTTTTAACTTCAAATACTTGTTTTCCATATTCCACATTCTCCATTGCGTTTCGGAAAATATTGCGCTCTTTCTGCAGACTGAACAAGTGAATATTCTTTAATTGAAAAGCTGATAAAATAAAGGTGGCATGTTTGTCACGCGGGTTCGTTGAACTCTGCTGTTCTCCTAATCTCGTTGCCATTCACACTCATGAAAGCCTACTGTTTGTTGGGTTAAACGCCGGTGTCGTTTTTTAAAAAAGTTTACAATCGTCGAGTAAAGACTGTTGGTTGTTACATTTGAATTGGTACTCAAAATTGCCATCTCCAATTGCAAATATCATTTCATTCTATCAAATGAATATCTCTGTACAGAGAAAAAGCGTTGCACAAACGACCAATGTACAGTCCATTCGCTTCACGATGGTTTTAAAAACAGTTGAGGTGGTCTGACGATGATAAATACACACCGCTTGTCGTTGTTAGGGTGCTGCAAAATTGTCGCATTTTCGTTATTCTACGCTGCTTCAGCTCATATAGTGAGACCAGAACAACACATGAAGAAAGACGCTTCGTCGTGCAGCTGACAAGGGCCCTTGAAGGGGAAAAAATATCTGAAGGTACCAACTTCTACGCCGTCGAAAGCCAAATGAGCTTCCTACAACTGTAAGTTGAAATATGCACGGAACTAAAAACACAAAGTTATGTAACGGTCATCTCTAAGCAATGCCTGTTCCATGGCAGAAGCCGCGCAAGCAAGGAAAGACAAAGTCTGAGCATAACTTCCCCAGTGGCGCAGAAACCATCGGAGCGTGCTTTTGGCCGAGTTGAATAGGACGGTGGAAGTTCGCATTCATTTCTTCGTTCGAGGCCCAAATCTTTCAGAGTTTGGCCCCCAGCTGACCATTGGAGCACACAGTTTCGTGCCTAACACATACTCAGACCCGTGCAGCCAGTGAGAGTTGCTAGCGAATGTTGAGTGATGTGACAGCAGTAGGAGTGTTGTTGCAGCATTTCATTCAAAGCTGACCCTGTCAGTAGTAGGGAACTGGGGATTGAAGGGTCCTGCTCTTTTCTTTGTTTGTTTATTATATCAACGTCTCAACGATACCCAAAAAGACACCAAGAAATTCTAAAAATAGCATAGGAATTCTCCACCCCCAGGGTCCCTTGTCTTCCCCAGGGTCCCTCTGTGTTTCCCAGCACCTCTGTTTGTCCCCCGTCCTCATCCTCGAAAGCCGTGAGCTAAGGTATCAATCCGATTTGGAAGGATAATAATTCGTTTGTCATCATCAGCAGAAAGGGCGATCTTGTTCACTTGTTCTGTGAAGACTTCGTGATGATGACTCCGAATCACATTCATAGGTCTCAGCTGTTGTCTTCCTGAAAATAAACAATTTTTATAATCGTTTGATGTTATTTCTTTATTTACAACATATTTTTCACACCTTTAAATTTTTTGAATTCATCACCGTCCATATCAAAGGCATATGATTTGGCGTGCAGTCCGACAAATTCAGATATGATCTTCCCACCAGCCTTGTCCTTAAACATCCCGGGGACTTTTTGTTAAGTCTCAGAAGTTTTGAATTCTCAAAGTTCGAGGTATCAAACTTTTCTTTGATGTCGCCTTGGATATCTTCGAAGAAGTATCCTGTATGTATTTCATACATCAAAGAGTCCGTATCAGTCATGAGCAATTTCGCTTTTGGTCCATACTTTTTCTTGATGTAGTTATAATGAAAATCATACATCAGAGTTTTTGAGATATCGAGGATTGACATCCCAAGATAAACTGGCTTGTTGA
>Ga0210059_1015752_pt1 | contig 10996 bp, 4 predicted proteins | sample Ectturendosymbi2_FD_188042 | JGI IMG/M metagenome (GOLD analysis project Ga0210059, IMG submission 188042) | Ecteinascidia turbinata endosymbiont from Florida, USA - Sample 2 (SPAdes) (version 2) | ecosystem: Host-associated > Tunicates > Ascidians > Unclassified | place: Key West, Florida... | reverse complement strand
GCCGCAAACGAAAGGTCGGCGAGCCGCAAGTGGCTCGCAAGCCGCATTTTGCCTACCGTTGCTATAGTAGAAATTAAGGTGCATATTTCATGAGACTTATGCTTAAAAACACGCCATGTAGCAAGTGTTTAGTATAGGTATTACCATCTATTGTCAGATGGGAACACATTCATAATTGATGACAGATTTTTCATGACCACTTTATGAAATGGCATCGTTGCAAATACTGGGTTGGTTTAGTTTAACATATGTTGACCAATGTACTGGTAAATTGACAGGTTAATTGTGGCCTTGAGTCTTAAGATCTAGGCAGGGTTTATTTTGCCATCAGAAATGGTCACATGACAAAGATGATACGCTTAAATGAGCACACATCGTCCTTGTTAGATGATGTAAAAACCTACACCATAAACTAAACCGCAAACCTAAACCTGAAGTATAAAGCTAAAGTGTAAAGCCAAACCGTAAACAGAAAGTTACAGAAACTTTGAAAAAGAACATGAAAAGCACTTCCATGTGGGAATGCAAAACCAGCATTGGTGAGAACTGAACCTGATAAGCACTCGCACAGCACCCCCCATAGACCCATCCGCAAGCTATTGTGCTTGTCACATGACCATACAGAACCAATCTGGTTCGGCTAAGGGTAAAATAACTCCAGCAGTGCTTTTGCCATTTACAGCATAATAACCACTACCTAAGATCTATTTTATTTTTTATTCAAAAAAATTTTTGTCCTAATGTAAGTGGTAAAGAAAACATCTGATCTCCTTTAAATTCACTCTTTTTACAATTTGATATGTAAATGCATCCAAATTTTTTTATATTTCTTGCTTGATTTCTGGTAGGTGTGTAAATAATGTTCAAACAAAATTCATTTAAACTATTGAAGTAGCATGTGATAAATACTATACAGGGTGCTACAAAAAGTTTGTTAGCGTTTGAGATGTATATATTTGAATAACTACAAACTCTAAGATCATGAAATTCAACAGGCTTATGTGTAGAAGAACATTTACATTCATAAAAATTAGATTGAAGAATTCAAATATGTGTGGATTTTATAAACAATTTCAGAGGGATCTAGGTTTCCAGACTTGCTCTTATGAACTTTCTCTTGTTTTGCACAAATGCTTCACCAATTTTTCTTGACTATGTCTTCTCATACTGGTGGCCATCTGGATGCTTTGGTCTCACAAGCAACATTCCTTGTTGCATGACTTGAGTCATTAAAATCTACTGATGCTTTCTTATGGAATTTTGCTACAGCTGAACTCTGTACAGTCTTGGCATACTCAAACAATGAAAATGCTTTTCAGTGTTGGAGTATGGAAATGATTTTTCAGTGTTGGAGTAAAGATTCAAACATAAAACAAAGAACTTTGGGTTGTTTTTAGACATGCTTATGCTGTTAAAATCTAAGATCATTTGAAAAAAGCAGTGAAGTTAATTGATTGCACAAAGAAAATAAAACTTATAACACCCTGTACATCAGTGGTTTTCAACCTTTTTCATGTAGCAACCCATTTTGTAACCCTATTTAACCTAATGACCCCCTTTCAAAGATGTCCAGTCCTAAGGCATATGAAAAGCATTTGTTTTTGCACAAGAGAAAATCACAATAACTAAAAATAACGTACGATATCACTATGTTGAACAAAGACTCATTTATTAAGCTCATGCACATGGCAGCATCAGTGAGAGAGTCCTGTGTCGTATACAAATCACTCCACAGAACAACTCATTGAAAACTAGAATAACTCCCAAATTAGCTATCGCTTTCAGATATCTAATTTACAAACACAACAGCACATCTTACAACACAAATTGATTTGTGTGTTGCCAAATGCAACAGTACTGCAATGGTCATAATCATACTCAAAACTTTGTAATGGTCATAAGCACGTTTGAAACAATTTGGATGAAAAAGTAGGCTATCATTTTTACCAGGTGATTCCATTATTTTGGCTACAACAAAAAGTGTTTCCATATACTAAATATGAAATAATTATGAATACTTTTATCAGAAGCTCTTGTAACCCCTAGAAAAAAGGCAAATGACCACCACGGGGTCACAATCCCCAGGCTGTACATCATAGAGAAAACTTGCTCTCTGCCTATAGTCCTTATGTACAAGTTCGAAACAAACTGTCATAATACAATAACAGTACCATCTGCATTACTGTTGATTGGCATTTTGCTCTGCAAAACAAGCTATGACTAGCGACAGAAATCCAAATTGACATTTTTAATTGGAAGTAGCCGACTGGTGGCAGTCTATTCAGAATTGACCTTTGAGAATACTGCTTGAGAATTGATTAATGTTTTTGAGGCATGTGATGTAATTGTAAAAAGAGAATGGTTGAGTTGCAAGAACTTGGTGAAAGCGTGATAAAAGTCTGGATACAGCACATCTGCTTTAGATAGGAATTAACCATATTTGCTCAGGAATCATTCAGTCATAGAATCATGCCAGCTATTTCTTCCTGAGAGAGTTTGTGTGTACAAAAATGTGGCAGCATACACAGTACATTACAAGTTTCATGATTTCAAACTGTATTTAAATGTGTGTTGATCCATCTAGATGTTATGTCTTTTGGTTATTTGTCAACAAATGGGTGAATTGCAAATAGTAAATGACATATATAATAGCAGAACAATATGTAGCAGGTGTCTTCAAAATATATCACAGTTTAACTAATTGCTATAGGAAGATATGTGTCAAAATTACATTTGTTGTACATTTTTATGGTGGCATCATACAGAACATAATGTACAACAATATATAATCGATTGTATAGTTACTGTTGCTTGGTATGTAGTTGTTGAGTGTTGACATGTTGCAGGTACAAAGTATTGGCAAACATATTTAAAAATGCTTTGCTACTTGACATCTTTTATATTTGTCTTAATGGGGTGCATGAGTGGATTTACTTGCTTGAAACACAAGATGTTAGATGTTGCATTTGACGTCAGTGATGTGCGCAAACATTTTGTGGATAATGAACACAAGCCCAGTGATGTTGGTGATGATTTGCTTAAACCAGGTACAGTTGCTCAGCCATTTGAGATATGGACTTTAAACAATGGCCTTGTGACTTATCCAAGTAGCAAATTGCCTTTGGATATTCCCATTGGTTTTCATGCGTTCACTAATAAGTCTGGTTTTTTGGAATCCATGTGGACCACTGAAGAATCTCTGAAAAATTTCGTTCAAACCAGTCCAAGCAATGTTAACTATGTTTTTATGACATATGATGATGATGCAATCAAAATAGTGTCATGGATGGAGAAAGCAATAATTACTGCTTTGGAAAAAAGTAAGCTATCTGAAGAAACTCGAAAAAGATTTCACAGCCAGTGCTATTTTGTGGTTACACCAGTGTCTGAGTTGGGCAACTGGATTTCTGATATACTTAGTCAATGGGCATGCACTGGTCATGGCTGCAACTTTGATCAAGTACTTTTTCACTCAGATAACTGGATGCCACCAGTGAAAATTATGAAACGTCTTGATGCTAGATATGACTGGGCATTCAGTCATCAGTGGTCACCCAAGACTGTCCCCTTGTCTTTGCCACAATTGGTATGCAGTTATGCGGATATCAAACATACCACTGTCAATGGCACAACGGCTCTTGTTTCCGATGCAACTGATGAATGTTCAATTGCGAAAAAAGTTGCCAATCTTCAAAGAAGTGGAGCTGTTGGTGTTTTGGTATATTCAAAACCTGGATTTCCAGTGCAAGACATTAATTGCCACGGTACTGACTGTAGCATCCTTGTTGACATTCCTGTTATAAGTATTCCTTATGTAGAAGACTTGATTGCAACTGTTACATCTGGAAAAGCTGTAGTCTCAGCTCAGCTTCAGACTACATGGTCACCCAACTTTTACTTTACCATCGGAAGTGGTGGCAACCTCACAGAGGCAGGATGGTTTCTTTACCCGTCACTTCAGTTTTTATCTTGGCAGATGCAGTGGCTGGTGTTCAACATGGAACTGCATAAAAATATTTCACAATTGAACGATTACGTGGTACCAATTTTTGAAAAAGCTGTAATGCAAGGCAAGAACGGCACTGGTTTTTCCACCGTCGTCTTCCATGATCTGGATCAATACGATTCGCTTTATTTGGATGCGAAGCTTGGGTGCCCCGGAGAGATGGACCGAGACTGCCCGCCATGGGATCACGTTGCTAAATTGTACGTTTCTTGCAATAATTCTACGTCACTAACTGAAATCGGAAGATGGATAACGTCGTTTCGTCGTCGTATTGGTCATTGGTTGACTGACGTTTCACCCCTCTTGCCTGTGTTGACGTCGCAAGCTCAGTGCACGTTTCTCATGAAAGTTGATGCGTGGTGGGCGCAACCGTGGCTGGCAACAGTGACTTTACGTTTTAAGAAGAAATCCAATACCGTGATTTACTTTGACCCTACGCAATTAAATGTTGGTTCGCACCCATACCCGACGGAAGTCTTTCCTCTATTTGAAGGGGGAACTTTCGACAAGAACTACAACAAGAAATACAAGCCAATCGTGTTTAATCCAACGGCTAAAGTAGAAAAGATCTTAATTTTTGCAGTTATCAGCGGTCACGGTTCGGACAACAACAATTGCGCAGAATTTTGTGTAACTTCACATCACTTCATTGTAAATAATCACACATACGTAAAAACGTTCACCAACGCCGGAACACCTTTGGGTTGTGCAGCCCAGGTGCCGCAGGGCGTTGTGCCAAATGAGCACGGGACTTGGTTGTACGGAAGAGACGGGTGGTGTGATGGGCAGCAAGTTGTTCCGTGGGTAATAGACGTAACGTCTGACGTTAAAACAGGTTCTCCAAATTCTGTCGATTATTATGGTTACTTTAATGGTGCTGATCCCAACCCGAGTAAGAATCCTGGGCTAATACGAATGGTTTCATTTTTGGTGTATTACGAGTGAACTTCAGGTTTTAGTGATTTTTACGCTGAAGTGCATGCAGATCATTTTGCCAGTTTCTTTACGTCTTTTTTTACTTTAAAATTGAATCGTGTCCATTGTCTGTCCAGTCACTTTACACAGCCGCGTCAGCCGCAAAAAACATTGGATACAATTAACTAATTTCTTAACTGGCAACTTGCTGTAATTGGTTTCCTTTCGGTGCATGGCTGCAAAATTTCCACGCATTCTTGAATGTAACTTCATATTTTCGTGCTCACCTGATGTGGAGTGATTCTAAAAGCTTTATCCTACTGTGAGATCTTTTGTGGTAAAATTTGGTTTCCTGTCTATAGCATTGTGTCTGTTTTCTTTGCAAACTCCTTTTTGTGTTTATCTTTCGAGGAGTTATTATTATTCTGATTGGACATTGTGATGACGTCAGCCAACTCAATACTTCGTTTCGGTCCCAAAGTGATTCCTATGTCCACAACGTTCTTGCAGACAGCTTTGAGCTATGCTGTAGTCAACATAAAACCCGTTCTTCCGGGACGTATCCTTTAATAAGTTGTGATTTAACCGTTTGTTTTGCTAGGGCGAAGTTCCCTGGTTGTTAGCAAGCAATTTATGGGAATTCGTTTCTAGGCGAAATACTACAACGTGGGAATGCTGGGGAGTGTGACTTAAGCCTGTACACGTTGACGCAGCCTTATTTTTTTAAAGATCTGCATGTGTGACGACTGTATTTTGTCTCTTTTTAACTGAAAGCGAACGTGCAGTATTTTGAAAAGGTAAGCGGACGTGCGTGTTGCTTTTACTCCTCGTACCGCTTATCGCCACTCTGCATCGTGCAATTGCTCATTCCTTTTCTCACCTTGAATATTGTTGCCTATACATTTGCGGAAACATTTTCTTCTGTCGTTGCTAACGGCACTCGCCAAGACGTGATTTTGCTCTTGTAGCATAAACGTCTTTGAAACACATCGCTATGTTTTTTGCTCATGATTTTTCGTGTTCTGGCAGTAAAAACTTTCCTTGACCATGTTTCCCAACCACATCAGACGTCCTCGTGTGTTCGCGTCGAATCGTTCCGAGGTTTAAGGATTTGAAACCAGACGAGGTCGCGGATTTGTTCCTGTGCGTGCAACGCGTCGCGTCTGCGGTGGAAAAGTGTCACTCAGCGTCGTCAGTGACCATTGCTGTTCAGGTTAGAAACGTGTCAAAGCATCACCGCCACGTGGCGGAATTTTTTGCAAGTTACGGCCTTCCATAGCTATATAGTAGCGTTTGTTTTTCTCAACGGGAAAGACGTGAATCTTGGTATGATTAAGACTATCGGCTGACAACTCCTGCAACCACTTTGTATAGTGCTAAAATAGAGTACCGCTTGTTTCGAAAAAAAACTTGCGGAACTGTTGCATTTAAATGGCTAGAATTTTTCTGTTGGAGATTCTTAAAAAATAGCACCCAAGCCAAATTTAGGGTGGTACGTAAAAAAATCAAAGACCACAATTCCCATTAAAAGATTGGAGAGCGATGTTTCTCCCAATCACACAGTTTGTGACTGTAACCCGCAGATTTTCAACCACGCCGACGCGTCAACATGTAATGCAGCTTGTTCTTAATAACGCGCCACTTTGAAAAAGCGAAGTTGCATCATTTTGTCGAAGTCATGCGGTTCAAGCAAATGCGTCTCGAAAGCTGAAATATATAACAATTGGGAGCCACTGCTGCAACCTAATGACGAAACGTTCGTGTAGTGCTGCAGCTCAGTTTTTAATGTCGCACGGTTACTGAACATCAGCTTTAGTGTGTTCGTTAGTTTTGCTCAAAATCGCCACTTGTTACGCTGAGGAGCAATAGCGTAGCCAGTCCAAAATTTTGGGAGTGGCCAAATCTTTCGACTTTAAGCGAGCAACAGTATTTGGTTTGGGACACCACCTCTAGAAAAAAATTACAAGATATGCTTGAAATTTGGGGAGTTCATGGCCCTTTCAGCCCCCCTGGCTACGCCTATGCGGAGGAGTCGAGTTTGGGTGAACGCAGAGCAAAAAAGCGGCACTCAAATGAACAATCGAATCTCCTTTAATGAATTATGACGTTTCTTTTAACTGTGGTCGTCATGCGTACGTGGCGTAGGGTAATATTAGTTTATATTGATGAAGAAAAAAGTTTCCGGGGAGGAATATGTAAATACGCGGTCATTGACATAATTCTGCTTGTGTGATCAAATGCGCAGCACTTATTCCTCCCTGATTCTTGTACACGGATGTAAAACCAGTGTTCTCTTTACTGTAATTATAACTTTCCAAATGACAAACAATCACCAGGCAGTTGAGAAATACGTACATTTTGTGAACGAAATGTTTCACTCAAAACCTAAACAATGCATCAAAAAATTAAGTGATAGTTTGTTACAGAACCATTGAAAAAACTGGTCCTCTAGTGGTAGTACTAAACTTCCCCAAGACGAGATCCTTTCGTCTCTCAGCTTTTTCGTGTACAAGTTGAGCCCTGCGAGAGTGCGTCACTGCCCGTCTGTGGTCGGCGAAAACGGTCTTATGTACTGAGGATAGTAAACAAACTTTAGCCTTGCGGCAAGCTTCTGAGGAATCTGCTTTCATTCTTCTGCGACGATTAAAACTTGCAAGGGTATCTGTTTTTCATAGTTAAAGGCCGCAAAGATGGCGGCAAGTAAATCAGTCACAGTTTATTGACGGGGAAACTGGTTTCGCGTTTTCCAACGCATCATCAGTCCTGTAAATGTAAGACAAATCTTACATGCGAAATGTTGGCATTTCACAAGTGGCAGTAGAAGGCCCAAACGTAAGATTAAGTTGAGGCTTGGAAAACAGAAGACAGAGTGCGGCATCAAGACTCAAAATTCTTCGTGCCGCCATTCTCTTGTCATCACCACATTATCCACTTGGTTTACTTCACTTGCCTCATAGCAATAGTCATCGTATTCAGCCTATCGCATTTTTTGCAACTCGCTGCTGCTTTATATGGAGATCGATTGTGGTTTCCATGCCGTGCACAAAAGCACAAAAATTTTGCTCAGTACGGAGGTCTTGAACGCATCGACCAACAGACTTCATGAGCTGTAATCCAGTAGAAAGATCCGTGTGCTTCGCTTGCGAAATTGTGTTGTTTGGATCGAGCGACAAAGGTACCTAAAATGCAGGCAACAATGGCGTGAAGTTTGACCTGTGCCAACTGTTTACAACAGAGAAGCTGGCATGACAAAGACCATCTTTGCGTTTCGAAAACACCTAAGACCATACTAATCTGCCCACTGAGCAAGTTAGCACTCTGTACCGTGGGCGTCGGAAGGATTTTTTCCAGGGGGAGGGCCAATAGTGGGCTTTTTCAGGAGGTGACCACAAGGATTTTTCCAGGGTGATCCAACAGTGGTGCGATTTCATTTCATCAACTCGAAACTGAAAGAAAAGCGTTTTTTCTACTAAGATGTTAATAGGAAAATATCAATTTTCAAAATCCAGGGGACCTTGTCCCCTATGCCCGCCCCTTCCAACGCCCATGCTTGGTACTTGGTAGCAGAAAATCAAACCATTTCTTTGCCCACACGCAAAAACCGTAGCGAGAACGAAACTGTTTTTAGATCTACTCGATTTCCGGTCACTTGGTCAGAGACCAAGTCCAGATTGCGCACTTTCAAGTTTGGCCACCAGTTCATGCGAGGTTGGTGATGCTGCTTTCACCACAGTAAACACGCATGGAAAACAGACTAATATTAAAACATCTGCGTAACAAGAAGGTGAAGGCTAAACGCACTTCATTGAAATAAAGTAAATCTTTGTTCCAAAGTATTAACACCCCTTACCTCTTTAGACAACTAAACGTCGTGGCAGCACGCTTATTGACGTGACGTTAGTAAAACTGCTCTCCCGACCGGGCTGTTTCTTTCAAGTTGGTTAGAATTACATGACTGTCATCACGGCGCCAGAAGATAGTTAAAAAATCTGTAAAGCTTTTATGCAACAAAATATAGAATTGATCACTCCTCTTCACTCAAAACTGAAACACGACTTCAAAAGATAATGGTATTATTTGTTTCCCAAAATCTTTGCGGCCCCAGCCAAGTATATCGAGAAAATGCAGTAGACTGGTAACTCCAATCGCACCACGCTAAATAACATTACACCAGTGGTTCCCCATTCATTTTACGATCCGCACGCAAGAAATATTTTTGCATGATTTCCGAACTTTTATCTCCTATCTCAAGGCGTAGATTTTTAAGTTTTAAACCTTGAAATCTTCATTTTACGCTTTTCAATAAGTATTATTCTTTCTTTTCGGCTGAATTGAAACAAATGTTCACCTTCATTAAAAGAATCACATGGAAAGCGAATCTCATGTCGTGTAGTTACAGGGGCGGATCCAGGGGGGCGGTTGGGGCGATCGCCCCCCCTAAAACCTACGAAAGTAACTTCATTCACCGTGATTTTGTACAATTCGGAAAATAGCATTCGCGATGTAAGACCATTTTGCCGTCCATTGTTTTGTCACAGAAGAGTTGTGAAGTACACGTCCACTCCTACAGTAGAGAACCCGTAATGAGACCTGACTGCCAAATATTACTGAAATCGTCCCCCCTAAACTTACTGGCTGGATCCGCCCATGTGTAGTTAAACCTCGATGTTCCTTTAGTTGGTATATACACAATTTTCGCCGATGTTGAAGTCTCAGATTTTAATAGTTCTAACTTCATCAAACTTCGAATTCACTTGGTAAGGGACACACCTGAAAAGCCTTACCTTGATCGAATTTCCGGTAAGAACAAGTCAACTGAGAGATCCTTTTCTACAGTGCCTTAAGCGTTAAGTGCCATTGTCATAAGCAAGCCTTTGCTCTAAAATGCTTGTAATAGAAAGCATCTTTTTATCAGACAAACTTGGGTTGTATCGTTCATCGCTTGGATTAATTAATCAAACACATCAAAACATGTTTATTTCATTCCGACGTATCGCGTGTATGTGATAGTCATGCGCCAAGATCGAAGCCTTGTCTGTTACTTCATCTTTGATACTGGGCTTGTATCTTAATCGAATTCCCTTGCGTGCTGCAATTATCAAGCTTGCTTGTCCATCATCGTGTCTCGTGCGCGGCGCTCCTCGGCACGTCGTGCGTGGAGCCAACCAGATTCACGAGAGCCCGCCATTCATCACGGTTCTGCGCGAGGGGTTCAATTGCGGCTGGATAGAGGCCCAGCTGGTCAAGATCTGACCACGTCAATCCAGCGTGTGCGTGGGACTCCTCGGGGTCGCTTCCAGCCGAACGAGCCAGGGTCGAAGTCCAGGATAGCCCGAGAAGGATGGTGTGGTGGCAAGCGAAGCACGTCAATACCAGCGGACCCGGCGGCGGGCAGCCAAAGAGGAGGCCGGGGGCTGTCCGGTAAGGGGCCGCACCGTTTCATTGGAGACGAGGTCGCGCCAGTGAATGCCAAGAATCGATCTGAGAGCCCTACTGTCAAGCCTGGAGAAGAGGGTTCCAATGAGGCCAGGTCTCCGCGCCGTACAACAGCACAGGCAGGACTTCAGCATTGTATATGTGCATCTTGGTGGTACGCGAAATGGACTGCTGGCGCCACAATGGCTTGCCGAGTGCCTGCATCACATTTGACGATAGTGCGCGTCTGCGCTCGATTTCGGGTTTAAGGTCACCGTTGTTGGCCACTGTCGAACCCAGACATACGAATGAATCCGCAAATTCCACAGCATTCCCATCGATGTTTAGAGATGGAGTATCGGGGCCTTCACCAACATGCATCAGTTTGGTTTTCGCCCAGCTGACCTTCAAGCCCAGTTTGCGTGATTCGCCATCGTAAACTGAAAGGGCAGCCGTGAGTTTCTCGATGTCACTGGACAACAGGATGGTGTCGTCAGCGTATTCGAGATCAACAAGATGGAGGTTGCCGGAAGATATGGCCGGGATCTGTGCGCAGACCCGCGGCATGAGGTAGTCAACAACGCAGTTGAAAACGTCTGGAGCAGCTATACATCCTCATAGGCGTACGGGAAGGCATTTTACTGGGGGGGGGGGGGGAAA